>Ga0082335_1005570_pt1 | contig 17216 bp, 14 predicted proteins | sample Subgrocontami58m_FD_72375 | JGI IMG/M metagenome (GOLD analysis project Ga0082335, IMG submission 72375) | Subsurface groundwater microbial communities from S. Glens Falls, New York, USA - GMW37 contaminated, 5.8 m (SPADES assembly) (version 2) ... | reverse complement strand
CGAGGCGGGTGACGGCGTAATCCTCTTCCCGGTCGATGACGCGCGAGGTCCGCAGTCCGTCCCACCAGTTCCAGCCGTGGGCGTCGATCGGGATCGTGAAGTACACCGTGACGGCGCGCTCTTCGGCGCGCTTATTATCGACCTTGGCCGAGATCTCGAGGCGGTCGCGCTTCCAGGCGACCGAGCCGGAGAATTGGAGGCCGAGCGCGGGCAGCGCGCCTTCCTGCCGCAGGTGCGACGGCTGGGCCCGCACCGGGAGGCGGACCTTGGCTACGTCGCCGGTCGCCCAGTCGCGGACGGAGAAGCCGGAAAGCGCCATGGCGGATGGTTCCGCCCAATTGCTCCCGCCGATCTCCAGCCGGCTGACGCACCCGCCGGAGTCGGAGAGGGAGAGGGCGATCGACTCGTCCTTGGCGGCGATCCGACCGGCGGCGTCGCGCTCCTGGTTGGACAGCGGGGAGGCGACCAGGAGCGTCCCGGCGCCGTCGAAGTTCGCGGCGGCCCAGCCGGCGTCCAGCTCGGACAGGGAGACGGAATCGAACCAGGCGCGGCCGACGACGAAGAGTTGGGCGCGCACCTGCGCACTGCGCACCGGTGCGGGCGGCACGAACACGCGCTCGCGGGTGATCCAGGCGGTCGGGCCCGGCGGGAAATGGAGGACGACCCAGGAATCGGGCCGGCCGTCGACGTAGCGGACCTGGAGGGTCACGGCGTAGGCCTGTCCCGGCGCTCCGGTCATGTAGTCGGCGCGGCTGGTCGCACGGAACAGGAGGGGCTTGGCTTCTGTGCGGTTCAACTCGACGTCCTGATGCGCGCCGGTGTCGCCCCAGGGTGCGTTCGCATCGATACGCAGGCTGTGCTTGCCGTCGAAGGCGACGGCGTCGTCCGACGTGGTGCTCTGGTGCAGGGTCCAGCGCAGCGCACCGTCCTCGAACCCCGGATCCAGCAGGACGGGCTGCGCCTCGTAGTCCGCGGAGCGGAAGCCGGCGCGTGCGACGGCCGACTCCTGGGCGGCGCCGGGGAGGGAAGCGAGCGCTGCGAGGAACGCCCCGCCCCAAATCCCAACCCCGCAATGTCGCCGGCCAGGCATGGGAAGCGCCTCCCCCAACATCGTCGCATTTGCGAAGATCTTGCCGGTGTGTACTACGGAAGGGCTCCTGCGCCAAGAGAGACCGGCGCCGCTCCGCGACTGGCCCGGGGTGGCGGAGGCGGCGTCGTGATGTGGCCATCCTACGGCGCGAGGGGTGTGGCGTTCAACGCTATCCGTTCGGTGGATTGCGGATCGCCCGACGGCGAGCGGGATGGCACCGGGCCGGAGGCCGGCCGACTGGATCGGGTAGGTCGGAACCCTGATCACCGCGAACGGTCTGTTCCGCGAGCCAGGAGCGGAAAGCGGCCGGATCGGCGGGGAGCGCTGGTCCGCCAACTCGCGGCCCCTTGTCATCGTCCGACCCGCGTGCTACAGTCCTCCGTCGTGGGGCCCGGTTGACGGCGCGATCGACCCATCCCCGACACGCACCGGGGGTGGATCGGCCCGCAACCGACCCATGCCCGACGCGCGCCGGGAGTGGGTTGGCTCCGGAACCAACCCATGCGCGGACGCGCGCCAGGGTGTGATCCACCTGGATCCACGATTGAGGAGGAGATTCGACATGCGCACCGTGCCCGCTCTGGTGATCGCGGCCCTCTGGGTCGCGTCTGCTGCCTATGCCCAGGATGAAAAGAAGTCGAGCGGACACTCGACGGTCAGCATCGACGGCAAGACGATCGAAGTGGTCGGCGGGACCTCTTCGGTCTCGTCTTCCAACGGCCGGGTGTCGATCAAGTCCGGCGATCACGAGGTCGTCATCGAGGACGGGAAGATCGTGGTCGGCGGAGAGTCGCACGACCTCGGCGATTTCACGAAACTCACCCTGACGGTCGAGGACGGCGGCATCAAGGTCAACGTGGACGGCAAGGACCTCTCCGACCTGATCAAGTGGGCCAACCGGCTCGGCGAGATCGGCGGCGAGGAAGACAAGGGCGCGCCGCCGACCGAGGACAAGTTCCCGGCGGAGAAGGTGAAGTCGGTCTCGCTCCAGGGGCTGTCCAAGAAGTTCGCCGTCGAAGCCGACGCCGAAGCGAAGGAAGTCGTCGTGCGCCGCAAGGGCAAGGCCGGCGAAGTCGAGCAACTGACGGTGACGCTTAAGGACGGGACGCTCTCAGTGAGCGCGAAGGAAGACGCGACCTCGCAGGCGCGCGTGAGCGTGGTCGTGCCTCCCGGGACGGCGCTGCAAGTCCTCGGCTGCCGCAACGGAATCATCGGCGACCTGGGCGGGGACCTGACCCTCGAGACGCTGGGCAGCGACAACATCAAGGTCGGCAAGGTGCACGGTGCCACCGTAAAAGTCGCGGGCTCGGGGGACGTCGACATCGCCTCGGTCGACGGCGGCGACCTTGCGCTCGAGGTGATGGGCTCGGGCGACATCCTGGTGCGCGGAGGTACGGCCCACTTCGGCAAGCTCTCGGTCCTCGGCTCGGGCGACATCGTCTGCCGCGCGAAGATCGGCAAGGCCTCGGCCGGCGTCATGGGCTCGGGCGACATCAAGCTGGTCGAACCGGGCGAGTTCGTCGAAAAGAGCATACTGGGCAGCGGAGACATCGAGGTGCTCGGCAAGTAGCCCGCTTCCGCCGAGCCGCCGCGGCGGACCGCGGCACACGGCGCTGGCCCGCCGCTCCCTCGTCTGCTACCATCGTCGCAGATCGAGGGGAGCGGCCCATGCCCGACCCGAAGCCGGCCATCACCGGTGCGGACGCCACGGAGACCATCGCGGGCGACCATGCCCCAGCGACGGCCCGCGCGGCCGCTTCGCCCGACGCGAGAGAGCCGAGCGGGATCCAGCGCCTGCCCGCCTGGCGCGTCGAGCTCGAGCTGGGGGTGCCGTTTCCCGGCCAGGTACTGCCGCGGGAGCGCTGGACCCGCACGGGGATGCGGGATGGCGAGGGGCCGTTCGACTGGCCGGCGACCTTCGGCCGCGTCGCCCCGCGTGTGGTCGACCTCGGGTGCGGGAACGGGCGCTACCTGATCGGCTCGGCGCTCGTGCGGCCGGGGCACGACCACTTCGGGGTCGACCTGGTCCAGCGCGCGATCGACTTCGCCGCCCAGCGGGCCAACCGGCGCGGGTTGGCCAACGCGCGCTTCGTCACCGGTAACGCCGTGACCTGGGTGTATGGGCGTCTGGCGCCGGACTCGGTGGACGAACTGCACGTCTACCACCCGCAGCCGTTCTACGAGGAAGGGCAGGCGAGCCGGCGGCTGCTCACGCCCGAATTTCTCGAGCGGACCTGGACTGTGCTGCGTCCGGGCGGCCTGCTCGTCCTGCAAACGGACAACAAGGCCTACTGGACCTATCTGTGCACCGCGGTGCCGAAGTACTTCGGAGTGACCGTCAGGCCCGGGCCCTGGCCGGACGCCCCCGAGGGACGCACGCGGCGGGAGATCGTGGCGCGGCAGAAGGGCTTCGCCGTGTGGCGGATGGAGGCGCGGCGGCTCGAGGCTCCGCGGCCGATCGAGATCCCCAGGCCGGATTTCGATGCCAACCGGCCGAGTTTCCGCAAGACCGTGCCCCGATCCGGCCGGGAGTGAGCGGCCCCCGCGACTCTCTGCGGGGTCGCGCGGCGGCCGCAGCGCGGGCTATTTCCCGGCTTCTTCCGCAATCGGTGGAAGCGTCGTCTCGAGCCACTGCAGCACCGCGGGCACAGTCTCCGGCTCCGCGGTCATCAGGTCCGTGCCGTGAGGCAGGACGGGTCCGTTCGGGCCCAACTGCAGCTTCGAATCGAAGATCCGGGATTCGATGTTCTTCTTCCCTTTGGCGACATCCGCCAGGGTCTCGACGCATTTCACCGAATCGACGTCGGGACGGCTCGCCAGCATGAAGATCGGGCGATTCGCGCACGCCTTCATCGCGCTCTTGGATTCAATCCCCAGGTAGTCGAGGCCCGGGGAGAGCAGGACGATCGCTTTCACGGCGGGATTGCGCACGGCGTGATTGAGGCAGACGTTCGCCCCGACGCTCCCGCCGATCAAGGCGAGCCGCGAAGCATCGACCTCCGGACGGCCGTCCAGGAACGCCGCCGCGGCCGCCGCGTCGAGAGCCAGCCCGGCGCAAAGGGCCTCGGCTTTCTTGTCCGAGAGCTTCTCGATGTCCACCTTGCCCCCGGCCTTGCTCTGGCCGTGGCCGCGAAAATCGAAGGCGAGGACGGCGTAGCCGGCTTCCTTCAATCCGGCCAGCAGCGGTTCCCAATCCTGACGCTTGCCGCAGTACATGTGCATCAGGATCACGCCCGCGGCGTGCTCCTTCGCCGGAGGGATGTAGGTGGCGATGAGCTCGAAGCCGTCGCGCGCCTTGAGGGTGACCTCCTCCGGCTCCCCGGACGCGCCCTGCGGCGCGAGCAGGATCAGGCCTGCCACCATCGCGAGTGTCGCCGCTGATCTGCGCATGTCGGTCCTCCCGCAATCCGATCCGCGTCAAGGCCGGGAACGCCGGCGCGGTCTACCGAACCCAGACGACCGGCAACTCGTCGGCGATCCGCTCGGTCTGGTAGGTGATCCGCCCGGAGCCGGTCACGGTCACGGTATACGCGAACAGGGTGCGGTCGAGCATGCCGCAGACCCGGACGGAAAAATCGCCGTCGACGCAGGCGACCGACGGCGCCGTGACCTTCCCGGTCAACCGCGTGCGCGCCTCCTGGACCGCGCGGGTCCGCGCCTCGTCACCGGCCACTTCCGGCAGGAAGGGGATGTCCTCGAGCTTCTGGATCAGCCAGAAACGCTTGCCGCCGGTCGCGCGCAGGAACCACTGGGCGGCCTCGATCGCGGCGGCCTCGTCCTTCACTTCGGGCTTGACCTGGTCGCGGAAGAGATCGTATTCCTTCGCACCGCGCGAGATCACCCACGCGCAATCGCCGGGCTTGTGCACCACGTACAGGAATACCGGGTGATTTGGCGCCTGCACCTGCACCTTCCACGCCGTCCAGGGCCCGAGGAACGCGAGCTTCTCCTCCGAGAGTTGCGCCGGATAGCGGTCCAGCAGTTCCGACTCCGCCTTCGCGGTGGACTTCAGGGCGGCGACCAGGTCTTTCTTGTCCATGCTCCACGCCGTTGCAGAAGCCAGCAGGAGGGCGCCCAGCGCGGTCCACGCGCGGCGGCGAATGGCTCGATCCACTTAAGATCCTCCTCCGACCGGGTGGAAGCCGTCCCAGGCCCCCCCGTAATACTGCGGGTAGGTCAAGGGCGGGATGGAATTGCCGGCCACCACCGTGCCGTTGTTGAAGCCGTCGAGCACCGCCTGTCGGCCGGCCGCCCGACCGGCGGCCTCCAGCTGCGCCGGAGTGGCGGCCGGATTCGCGGCGCGGAAGTCGGTCACGGCGGTGTTGTACGCGGTCGTGTCCCGGCGCCACAGCTTCTGGACCTTGTAGCCGAAGGTGTTGACGACCGCGATCAGCGCGATGGCCACGAAGACCACGAGAATGGCGTATTCCGTGGAGGATGCACCACGCCGTCCTGCCCTCGGCCACGACACGGACATGGGACTCTCCCTGCGCTTCGATGTTGTCGGGGAGGAATTCTAGTGCATGAGAGGCCGCGTCCCAAGGAGAATCTCAGCGGCGATTTCGCAGACGCGCGCGCAGCGCTGCAACTCCAGTGTCACGCGCAGCCGGAAGCCGGAGTCGGTAGGAGTCTGGAATGCGCGGTCGACCGCAATGTCGAGTGCGGCACGTGCCCCCGGGGTGATCGTTCCGTTCATCGGGATGTTGTTCTACTTCCCCGCTCCCGCCCGTCGCAACTCCTCGACCTTGCGCGTGGCCCATTCCCCCCACGCCGGGAATTTCCCGCCCAACGCCTCGTACACCGGTAGCGCCTCATCCGGCCGGCGCATCTGTTCCAGGAACGAGCCGTATCCGAGCAGCGCCGCGTCCGCGGGGTCGCGTTCGAGCGCGATGCGGAAGTCCGCTTCCGCCCGCTCCCAGGCCGCCTTGGGATCCGTGCGGAGGGCGGAGTCGACCAGCCCCAGGCCATGCCAGCAGGTCGCGCGGATGCCGTGCGCCCGGCGGTGCGCCGGGTCGAGCTCGAGCGCGCGATCCAGGTCGGCGATCGCCGAGTGGTAGGATCCCCGCGGGTCCTCGCCCCGCCGCGCCTGCGCCGTCGCGAGCAGGTACCCGGAGAGCGCCATGTTGAAGTGGACGTCCGCGCTCCCCGGCCGCAGCTTCAGGCATTCCTCCAGGTCGGTGCGCGCGCTCCGGCACTCCGCGCGCACGTCCGCGCCCGTGGCCGACGCGAACTCCGCGAGCGCGTTGCGGGTGAGCCCCCGCAGGTTCCATGCCTCCGGCATCCGCGGGTCGCGCCGCAGCGCCTCGTCCAGGTCGGCGCGCGCATCGGTGAGCAGGCGCACGCGCTCTTCCGGAGACGTGTCAGGCCGGACGGCGATCCTGAACCGCGCATTCGCGCGCCAGAAGTGCGGGGCCGCCCACGCCGGTCCGGTGCGGATCTCCGCCGAGAATTCATCGATCGCGGCCCGCCGGTCGCCGCGCGGGTCCCGGCCTGCCTTCTCCGCCGCATCCCCCCGCCGATGCAGCATCGACCCGCGCGCGAAGTGCAGCGTGCGCAGCTGCGGTTCCAGCCGGAGCGCCTCGTCCAGGTCCGCGAGCGCCGCGTCGAACGACGCGAAGGGGTCCCGCCCCTGCGACGATTCGCGCGCGGCGATCACCGCGCGCAAGCTGCCCCGCACGCCGAGGAGCTGGGCCCGTCGGTCGGGCGGGCTCGTCGCCAGCGCTTGCTCCAGGTCGGCCAGCGCGCGCGCCCAGCTCGTCCCCGGATCGCCCCCCTGGGCCGCCTCGGCTTCCCCCATTCCCTGCCAGAGCAATCCGGCAAACCCCGGGGTCCGCACCGCCGGCACCCCGAGCTTCTGCGCCGCCGCGATCGTATCCAGCGCGTCGCGAAACGCCGGCCGCGCGTCCTCGCCGTGCGCGAGCTGCCATTGCCCCAGCCGCTGGTCCGCATTCAGCCGCGTCGCGAGGGCCAGGTCGCAGCGGGGATCGAGCTGGACCGCCTCCGTGCAGTCCTCGAGCGCGCTGCGGAAGAAGGGCCGCGGGTCCCCGCCCTCCGCGCCCTCGGCCTCCCCGAGCGCGACCCGGAGCATGGCCCGGCGACCGCGCGCCTCGCCGCCCTTCGGGTCGCCGGCCACGTCCTCGTCCGCGCACGCGATCGCTTCGCGGTACGCCTCCCGCGGGTCCGTCCCCTGCCGTCTCGCCTCCAGCGCGCGCTCGAACCGGACCCAGGAGAGGTTGCGCCAGACCCCGATATGATGTGGACGGACGGTGCGCACCTCCTGCAGATCGGACTCTGCCGCCTCGGCCCGGCGGGCGAGGATCCGGACCTTCGCGCGCGCGTACAGGATCTCGGTGCGGAAGACGTTCATTCCCATTGCGAGCGCTTCGGTCAGGGCTTCCTCGGCCGCGGCCAGGTCGATGCGGCGCAGCGCGTCGAGCGCCTCGACCACCCGCCGGCACTCGCGCGCGAGGTCCCCGCCCCAGAGCGGCGCGCCCGCGGTCTCCGCCAGCAGCGTCTCGATTTCCCGCCGGATCGCTGTGGACGCCGGAGATTCGCCGTCCGCCGACTTCACGGTGACGCGGTCGTCCTCGATCAGGACCATCGGCATCGGCAGTGCGGCGGCGCGGCGCAGGAGCAGCGCGAGCGCCTTGAGCGCCGGCGCGTGCGGCAGCTCGGGGTCGAGCCTCCGCGCGTCATCCATCCAGGCGATGCCTTCCGCCTCGTGCCCCGCGAGCCGGCGGGCCCAGCCCGCGAGGGCCTTCATCGTAGCCTGGGAAGCGGCGTCGGGCGGGGTCTCGGACATGAACCCCGCCACCGGCGGCCAGAGCGGCTCCGCGGCCTTCTGCCGGGCGTCCTCGTCGAGGCGGGAGTCGTAGCAGACGGTCTCGAGCCCGCGCAGCGTCCCGCCGAGCGCGGCGAAGCGGACGAGGACGGCGGACACCAGGCCCGACTTGCGCAGGGCGGCTTCCAGGCCCGCGGCTTCGGCGTCGCGCACGCGCCGCGCCGTGACCAGGCGCCAGGCCCAGGCGAAGGCGACGGTCGCGGCGAGCACGCAGGCGCCCGCGGCGATCGGGAGCCGGTGCCGGCGCGCCGCGGCGACCCAGCGGCGGCGGGCCGAGGGCGGGCGCGCGCGCACCGGTTCGCCGCGCAGCCAGCGGTCCAGGTCGTCGGCCAGCGCCCCGGCGTCGGCATAGCGTCGCCCCGGCTCGCTCTCCAGGCAGAGCAGGCAGACCGCCTCCAGATCCGCGGAGATCGTCCGGTCGAACCCGCGGGGCGGGAGGAAGCGCGCGAGCAGCGTGCTCTCGAGGATCCCGTGGACGGTCTCGCCCGGGAAGGCCTCGGTGCCGGTGAGCAGCACGTAGAAGACCGCGCCGAGCGCAAAGACGTCGCTGCGCGGACCGACCTCGCCGCGGATCCCTTCGATCATCTCCGGCGCCATGTAGCCGGGAGTGCCGACGATCCGGCCGGCGAGGGTGATGGAGCTGGGCGACATCACGCGCCGGGCGAGCCCGAAGTCGAGCACGTGCGGCCGGCCCGTGGGGTCGATGAGGATGTTGGAAGGCTTGATGTCGCGGTGGATGACGCCGCGCTCGTGGGCGTGCGCCACCGCGCGCGCAATCTCGCGCAGGAGATCGACCCGCTCCCGCAGTGGACGGTCGCGGATTTGGGGCAGCGCGTGCGCGAGCGCGGTCCCCTCGATCAGCTCCATCACCAGGTAGGGGGCGTCCTCGTAGGTGCCGACCTCGTGCACCGCGACGATCCCGGGGTGTTGCAGGCCCGCGGCGGTCTGCGCCTCCCGCCGGAGACGGGCGACCGCTTCGGCATCGTCGAGGTCCGCGGTGCGCAGGAGCTTCACGGCAACGGCACGCTCGAGGCGCGGGTCCCAGGCGCGGTAGACGACGCCCATCCCCCCCTTGCCGAGGATCCCGTCCACGCGCAGCGGGCCGATCGTGCGCACGCGCGGGGTCGGACCGGGCGCGTCGCCGTCGCCGGAAAGGGAGACGCCGACGGTCTCGGCCGGCGGCCCGGGAACCGGGGACAGGCGGGGAGGGATCCCCTCGGGCGTTCCGGCGGTGGGCCCGTCGAGCGCGGGCCGGCGTGCGGCTTCGCGCATCCGCCGCAGGGCGTCGTCGTCGAGGCGCATCAGGGTTCTTCGGTTCCCAGCACCGCGCGCGCCTCCTCGCGGAACTCCTCGTCGGTCGCAGTGACGCGGCGCAGCCGTTCGAGGACGATCTCGCGGAAGCGGCGGCGGGCCTGGAACAGGTAGTTGGTCACCTTGGTCTCGGGCAGGCCGAATCGGCCGGCGAGCTCGCCGTAGGTCGGTCGCCCCTCGGGCGGCGGGCTCACATCGTAGGCGACGAAGAGCTCGTACCAGGCCGCGCGGTCGGCGCGCGCGCATTCCGTCTCGAGCTCCTTCAGCGCACGGGCGAAGAGATCGCGCACGTATTCGCGCTCGAAATAGTCTTCGAGCGACTCGGGGGACGCCGGCTCCTGCGAGCCGATCTCCTCCTCCGCGGAGGCGAAATCGAGGGACAGGGGTTGCGCTCCGCCGCCGCGCTTGAGCCGGCCGGCCGCCTCGTGGGCTTTGCCGAGAAAGCCCTTGAGGCAGAGCATGAGCCACGTGCGGAACCGGGCCTTCGCCGGGTCGTACGACTGGAGGAACTCCTTCTCCAGCGCGTGGACGAAGAACTCCTGGGTCAGGTCCTTGGCGTCCTCGTTGGACTTTCCCCAGCGGATGCGGATCACCTTGTAGACCGGCTTCCAGTAGAACTGGACGACGGCCTCCCAGGATGCCCGGCGTTCGTCCGCCGCGTCGGCGCGCAGGCCGAGCACGGCGGAGAGACGCGTGGGGGGGAGCCGGCCGGCGCCTCCGATGCTGGTGTCGCCCGCGAAGCGGTCCACGGCGCGGTCTCCCGAGAAAATGGTCGCGGCCATGATAGCGCAGGGCGCCGCGGGAAAGGCGCAAAGAAACCACCGGCCGGCGCGGAATGAAGGGGGGTCGAGTGACCCTACGTTCGTCCCGATCCAGAGCAGGAGCAGTCCATGCGCAAGCCGCAGCCGGTGGTGGAACGGAAGCCGATTCGTCGTCCCGCGGTGCCCGGGAAGTCCCGTACCCTCGGGTCGAAGCCCTCAGGGAAGGCGTCGATGACGGCGGTGATCGTTTCGTCTCTCGTGATCGCCGCGGGCGCCTTGGGCGTGATCGTGATGGAGTCGGGCCGGTCGGGTGGGACGCGGGGAACCGCTGGCGCCGCGGGCACGGTGGCGGCAGCGACGCCGGGGACCGCGGCGGCGATTCCATCGACGGCTGCGGATTCGGCCGCCGCGGCGGGAACCGTGCGGCAGGATGCGGCGCCGGTCCAGCCCGCGCCGGTGGAGGACGCGACCGGGCCCGCCCCTGCCGCGGCGGCGGTGGCGGCCGCGGTAGACGCTCCGCGGCCCTACCCGTGGCAGTTGTCGGATCGCGTCCGGGCCACGTTCGAGAAGCTTCTCACGCCGATCTCGAACATCCAGGACTCCGACGGGTCCATGGCCGACCTGATCAGGAAGTTCGCGGAATCGGCGGGCGTGGAGCTGCGATTCGAAGGGCTGGACCCGGACTCCCTGTCCCGGCTGTCGTTCACGTGCGTCGGGATCACCGCTCTCAGCGGTCTGGACATGGTGAAGGACATGGGCCGCCTCTCCTGGACCATCGCCGAGGACGGGGCGGTGGTGGTGATGCCCGCGGGGAAAGCCGCCGGCAACGAGGCGTTCGGGGTTCTGGCGGCGCTGAAGGGCGCGCAAGAGCGCCCGACCGGTGAAGAGGGGTATCCGGCGCAGGTGCGCGCGGCGGACGAGAAGTGGTCGGGTTGGCTGAAGACCCAGACGGTCAAGTTCACGGGCGGATCGATCACGCCCGCGCAGGCGCTGGAGCGGATCCAGCAGGAGACGGCCGCCTACATCGGCCTGTTCTCGAAGCGCAACGAGTTGCGCGGTCCCGACGCCCCCAGGATCGTCGTGGCTCCCGGGGAGAACCGCGTCGACACCGTGCTGCAGGAAATCGCGAAGGCGTGCGGGCTGGCGGTGCATGTGAATAACGGCGGGCCCGCGCTGCTCGACCCGGATCAGGACCGGGAGTGGAGCGATCAGCGGGAAAGGACCCTCCGCGGGATCGAGGAGACGCTGTCCCGCCGCATCACGTTCGCCGGCGACCGGATCCGCGGGGACCGGTTGGCGGAGGCGATCAAGGCCGGCACGGGCCTGGACGCGATCCTCGACGAGTCCGTCTGGTCGCGCGAGGACCTCGTGGCCCCGGCCGGGGAACGCCGGTTCGACGAGGCGTTGGGGCTTCTGGGACAGGATAACGGCCTGCAGTGGCGGCTGCTCAACGGCGTGGTGTACGTGTTCTGATCCGGGGACGTGCGGGGCCCGCGAGGACGAAGCCGATCTTGCGAGGAATCACACCTTCTGCCGTTGGACAATCCGTGCAATCCGTATTACACACCGGCAACATCGACGTGAAAACGACGATGTCGAGGAGGCTCCCCAATGCGGTCGTCGTGCTCGTAATCGTTCTCGGCCTCGTGGTCGTAATCGCAATCGTTCTCGTGATCGACGCACCGCGCGCGGGACTCGTCGAGCACGATTACGAGCACGAGAACGATAACGATCCCGAGTACGAGTACGAGCACGAGCACGATCCGCAAGTGCGATGCGCCGCCCCGCGGTCGATTGCGGCGGCAGCCGCGCCGTGCAATCCGTGTAATCCGCGTAATCCGTAGTTTCGTCGGTTGCGGCGGGGGCCGCGCTGGCTGGAGGCCGACATGAGCCGCCGCGGAATCCTGAGGGGTCTGGTCTGCTTGGGACTGCTCTCGGGGATCCTGGCCTGCGCCATCCTGGTTCTTCGTGCGCACGCCGAACGGCCCCCGGACCGGGTCTTCCCGCGGACCTCGGTCTTGCCGGTTGCATCCGGACCGGCCGTCCCGGAGAGGACTCGCGCCCGTCCCGCGGCGATCTCCGACGGGACCGGGCCCCTCGCTCGCGCCGATGCGGCGGCGACGGAGGGTTCCCCCTACCCCTGGTCAATCAGCGCCGAAGCGCGGCAGGCATTGCAGGGGTTGGCGAAGGGCGTCCGCTTGTCCTTCTCCTACCATACGCTGCGCGAAGCCCTCGACGAGTTGGGCAAGGCCGCGGGCGTGCGGATCGATCTCGCCCCCGAGGTGACCACGTCGCGCCGTCTCCAGGGACACGCCTTCGAGATGTCTGCGGCCGCGGACGTGCTGGAGCGGGTCGTCGGCGAGTTCCAGCTCGTCTGGGACGTGGGCGACGACGGCGTCGTCCGCGTAGGCCGCATCGGAGCCGTCATTCTCCGACCGGAAGTCGCGATCTGCCGCACGCTCGAGCAGGTGCGAACGTTGCCGGGAGTGGAAGAAAAGGCTCTGGCCGATCACCTCGACGCCGCGCGCAAGGCCGACGAGCGGTTGCGGTCTCTGCGGATCGTGACCGAGGCGGGCGAGACCGACCTGGCGGCCGTGCTCCAGCGGATCGAGAAGGAGACCGGTCAATGGGTTTCGCTCGACCTCCCGCCGGACTCCCAGCCGGTGCCGGTCCGGCTCGGTGCGGGAGTGCCGTCGCTCGACCTACTGCTCGCCGGACTCGCGGAGCAGACGGGGCTCGAGATGGCGATCTTCGGCGGGCGCGTGGGCCTGCGGCGGCCCGAGGATGCCGCGCGGCGCAGGGAGCATGATGAGCGCTGGATGGGGAGGGTGCGAGCGGTGCTGGACGCGCGCGTGCAGGTCGCCGAGCCGCAGATCGACGGGCGGGCGCTCGTGGGCTTCCTGGAGCAGGAAACGGGCCGGAAGGTGGTGGTGTCGGAAGAGGTATGGAATCGCCGGGAGCCACTGGTCCTGCTGTCCGGGACCTGGCGGCTGGAGGAGGCGCTGCGGCAGCTCGAGCTGCAGAACGGCCTGCATTGGCGGATGCGGGAAGGCGTGATCTACGTGTATTGAGGCGCGGTACGTCGACTGCCGGCGATCCGGCGACTGCCGGCGATCCGCCGATCCGGCGGGATCGCGACGGTCACCTCGGACCGTGCGTTGCGTCGGCGTACTCGAGCGATGCGGTCGAGCCGTGGCTCGGCCATCGCTGGCGCGGCGGCGAGCTACGCCTGCGCCTTGGCCGTCGCAGGCGTGAGCTTCATGTCGCGCATGAGGTCCAGCACCACGATGAACAGCACGCCGCACAACAGGAGCGCCCAGTGGGGCTCTAGTTTGTAGCGCATCGCGGCGTAGACTCCGCTGCCCGCGGCGAACGCCACCATCGAGAGAAAGTTGACGGTGCCGAGGAACTGCCCGCGCTCTTTGGCCGGAGCGGTCGCCTGGATGTAGGACATGAGCGGAACCAGGTAGAAGCCGGCCCAGAAGCCGAGCACGCAGAGCACCGTCATCGCCCAGGCGTAGCTTTCGCGCGGCAGGAAGGGGAAGACGAGCAGGCCCGCGGTCAGGCCGATGCCGCCGGCCCACACCGCGCGGATCGAGATCTGCCCGCGCGACAGCAAGCCGGCGGCCAGGGAGCCGACCCCGATGGCGATTCCGAGCGCGGCGTTGATGTACGAAATCTGCGTGTCGCTGGGGTGCGCGCCGTCGAGCATCAGGTATTGCTTCAGCTCCGGGATGCTGAGCATGGCGCAGGCCGCGACGAAGTAGAAGAAGCTCCAGCCGAAGGCGGCGCGCCGCAGGTTCGGCGCCCGCCAGATCTCCCCCAGCGCGTGCCGGTAGGTGTGGAAAGGGCTGGGGTGGATGCGCAGCTTCGGGTCGCGGGCGTCGAGCTTCTGCACGAACATCACGGTGATCCGCCCGGCGATCGCCGCCAGCAACAGAATGTAGAAGCAGAGGTTCGGCTCCGGCGCCACGGGCGGTTGGGCCAGGGGATCGCCGCGGAGGTAGTCCGAGGCGAAGCCGCCGAAGACCACGCCCATGATGATGGCCATGTTGGTGGTCATGTTGATGGACCCATTGCCGCGCGGCAGGCGCCGTTCCGGGAGGATCTCCGGGATCATGCCGTACTTGGCCGGGCCGAAGAACGCGCTGTGGGTCGAGAGCAGGATGAGCGCGGCGAAGGTGGTCCAGAACTGGTGGTAGTGTATGCCCACTCCCGCGATGCAGACGATGGGGATCTCCACGGTCTTGAGCAACACGGCGACCCAGCGCTTGCTCTGCTGGTCGGCGAACTGGCCCGCATAGCCCGAAAAGAGAATGAAGGGCAGGGTGTAGGCGACGCTGACGATGCCGACGGTCGGCGATCCGAGATAGTCGTGCCAGAGCCCGCCGAGGGCCAATTGGAGGAGGATGAACTGCTTGAGGACGTTGTCGTTGAACGCCCCGAGGAGCTGGGTGACCAGCAGGCCGCCGAAGCTGAAGCGCACCTGCCGCGCCGAACGCTCTTCCCCCGCGGGCCCGAGCACCGCCTCGACGGCGGCGTCATCTTCACCGGGGGCGGGAGAGGCGGGCTTGGCGGCGACCGGATCCTGATCCACGGCGCGATCTCCACGGGACCGAGCACTTCTACACCCGCCGCGCAGAGGGCGAAAGAGAAATCCGGGAACGCGCGGCCCGAGAATGCTTGACGCACTGCATCATATCCGGTATCGAGGCTGACGGTCCCGTCCCGGACGATTCAGCAGGTTCGGCCGGGCGTCCTGGGTTGCAGGGCCTGGTCTCGCCTCGTCGCCGGTGCATTTTCTTGCATCGCCTCCCCGGCGCGCCTCGCCCTGCGCCAGGCTCGCCTCGGCGGATCCCGGGGCGCCATCGGGACGGGATGCCGAGAGTGGCTCTTGCAAGGGGAACTGCCATGCGCGTCGCGATCACCGGCTCCTCCGGCTTCATCGGCTCCCGCCTGGTCGACCATCTGTCCCGCGATGCTTCGGTCGAGAAGATCGTCGGGCTGGACGTCGTCCCGCCCCGGGAGACGAGCGCCAAGCTGTCGTTCGTCAAGCAGGACGTCACGCAGCCGATGGACCGGGTGTTCCAGGAGCACGGGGTCGACGCGGCGATGCACCTCGCCTTCGTGCTGGATCCGATGCACGACCAGGCGCGCGAGACGTCGATCAACGTCGTCGGCACGGAGAACTTCGCGCGCGCGTGCGAGGCTTCCGGGGTGAAGACGGTGGTGTTGGCGAGCTCGGGGACGGCCTACGGGGCGCACCCGGACAACCCGGTCCCGCTGCGCGAGGAGCACCCGCTGCGCGGGAACGCGAACTACATCTACTCGCGCGACAAGGTGAAGCAGGAGGAGATCCTGGCCGGCTTCGCGCAGCGGAACCCCGAGGCGCGCGTGGCGGTCTTGCGGCCGGCCGTGGTGCTCGGTCCGCACGTATCCAACTTCATGTCGCGCATGGTCCGGCACGGGACGGTGTATGCCTCGTCGGCGGAGAACCCGCCCTGGCAGTTCGTCCATGAGGAGGACACCGGCCGCGCGTTCGCCCACGCGCTGCTCCAGCGGGCGCACGGCGCCTTCAACGTGGGTGCGGAGGGGGCGCTCACGCTCGACGAGATCGGCCGGCTGGCCGGCGCCAAGGTGGTCAAGCTGTGGCCCTGGGCGCTCAAGGCCGCGACCTCGCTGGGCTGGATGCTGCGCATGACCTCCCTCACCGAGGCCCCCGCCGGCGTGCTCTCCTTCCTGCGCTTCCCCTGGGTGGTCGACCCGTCGAAGTTCGTGCGCGAGACCGGCTTCCGGTACGAGCACGACAGCCGCGGGGCGCTCATGTCCTTCCTGGAGTCGGCGGGTCTCGCCGAACGCGGGCGGCAGAAGGAAGGCAAGGTGGCGGTCGGGGCGTAAGACTCCCGCGCGCTGACGATATCGAGGCGCGTGAAGGCGATATCGAGTTGCGTGAAGGCGATATCGAGTTTCGTGAAGGCGATATCGAGTTTCGTGAAGGCGATATCGATTGCAGGCGTGCACTCGCAGTCAGTCCGGCATGCGTCCTTTCGACCAGATGGTGATGTCATCGGACTGTTGCGTTCGCCGCGGTGCGCAATGATCCCGCCATCCCGACCGTCGTCGGTCGTCGTCCTCGGTCCCGTTCACCCCATGCCTATCCGGTTGACACACCCGAATCCGCCCACGAATCGGCCTGGAAGGGCCGTCCAGCAATGCCCAGCGGGCGATTTGGCACCGTATTGGCGCCTCCCGCTGGACCGCGTCCCAAGTGGCCCAAGTGTGTCGACCGGACAGGCATGGTTCACCCCATCATCGTCACGTGGCCCAGTTCTGAACCACCAGGCCGCTGACGCGGCGGAACTCCGCCGTGTTGTTCGTAACCAGGATGTGGCCGAGCGCGAGGGCATGGGCTGCGATCAGCATGTCCATCGATCCGATGGGGGTCCCCTGCTCCTCCAAGCCCGCCCGCAGCCTCCCGTACTCCTGGGCAGCCAGGTCGTCGTAGGGGAACACTTCGAGAGGAGCGAGAAACCCGGCAAGGGCGATTTCATTCTGCACGGGCTTGGCGCTCTTACGGACTCCATAATCGAGTTCAGAGAGCGTGATGGCGGAAATCCCGACATCGGACACCCGGAGGCGTTGGAGTTTCCGCAGATTCCTCGCAAGCACGACGCTCGCAGAATCTTGCTGCGCCGCGAAGAATCTCACGGATAGTAGAACATGTCGGTATCGAGCAGGTATCGGATCACAGCCGCCCTCGTTCGCGTACGGTCGGTTGTTCCCGCGGGTCCATGAAATCAGGCGAGAAGAGCTCCAGGCTCTTGAGGAGGGATGCCCAGGGCGCACCCTTGGGGATCAGCAGGAGGAGACCGTTGAGCCTGCGGATATAGACGTCTTTCCCCTTGAGTCGGTACTCCTTGGGCAGGCGGACGGCTTGGCTTCGGCCATTGGAGAAGATCCGAGCGGTCTTCATGCTACGCCTCCCGCGGTTCTCAGGGTCGGCCGAAGTGGTACTACCGGGACATATACCTCGGGTCCGGGAGGAAACCAAGCGCCTTGCCTGATGGGCCTGATGGGGTGCATTACCGTAACTGCGGGGCGGCGCATCGCGCGTGCGGATCGTGCTCGTGCTCGTGATCGTTCTCGTACTCGGGATCGTTATCGTTATCGTGCTCGTAATCGTGCTCGACGGGTCCCGCGCGGTGCTTCGAGC
>Ga0082335_1005569_pt1 | contig 17221 bp, 14 predicted proteins | sample Subgrocontami58m_FD_72375 | JGI IMG/M metagenome (GOLD analysis project Ga0082335, IMG submission 72375) | Subsurface groundwater microbial communities from S. Glens Falls, New York, USA - GMW37 contaminated, 5.8 m (SPADES assembly) (version 2) ... | reverse complement strand
ACCCTACCGCTTCGCCAGATCGGCGCGCAGAACCGCAGCACGAAGCCAATCCCGCCGGCTCGAAGCGACCTCAGCTCAGCGCCTACCGCTGAAGAAGCTGAGCGCGAGAATCCGAGCTAAAGACGGCGATCTCGCGGATGCCGATCCGCTCGAGCGCCTCGATAGAGGCGACGACCCAGGCGCGGAACGCCGCCTCCGGGATCGTCACCGTGCCGGGAAAGCCGAGGTGGTGCGTCGAGAGCCCTCCCGGTGGGACGGGCGTGACGACCACCGGCACGTCGAGCCGCTCGGCGACCTCGCGCGCGAGCACCTCGGCGATCAGCGCGTCGGTCGCGAGCGGCAGGTGCGGCCCGTGCTGCTCGATCGCGCCGAGCGGGACGAGACCGAGCACGCGGCCCGCGGCGGCGATCTCCCCCGCCTCGGGCCACGTGAGCGAGGCGAGGCTGACGAAGCTCACGCCGTCGCCTCGGCCGCGTTGCGCCGCTTCGCCTCAACGACGAAGGCCGTCTGGATCTCGTCGAGCGCAGCGACGTAGGCGTCCATGCTCCACATCACCTGCAGCTTGTCGGTGTCGATCCTCGTCACCTGCTTTGCCAGGAACGGGTCGGTCGGGACTCCGAGCTCGCCGGCCGCCGCAATCAGCCGGCTCGCTCCCTCGACCAGGCGGAAAGAGCCGAGACCGACGTTCTCTTCCACCGCGAGCCGGGCGCAGCAGACGAGGTAGAGGGCGAGGTCGAACAGCGTCTTCTCGGAAGTGCGCTCGCTCATGAGGGATCCTCCCAGGGCTGTCCGAAGCGGTTGTGGTGGGCCAGGCACGGATACGCCTTCGGGGCGGGAGACGGGTTCTTCGCGGGGATGCCGATGCCGACGAGGATCTCGGGGCGGACGTGGCCCGGGATATCGAGGACGGCACGCACCGCGCCCGGCGTCCAACTCGTCACCACGCAGACGCCGAGGCCGAGCGCGGGCGCCGCGAGGGTCAGGTGCGCGGCCGCCGTCCCCGCGTCGATGCGGGCGATCTCCTCGATGCCTGACGTGCCGCCGATCTGCTCGGCGACCTCGAGGTCGCTGCAGATCGCGATCGCCGCCGGGGCGTTGTTGATGAACCCGGGGCACGTCTCGTGGAGCGTCTTCAGCAGCACGGGGTCGTCAACGACGATGAAATGCCGCACCCCGGCGCGGGCGGTCGCGCCGCGCCACGCCGCCCAGACCAGCTTCTCCATTAGCTCCGGCGGCACGAGGTCGGGCGCGAAGGCGCGGTGCATGCGCCGCTTGCGCATCGCGGTGAACAGGTCCATGCCTGCCTCCAGCGTCATGTCCTTCTCCTTCTTCTTCCTGGGTGGGTGCTCACCGGGCGACCGCCAGCGGCACGAGCTCCGGCTCCAGCCGGCCGCCGAGGACGAGGGGGGCAAGCGCGGCGCCCGTCGCGGGCGCCAGGGTGATGCCGAGCATCCCGTGCCCGGTCGCGACGAAGAGGCCGTCGTGGCCGGGGACGCCGCCGACGAGCGGCAGGCTGTCGGCGGGGAGCGGCCGCAGGCCCGCCCACTCGAGCTCGGGCCGCTCCGGGCGCCAGCCGCGGAGATAGGTCGAGGCCGAGCGCGAGACCGCCGCCAGCCGGCGCGGGTCGATCGAGAGGTCGAGGCCGCCGAGCTCGAGCGTCCCGGCAAGCCGGACGCCGACGACGAACGGGCTGCAGCCGACCTTCGCCTCGCCGAAGTAGAGCGGGAAGCGCGGCGGCGTGCCCTCGCCGACCGCCGTCACGCTGTAGCCCTTCGCGGCCTCCTGGCGGATGCGCACGCCGAGCGGGCGCAGCATGGGGCCCGTCCAGGCGCCCGCGGCGACGACGACCCTGTCGACGGCGACATCCTCGGCTCCGGCGCGGAGCCGCCACTCGCCGCCCCGCCGCTCGAGCGCGCGCACATCGGCCCCTTCGCGCACCTCCGCTCCAGCCGTGCGAAGGGCCGTCGCAAGCCCCGCACACAGGGTCTCGGGCCGCACGTGGCGCTCAGCCGGCAGGTGGATCGCGCCGGCGACCGCATCGCTCACGGCGGGCTCGAGCGCCTGCGCCTCCTGCGTCGAGAGCGGACGCACGTCCCCCGGGTAGCCCTCGCGGACGAGGTCGGCGAGCACCGCCTCCTCCTCCTCGACCGCACGGGCCGAGAGGAACAGGAAGAGCAGCCCGTCCTCGTGCATCTCGAACTCGACGCCGTCGGCGCGCAGGCCGTCGAAGAGCTCCAGCGTCCGCCGGTTGAGCGCCAGCAGAGCCCGCATCCCCTCGAGGTAGCGCTCACGGCCGCTGCTCCGCATGAACCGCCAGCACCAGGCGGCGAAGGCCAGGTCGAGCCGCGGGCGCAGGAGCAGCGGGCTGTCCTTCTTCGCCAGCCAGCGCAGCGCCTGCGCCATCACGCCGGGGGCCGGGATCGGATTCGAGAGGCCCGGCGTGATCCAGCCCGCGTTGCCGAGCGAGGCGCCCTCGCCGCACCGGCCGCGCTCGAGCAGGACAACGTCCGCGCCCTCCCGCCGGAGGTACCACGCGCACGCGAGGCCGACGGCGCCGCCGCCGACCACCGCGACCCTCACCGGAGCGCTCTCCGGTGAGGGTCGGACGGGCAGATCCGGAAGGGCTCAGGCAAACGCGTGCGGATAGAGGTGGCGCGCTTCGGCCTCCGTCACGTACCCCTCGCGCACGTCGGAGAGCACGGCGGCCGGGTCGCGCTCCGACGGCGGCCCGTAGCCTCCCCCGCCGCCGCCGCGGCAGACGAACGTCGCCCCCTTCGGCACCGCCAGCCCCGTTGCCTTGGCGACCGGCACGGCCGTCCCGTCGGGCAGCCGCAGCTCGCCCGCATTCGGGCGGCCCGACAGGCCCCCCGCGAGCCCCCACGGGGCGTTCTTCGTACGCTCGATCGTCGAGATCGCGAACGTGTCCTCGAGGAAGTGGAACGCCATGTCCGGGCCGAGCCCGCCTCGGAAGCGACCGGGGCCGCCCGAGTCGGGCGCGAGCTCGCAGTACTCCATGAGGAACGGGTTCTTCGCCTCCCACACCTCGAGCGGCGCGAAGCGCGTCGCCGCCTCGATGTGATGGAGCCGGGCGTTCTGGCCGTCACCACGGATCGAGGCGCCCTGGCCGACCGGGTGCGGCGAGCCGTCGCCCCAGAACTGGCCGGTTCCCTCGCGGACGCCGTACCACATGACCGCGCACAGGTCGCCGCCCGAGCACGCGCAGACGGCCTCGGGCATCGCGTCCGCGACCGCGTTCAGCACCGCCTCGGTCGCCTGCATCGCAGGCCAGCCGTAGAGGAAACACGGCGACGGCGAGAGCGCGTGGAACATCGAGCCGGGCGTCGCGACGACCTCGATCGGGCGGAAGTGCCCCTCGTTCGGGGCCTCGCCGCCGCCCGCGAGCATCGTCATGATCACGCGCGCCGCCGACACGGTCGAGGCGATCGGGCAGTTCACCGGGCCAGGCCGGGCGTCCGGACAGCCCGTGAAGTCGAGCCGGGCGGTCGTGCCGTCGATCTCGAGCACGACGTCGAAGGGAATCGACTCGGTCGAGATGCCGTCGTCGTCCATCTCGCCGTGACCGATGTAGCGGCCGTCCGGGAGCTTCTCGATGTAGCTGCGCACGACGGCCTCGCCGTGGTCGTACATCCGCTCGACGCAGTTCGAGAACGTCTCCAGCCCGTAACGCTGGACGAGCCGCACCAGCTCGCGCGCCCCGGCGCGCACGCCCGCCACCTCGGCGTTGATGTCGCCGAGCACGAGCTTGGGGAGCCGCGAGTTGGCCACTGCCATCTTCTGGATGTCCTTGACGAGCTCCCCGCGGCTGTAGAGCTTCACGCCGGGGAAGATCGTGCCTTCCTGGAAGACGTCCGTCGTGTCGGTGCAGTAGATCTCCTTTGCGCCGATGTCGAGCCAGTGCGCCTTGATCGCCGCGTAGCCGATCAGTTCGCCCTCCGGCAGGAACACCGGCATCACGACCGCCGCGTCCTGCGGGTGCGAGCCCGTCTTGTACGGGTCGTTGAGGAGGATGATGTCGCCCGGCTCGAGCCCCTCCTCACCGCCGGCCTCCTCCACCGCGGCCTCGATGCAGAAGCTCATCGTGCCCATGAAGAACGGGAGGCTCGGCGCCTGCGCGAGCAGCCGGATCCGGCGGTCGTAGAGCACCGCCGCGAAGTCGAGCACCTCGTAGATGATCGGAGACATCGAGGTGCGGATCAACGTCCGCTTGATCGCCTCGGCGGCCGAGTTCAGGCCGTGACGGATCACCTCGGTCGTGATCGGATCGGCTTCGGCCGCGCGACCGGAGCTTGTGAGTCCGGCGCGGTAGACGACGGGCTCGGCTCTCACGTCAGACCCCCTTCGTGTCGGTGATGTGGAGAACGCCGCCCGCGCCCAGACAGGCGTCGAAGTCGGCGTCGAGGTACGTTGTCGCGGTCTCCTCAAGGACGATCGCGGGGCCGGAGATGCCGGCCTCGTCGATCGCGGAGCGCGAGACGAGCGCGAACTGCAGCCGCTCGCCACGGCTGAACGACCAGGCCTCGATCGTGCCGGAGGCGCCTCCGCCATCCGCCGTCACGGGGTGCTCCGCGGCGCGCCGCGCGAGCGGCGTCCGCACGGTGGCGCGGAACGAGACGATCTCGACGCCCTCGTCCATCGTGTGGCTGAACGTGCGGTCGTAATCGGCGGAGAAACGGGCCCGAATCTCATCCGCGCTCGCGTCGATCCGCCCGTCGCCGGGCACCTCCACCGTGAGCGTGTGTTCCTGGCCTGCGTAGCGCATGTCGAGGGCGATCTCCCGCACGATGCCGTCACGGCCGGCCGAGCGGGCATCGAGCCCGGCGAACAGATCGCCTAGCACGTCGTTCGCCGCGTCGATCGCGCCGTTGCCGAGCGTCGTGATGCGCGTGCGCGCGGCGGTCTGCGTGAGGTCGGCGCCGAGCAGCCCCCAGGCGGAGAAGCTCCCCGCATACGGCGGCACGACGATCTCCCGGATGTCGAGCTCGCGCGCGAGCAGTGTCGCGAAGAGCGGGCCGGCGCCGCCGAACGCCATCAGCTTCGCCTCGCGGGGATCTCGGCCGCGCTCGATCGTGATTTCCCGGATCGCGTTCGCCATGTTCGCGGCGGCGATCGTCATGATCCCCCGGGCCACCTCCTCGCTGGTGAAGCCGAGCCGCTCGCCGAGCGGGACGAGCGCCGCCTCGGCCTTCCCGCGGTCGAGGGCGATCCCGCTCGCCAGCAGCCCTTCGCCGAGCATCCCGAGGACGAGCGCGGCGTCGGTGACGGCCGGCTGCGTGCCGCCGCGGCCGTAGCAGGCCGGGCCCGGCACCGCCCCGGCGCTGCCCGGGCCGACCCTGAGCAGGCCGCCGACGTCGACGGTGGCGAGCGAGCCGCCGCCGGCCCCGATCGAGCGGACGTCCACCCACGGCGTCTGGACCGGCAGGCCCTCGACCTTGCCTTCGTACATGAGTTGCGCCCGGCCGCCGCTGACGAGGCACGTGTCGAAGCTCGTCCCGCCGACATCCGCGGTGATGACGTCGCCGAGATCGAGCCGGCGGGCAAGCTCGCCCGCGCCCTCTGCGCCGGCGACCGGGCCGGACATGATCGTCTCGAACGGGCGCTCCTCCGCCTCGGCGAAGGTCATCGCGCCGCCGCCCGACCGGGTGACGATGCAGGTGCCGGCGAAGCCTGCTCCCCGCAGCCGGTCCTCGAGCGCGCGCAGGTAGTGGGTCATCCGCGGCCGGACGTAGGCGTCGATCACCGTGGTCGTCGTCCGCTCGTACTCGCGGTACTCGCCCGAGACCTGGTGGGAGAGCGAGATCTCGCCCTCGAAGCCGAACCTCCGCAGCGCCTGCTCGGCCGCGAGTTCGTGCGCCGGGTTGGCATAGGCGTTCATGAACGAAACGGCGACGGAGTTGACGTCCTCGGCACGGAAGACCTCGACCGCCGCCCGGACACCCTCATCCTCGAAGTGCGTGAAGACCTCGCCGTTCGCGCGGATGCGCTCGGTCACCGGCAGACGCAGCCGCCGGGGCACGAGCGGCGGCGGCTGCCGCCAGAACAGGTTGTAAGGCTCGGCCCGGTCCCCCCGGGCAATCTCGAGAATGTCGCGGAATCCGCGCGTCGCGAGCAGCCCGACGACGGCGCCGGTGCGCGTGAGGAGCGAGTTGAGGCCGACGGTCGTCCCGTGCAGGAAGTACTGAACGACGCCCAGCCGCTCGTCCGGAACGGCCGCGGCGATCGCCGCGAGCACCCCCTCCTCGGGAGCCACGGGGGTCGTCGGCTCCTTTCCGACTCGGATCTCCCCGGTCTCGTCGTCGTAGAAGATGAGGTCGGTGAACGTGCCTCCGACGTCTACACCAAGCCTTGTCGCCATCGTCTGGGAATCGCTCCTCTCGGTCCTTCGACTCTCCGCCTACGCGAGCGCGAGCTCGCCGACGGCTTTGATGCGGATACGCACGGCGTTGCCCGGCATGTAGCCGAGCGCGATCTCGTCGACGTCGATTACCTCCACCGTCCCGGGGGTCGCGCCCGCCGCGACAGCTTTTTCGACCGCCTCCGCCTTCGCCTCGTCGAGCGCGTCGGCACGCGAGCGCCCGGTGAGCGAGACGACCTTGTCGATTTCGCCGCCCACCTGCGCGATCGCGGCCCCGATCGCGTTGGCGACGGCGAAGTGCTCCGGCCTGACGATTCGGGACGCGCCGGGCAGCCGGTCACGAAGGAGGACGCTGCCGCCTCCGACGAGCACGACCGGGACTGGATCGGCGCTCGTCTTCATCCGGTCGACCGCCTCGGCGACGCGGCGCTCCATCAGCTCGAGCCCGGCACGCACGAGCTTGGGGTCGAGCCCCGCGACGCGCTCCGGGTCGCCGATCTCGGCGAGGCCGCCGGCGACGGCGAGATCCGTCGCGGTCAGCGTGTCGCCGCCGAAGACGAGCGCGCGCTCGACGAGCTCGTAGCCGACGCTCCGCGGGCCCACCTCGAGGCCGCCGTCGGTGAGGACGAGGCTGCCGCCGCCGAGGCCGAACGAGTGGACGTCGGGCATCCGGAAGTTCGTCCGGACGCCGCCCACCTCGACGGCAGCCGACGCCTCCCGGGGGAAGCCGTGCCGCAGGATGCCGACATCGGTGGTCGTCCCGCCGACGTCGACGACCGCGCAGTCGGTCTCGCCCGAGAGGAAGGCGGCGCCGCGCATCGAGTTCGTAGGGCCGGACGCGAAGGTCGCAACGGGGTAGCGCTCCGCGAACTCGAGCGTCATCAGCGTCCCGTCGTTCTGGCTGAGGAAGATCGGCGCCTCGATGCCGTTCTCGGCGACCGCCGAGGCGAAGCCCTGGACAATCGCCTCCGCGAGCCGGCGAAGCGCCGCGTTCATCGTCGCGGCGTTCTCCCGCTCGAGCAGGCCCATCCGGCCGATCTCGTGTGAAAGACTGAAGGCTGCGCCGGGGAGCTCCTCGGCGAGCACCGCGGCCGCCTCGCGCTCGAACTCGGAGTTGACCGGCGAGAACACGGACGAGATCGCCACCGAGTCGATCCCCGCCTCGCGGATCGCCTCGCCCGTGCGCAGGAGTTCGTCGCGGTCGAGCGGGGAGATCGGGCGTCCGTCGAACTCGTGACCGCCGTGGCAGATGAACGTCCGCGCGGAGATCGCCGTGAGCAGCCGCTCCGGCCACTCGAGGAGCGGCGGAAGGGCGGCGGTCGCCGGCAGGCCGAGCCGCACGATCGCGGCCGGCATGAGCCGGCGCGCCTCGACGACGGCGTTCACGAAGTGCGTCGTCCCGATCATCACTGCGCGGACGCTCGACGGGTGGACCGCCGATTCCGCGACGAGCTGCCGGAGCGCCGTGACGATGCCGTCGCCGACGTCGCGTGTCGTGGCCGTCTTGACGGCGGCCCGCACGTGCGTGCCCTCCATGAGCACGGCGTCGGTGTTCGTGCCGCCGACGTCGATGCCGATACGCGAGGCCGGGGGCTCAGACACGCCGGTACCTCGACCAGGCGTCGACGGCGACGGCGACGATGATGATGCCGCCCTGGACGATCTGCTGGTAGATCGGGTCGACCTCGAGGAGCGTGAAGCCGTTCCCGATCAGCGCGATGAAGAGCACGCCGAGGACGGTGCGCCAGACGGCGCCCTCGCCGCCGAGGATGCTCGTCCCGCCGACGACGATGCCGGCTATCACCGTGAACTCGAGCCCGACGCCGACGTCCGCCTGGCCGCTCTGGAACCGGGACGAGGCGATCACGCCGGCAAGGCTGGCGGCGAGGCCGCTGAGGACGAAGGTGATCGTCCGGACGACGTTCACGCGCACGCCTGCAAGCCGCGCCGCCTCGGGATTGTCGCCCGCGGCGAACACGAACCGCCCGAAGACCGTCCGGGTCAGGATGAACCACAGCGCGGCGATCCACAGCGCGGCGATCCAGATCGCGATCTTCACGCCGAAGACCTCGTTCTGGCCCAGCCCGGCGTAGCGCATGTCGTCGATCAGGAACACCGACCCCGTCGTGATCACGATCGCGATCCCGCGGAAGATGAAGGACGAGGCGAGCGTCGCGATGAGCGAGTTGATCCGCCCCACGGTGGCCACGATGCCGTTCAGCACGCCGGCGCCGAGGCCGATGGCGATGCCGGCGGCCATCCCTACGAACGGGTCGACGTCGAGCGCGATCTTCGTCCCGACGACGCCCGCCAGCGCGTACACCGCGCCGACCGAGATGTCGAAGCCGCCCGCGATGATCACGAGCGTCCCGGCCGCGGCGATGATCAGCGTCGGCGACTGCTGGTTGAGGATGTTCAGCATGTTCCGCTGCGTGAAGAACGCGTCGGACGAGAACGTCAGGACGAGAAACAGGGCGACGAAGCTGAGCACGATCCCGTACTCGCGGATCGCGGCGGGCCGGGCGAGCCTCCTGACGCGCGCCGAGAGCCCTTCGCTCACGACGGAAACGCTTTCCCGGCTCATGCCCCTCCTCTCGCGGCGGCCCCGAAGGCAGCGGCCATCACCGCGTCCTCGGTCGCCGTTCGTCCGTCGAACTCCGAGGCGATCTCCCCGCCGCGCATGACGAGGATGCGATGGGCGAGACCCAGGATCTCCTCGAGCTCCGACGAGATCATGAGCACCGCCAGGCCCTCGGCGGCGAGCGAGACGAGCAGCTCGTAGATGGCGAGCTTCGCGCCGACGTCGACGCCCCGCGTGGGCTCGTCGGCGATCACGATCCGCGGCGTGCGCAGCAGCCAGCGCGCGAAGAGGGCCTTCTGCTGGTTGCCGCCCGAGAGCGTGCGCACGGGCGCGGAAAGGCGAAAGGTGCGGACGTCGACGCGCGTCGTCATCTCGGTGACCGCGCGCCGCTCCTTCAACGGCGCCATGACGCCTGCGCGGCTCACGGTTCGCAGATGCGGCAGCGTGACGTTCTCGACCACCGAGCGGTTCATCTGGAGCCCCTGCTCCTTGCGGCTCTCGGGGAGCATGGCGATGCCCGCCCGGATCGCAGAGCGGGGAGAGCGGATCCGCAGCTGCTTCCCGTCGAGCTCGATGGAGCCGGCGTCTCGTGCATCGGCCCCGAAGACGGCGCGGGCGACCTCGGAGCGGCCGCTGCCGATGAGGCCGGCCATGCCGACGATCTCGCCGGCACGCACGTCGAAGCTCACCTCGGCGGCGGAGCCGGCTCTGCGCAGGCCCTTGACCGAGAGCACGACGGGCGCGTCCGCCGCGGGGTAGCGCTTCTCGGGGAACGTCATGTCGAGCGACCGGCCCAGCATGGCCGATATGAGCGACGCCGGCGTCTCCTCGGCGGCCAGCGCGCTTTTCACGACGCGGCCGTCGCGCAGGACGGTCACCTCGTCCGAAATGGCGAGCGTCTCGTCGAGGAAGTGCGAGACGAAGACAATCGTCGTGCCGCGAGTAACGAGCAGCCGCACGAGCTCGAGCAGCCGCTCCGTCTCCTCACGGCCGAGCGCGGCGGTCGGCTCGTCCATGACGACGACGCGGGCCTCGCGTGCGACCGCGCGGAGGATCTCGACCTTCTGCTGGTCGGCGACCTTCAGGCTCCCGGCCGGGACGTCGCCGGGAACCTCGAAGCCCGCCTCGGCGACGAGCGCCCGGTACCTCCGGCGGAGGCTGCCTCGATCGACGACCCCGAGGCGGCTGTGCTCGATCCCGAGGAACACGTTCTCGGAGACCGTCCGGTGGGGCAGCAAGGCGAGCTCCTGCGCGATCATCGTGATGCCGTCCTTGAGGGCGTCGTGGGGCGACCGGTAGTGAACCGGCCGCCCCTCGACGAGGAGGTTGCCCGCATCGGGGTGGTGTACCCCGGCGATGACCTTGCCCAGCGTCGACTTCCCGGCGCCGTTCTCGCCGACGAGCGCGTGAACGGACCCCTCCCTGACGGCGAGGTCCACGTCGTCGAGCGCCCGGACTCCGCCGAATCGCTTCGAGAGTCCTTCGACCTGGATCAGGACGTCGGGCAACGCGTCTCCCCTAGCCCGAGAACTGCGGGTTGAACTTGGCGACGTTGGCCTTCGTGATCCTCCCGTTGTCGGGCAGCGCAGTCGTCGTGTCGACACCGCCGAGCCCCTTCCCGGTGCGGATCTGCTTGACGATGCCCTCGATCACGAGCCTGCCCTCGGTCGCCGGGGCCTGCGCGGCCGTGCCGAACCAGCGCCCGTCCGCGATGCGCGGCTTCGACTGGATCGAGCCGCCGAGGCCGACGAGCTTCACCTTGCCGAACATGCCCGCGTCCTTGAGCGCCGTCTCGGCCCCGAGGAGGGCCTGGTCGGCCGCGACGATGACGTCGAGGTCCGAATGGGACTGGATCATCGTGCCGATGATCTTCAGGCCGCCCTCGCGGGTGTAGAACGTGTCGCCGACGTTGACGGCAATCTGCACGTTCTTGCTCTTGGCGATGACGGCCTTGACGTTCTTCAAGATCATCCCTTCCGGCGGCCAGATCTTCAGCCCGCCGGCCCAGCCGACCTTGCAGGGGTTCTTGCCCTTGCAGGCCTCGACGATCAGCGACCCGAGCTTCTGGCCCTGGAGGCTCCAGACCGGGCTCGCCTGGACGGCGAGGCCCTTGACCTGGGGCTCCTTCGTGTCGAGCCGCGGGCCGAGCACCGCGTCGGAGATGCCGACCGTGAAGCCGGCGGCAATCGCCTTCTTCACGACCGAGATCGTCGCGACGTTGTCGAGCGGGAAGAACGCGATGCCGTCGAAGCGGCCGGTCCCAAGCGAGATCACATCCTCCATCTGGGAGATCTGCTTCGCGCCGTCGAACGCGCCGTCGTAGATCGTCAGCGAGACGTTCAGCCGGGCCGCCGCCGCCTTCGCGGCCTTGATCGACGCAGCCTGGTAGGCGTTCGTCGCCGAGCCGACGAGGACGGCGATCTTGAGCTTCTTCTCGGCGGCCTGCGCGCTGCCGAGAGCGGCGACGCCGGCCATGAGCACGACGAGACCGGCGATCAGGGCCGCCGCCACGCGGCGCCTGAGCCCTCCGGTCGTCTTCAGGGTGATGCTGCTCATCTCTCCTCCATGTGGGGGGGTTGCCGAACTACACGAGCGGGAAGTCATCTCATACGCGCCTCCGCGGTCTGCTGGGCTCGCGCCTCGATCGGCACGTAGTCGAGGTCGAGGCCGAAGCAGCGCGGCCCCGCCAGCTCGAGGCCGGCGTCCGTGCGCCAGCGCGCGTCGCACGGCGCGGCAAGGACGACGACCCGGAAGCCGTAGCGGATCTCCTCGGTGAGCACGGCCTCGCCGGTCTCCGAGTCGAGGCAGATGATGAGGTCGGGAGCGGTCGCGACGATCTCGCCGTCCCGCTCGGCCGAGAGCCACTCGTTCCGAGCGTCGAGCAGGAGGCGCGAGTCGGCATACGGGCCGGTGCCGTCGATCGCGACCGCGGCGCGTGCGAAGCCGCTCTCGGTGCGGCGGTCGACGTCGACGGCCTTGCCCTCGAAGAGGCGGTGGCCGGAGAGAGCGTCAACGACCGCGCCGACGGGATCGCGATGCGCCGCGCGCTCCTCGCGCACGAGCCTGCCGAGACGGGACGACAGCGACACCGTGCCGCGGACGCCGCACTTCTTGAGCTGTGCGCCGCTGAGCGAGTAGAGCGCGATCATCGACGCGCAGCCCATCTCGATCGTGATCGTGCGGGCGATCCGCTCCGTCCAGGCGTTGCTCGGAGTCTCGAGGATGACGCTGTTGCCCTTGTCGTCGGCCATCGCCATCGGCGTCGCCGAGATCCCGTACATCGTCGGCGTGCACATCTGGAGCTCCGGGAACGCGCGGCCCATGAAGTCCGCATCGACGACGGGCACCCGCTTGCGGGCGGCGACGACGAACGGCGTGAGCGCGTTCACGCCGCCCGCCTCAGCCGGGCAGGTGTGCGTCGCCACGTGGCCGCGGTAGCGCGCGAGCGCCTCGAACGCGTTCACGAACTCGGCGCCGTTCGGGATCTTCTCGAGAAAGATCGTCGGCGCCCCCATCATCGCAGTGGGCACAACGAGGGCGTCGTCGTCGAGCTCGTCGACCTGCACGAGCTCGACCGGCCCGTGCTCGCGGATGGCCTGCTTGGCGAGCAACATCCCGATGTACGGATGCCCGCCGCCGCCGGTGCCTAGGATGGCGGCGCCGCGGGCGAGGTCGTCCAGCGCGTGCTCGTCGATCGTCGTCACAGGTCGCCCAGGGGGCCTGCCGCCCGCACGCGGAGGCGCACGGCGGGCTCGGCCAGGTAGGTGAGCGGAAACTCCTCGATCTCGACGATCTCGGTGCGGCCCGGGTCGGCGCCGGCGCGGACGGCGTCCATGCGCGCGGCGTGGCAGGCGCGCTCGATCGCGGCCTCGCGCTCGCCGCCGCGGAGGCTGACGACCCGGTCGGAGCGGCCGCCGACATTGGCGAGTGCGGCGCCGACCGCGTTCGCAACCTCGGCGTGCTCCGGGCGGACGACCTCGCATACGCCGCGCAGGCCGTCGGGGACGAGGAAGCCGGCGCCGCCCACGGCCACGACCGTCACGTCGGCGCGGCCGGTCTTCGCCCGCTCGACCGCGTCGGCGAGCCGCGCGTCGGCGAGCGCGAGCGCGCGCGCGAGGTCGGAGCTGGCGGTGCGAACGCGCCGCGGGTCGCCGAGCAGGGCGCGGCCGCCGGCGACCGCCGCGTCGGTCAGCGTCGGCGTCGAGCCCCCGAAGACGAGGGCGCGCTCGCTCAGGCCCGGCCCCACGCTCTCCTCGACGAGGCCCGCGGGGAAGCCGTTCGAGCGGGTGACGACGGTGCCACCCCCCAGACGGATGCTGATGAGGTCGGGCATCCGGAAGTTGCTCGTGATGCCGCCGATCTCGGTAGGGGCCGTGGAGTCGCGCGGGAAGCCCTTGACGAGCGCGCCGACGTCAGTTGACGTGCCGCCAACGTCCACGACGAGCGCCTCGGAGGCGCCGCTCAGGTGCGCGGCGCCGCGAATGCTGTTCGCCGGGCCGCTGCCGATCGTGAGCACTGGGTGCTCGAGCGCGTAGTCGAGCCCCATCAGCGTCCCGTCGTTCTGCGCGAAGTACACGACCGGTGTGAGCCCGTGCTCGGCGAGCGCCGCCGTCAGCGCGTCCGCAACCCGGCGGGCGATGCCCTCGAGCGCTGCGTTCAACACCGTGGCGTTCTCTCGCTCGAGCAGGCCGACAGTGCCGACCTCGTGGCTCATCGAGATGGGGACTTCGCCGAGCACGCCCCGGATGGCTCCGGCGACGCGCAACTCGTGGTCGGTCGAGACGGACGAGAAGACGCAGACGATCGCCGCGGCCTCGGCGACGTCCGCGACGCTCTGGACGAACCGCTCGACGGCATCGAGATCGAGCGTCTCGAGCTCGCGACCGTCGAACTGGAAGCCACCGCCGACGACGGCCACGCCCGCGGAGACGACCTCGCTCAGCTCGGCCGGCCAGCCGGCGAGCGGCGGCACGGCGAGCGTGGCGGGAGCGCCGACGCGGATGACGACGACGCGGCGCAGGTCTCGCCGCTCGAGAATCGCGTTCGTCGCGTGCGTCGTGCCGAGCATCGCGTGCGTGATCCGGGCGGGCGCGTCGTCCATACCCTCGATCACGGCCGCGATGGCACGGCGGATGCCGCTCGTGACGTCGCCGGACGTCGCCACCTTCGCCTTCGCGACGACGCGGTCGTCCGCGCCGAGAACAACGGCGTCGGTGTTCGTCCCGCCGACGTCGATGCCGAGGCGTAGGTCAGGAAGCGGCACGGACCCCCTCCTCGACCGGGACGTAGGGCACGTCGAGGCCGAACGCTGCGGGCCCGCCGAGCCGGAGGCCCGCCCCGGTGCGCCAAACCTCGTCGCACGGGAAGGCGATGACGGCGACCCGCTGCCCGTACCGCAGCCGCTCGTTCGAGATCGCCGCGCCCGTGTGCGCGTCGAGGACGGTGATGACGTCCGGTGCCGTGACGAGGACGGCGCCCTCCGAGAGGGCGACCAGGTTCTCGTGCTGGAACTCGACGCGCACCATCCGGCCCGCCGGATCGTCCACGTCGACGGTCACGAACGAGCCGTGGACGGCGCCGCCGCTCGTGCGGCGCTCGACGTCGACGATCCGACCCCGTATGAGTTCCGTCGCACCGGCCTCGTCGCACACCGCGACGATCGGATCATCGAGAGCGCCGTCGGCCGCGGCGCCGATGCGGAGGGCGCGTGAGACCGAGCCGCGGAGCGCGGCGTCGCGCATCTCGGCGACGCCCATGGGATACAGCGCCGCCACGCAGAGACCGCCGCAGGCTGCGACGACGGAGCGGATCACCGTGTCCAGCCACTGGTTGTCGGTCGTCAGCAGCACGACGACGTTGCCGTGCACGTCGACGACGACGCACGGCGTCCCGCTGACGCCGCGCAGATGCAGCGCCATCTGGTTGACGTGCGGGTAGGCGCGCCCCATCCCGTCGGCGTCAACGAGCGGCAGGCCGAGCCGGGCCGCGCAGGCGACGGGCATGACCCCGTTCACGCCGCCGATCTCGGCCACCATGAGCGCGCGCACGCGCTTGCCCGTGACTTCTTCGAGCTGGTCGCGCAGCCACAGCGCCTCGTCACCGTTCCAGAGCTTCTCGGCGACAACGGTCGGCGCACCGACGAGCGCGCACGGCATGATGATCCCGTCGTCCGGCACCTCGTCGACGTCGAGCACGGCGACCGGCCCGTGGAGGCCGATCTCGTGGAGCGCGGCCTCCAACGCGATCCCGGGATCGCCGCCGCCGCCGCCTCCGAGCACCGCACAGCCGCGGGCGTACGGACGGACGGTGGTCTCGTCGAGCAGCATGGTGGACGGAAATCTAGCGCCGTGACCCCGATTTGCTTTGTCGGAAACGACGAATTCTGTGAGAGTCTTTAGAGGACTGGCACAACCAACGATGCCGACGCTCACCGACCTCCTCGCCTCGCCCGCCGTGGCCCCCCTGCTCGAGCCACGCGCCCTCCCCGCGTCGGCGGGCCCGGTCGAGGTCGTCGTCCTCATCGAGGCGACGGAGGACCTCGAGGTCGCTGCGCCTCGATCTCTCGCCGTCCTCACCCGCCGGGCGACGGCCGAGGCGGCACGCTACCGGCTCGACGTGGCGCTCCGGCTCGCCGCCGCGCGCGGTATCACGGGGCTCGTTCTCTCCGGTGACGCGCCCGGCGAGCTCTCCCCCACTGCGGCACAGATCGCCGAGCGCGGCGGCGTCGCCGTCCTCTGGGCGCGACCCGGAGCCGATCTGTCGCACCTCATCGCAAGCCTCCAGCGCGAGGTGGAGGGCGACGCTCGGGCCGCGCTCGCCCGAGTGCATGCGGCTCTCACTGCAGCAGCCGACGCCGAGGCCGCCTCCGCCGACGCGGAGGGGATCGTCTTTGCGGCGGCCACGGCGCTCGGGACGCCGCTCGCGCTGCGCGAGCCCTTGCCCGGCGAGCGCCACGTCCCCGTCGTCGTCGCGGGGAGCGTGGAGGCATCGGTCTGCGCGGCGGCGGGAGCCGGGCCCGAGGCTGCCGTCGAGCTCGTTCTCCATGTGACCGCATTGGTCGTCGCGCGCGCGATCACCGCGCAGCGCCACGCGGAGGAGATCCCTGCCCGGTCGCGCGCGGAGCTCCTCGGCGAGCTTCTCACCGCGGACGCGCGCAGCGACGAGACGCTCGCCCGGCGCGCCCGCGCGGCCGGCATCCCGGTCGACGGCTGGCACGCCGTCGTGCTGCTCGACGTTCGGAACCTGGTCGAGCTCGCTGGCGACGAAGTCAGGGCGTTCGAGCTCTCGCAGGCCGTGGGCCGCGTTGCGATCGAGAGCGCTCGCGCCGCCGGAGCGACGTGGCACCGGACCCGGCTCGGCTCTGCGCTCGTGCTCGTCCGAACCTCCCGCGAGGATCCCGGCTCGCTCGGCGCATCGGAGGCGGCGGATACGGCGGCTCGGATGCTACGGCGCCTCACCACGCGAGTTCCCGGTCTACTCACCCTCTGCGGGGTCGGCGGCGTGCACGCCGGCGCCGCCGGGCTGCGCGCGTCGGCAGCAGAGGCCCGAGCGGCGGTCGGCGCGGCCCGCCTCGCTGACCGCTCGAACGCACCGGTTCGCTTCGACGAGGTCGGTCTGCGACGGACGCTCATCGAGTGGTACGGCTCCGACTCGGCCCGCGAAGCCGTCCAGTCGGTGCTCGCCCCCCTTAACCGGCTCGGCGACCGGAAGGCCGCGACGGCGATCCACACCCTCGAGGCCTATCTCGACAACCAGGGCTCGCTCGCGCGCACCGCCGAGGCTCTTCACCTGCACCGCAATGCCGTCAGCTACCGGATCAAGCGGATCTTTGCCCTGCTCGACGTAGATCCGGCGGACGCCGACCAGCGCCTGCTGCTCCACCTCGCCTGCCGGGCTCGCGCCCTGTCGTAGAAACCTCAGGCGACGAGGCCGCGGGCCTTGCGGCTCGCCGCCTGCTGGCGCTTCGTCCCCGACAGCTCGGCCTTGCGCATGCGGATGCTCGCCGGCGTCACCTCGACCGCCTCGTCCTCGCGGATGAACTCGAGCGCCTGCTCGAGCGAGAGCGGGCGCGGCGGGATCAGGCGGACGAGCTCGTCGGAGGTGGATGAGCGCATGTTCGTCAGCTTCTTCTCCTTCGTCGCGTTCACGTCGAGGTCGTCGGCGCGCGCGTTCTCGCCCACGATCATCCCCTCGTAGACCTCGACGCCGGGCCCGACGAAGAGCCCGCCGCGCTCCTGGAGGTTGAAGAGCGCGAAGGCCGTGGTCGG
>Ga0082335_1005567_pt1 | contig 17224 bp, 16 predicted proteins | sample Subgrocontami58m_FD_72375 | JGI IMG/M metagenome (GOLD analysis project Ga0082335, IMG submission 72375) | Subsurface groundwater microbial communities from S. Glens Falls, New York, USA - GMW37 contaminated, 5.8 m (SPADES assembly) (version 2) ... | reverse complement strand
AAGACGAGTTTTCACCGGTCAAAAACACGGACGGGGAGTTCTCGCCGGTCACGGCAAGGCAGGACATGGTTAATTTGTTTGGCCGGTGGCTTCGGAATGCCGGTATTTCCATTCCATCTGACGAACAGGGAAACGTTAAGGGTCTCATCGAGATTAACCCTTGCTTTGCGCTGGATGAAGAGGAATTGAGAGATAAAATAGATAATCATCTGCAATTTAACGGCAATTTAACCCTATAGCGAGGATATAACAATGGATACGGGAAACATCGTACACTTTGATTTTAACAACATGATGGCCGATGCGATTGGATCGGAACATGGCATAACCGAGCAGGAGCTGAAATCTCTCGAACCCCTTGCAAGCCGGTATGCAAGCGATTTGAGGGAAGAACGCAAAAGGGGGAAGCTGTCATTTCTGGATTTGCCTTACCAGGATGACGTCGTTACGGAAATAATCAAATCCGCGAATGCCCTCAAGGGCAAATTTAAAAATCTTGTGGTGGTGGGCATCGGCGGTTCCGCGCTTGGCAATATTGCCATTAATACAGCCCTGAATCACCCATTTTACAACATGCTCGCCGATCAGGAAAGAAAAGGGTTTCCGCGCATCTTTGTACTGGACAACATTGACCCCGACAGATTTTCCGGGCTTATGGATATTATCAAACCTGAAGAAACCCTGTTTAATTTTATAACCAAGTCGGGCGCCACGGTTGAAACCATGGCGCAGTTTTTGATCATCGCGAAGCGCTTGCGTGACAGACTTGGTAAGGATTACCAGGAGCATATTATCACAACGACAGATAGAGAGAAAGGCGCTTTGAGGGAAATCACGAGGCGTGAAGGGTTCCGGTCGTTTGAGGTGCCGTCTGGGGTGGGGGGAAGATATTCGGTGTTGACACCCGTTGGCTTATTTTCTGCGGCAATGAGCGGAGTGGATATTGCGGCATTGCTGGGGGGGGCGGCTTCTATGGATGTGGCGTGCAAGTCTGACAATCTGTGGGAAAATCCAGCGCTCATGGGCGCGGCGCTGTACTATGTGAGTCACACAAGGCATCGTAAAAATATTGTCGTCATGATGCCGTATTCCAGCGCACTAAGCGGGGCGGCGGATTGGTTTTGCCAGCTCTGGGCGGAGAGTCTTGGTAAAAAATATTCGCTAAACAAGGAGATCGTTTCCGCAGGTTCGACTCCGGTAAGGGCCGTTGGCGTTGTTGACCAGCACTCGCAATTACAGCTTTACATGGAAGGTCCGTATGACAAGGTCATCGCTTTCCTGGCGATTAAAAAATTCAGCAACGAAGTCCCTGTCGCCAACGGAGACGCTATCGCAGACGATCTAATATACCTGAAAGGACACTCGTTGAACAACGTTATGCAGGCGGAGTATGAAGGGACGCGGCTTGCCTTAACGGAACAGAATCGGCCCAACTGCACGTATACGCTCAATGAGCTTTCTGCGTTTACCCTGGGGCAATTATTCTATCTGTTCGAATTACAGACGGCATACGCGGGGAGGTTTTACAACGTGGACGCGTTTGACCAGCCCGGCGTCGAAGCGGGAAAGATTAACGCCTTCGCGATGCTTGGCAGAGAAGGATTTGAACAGAGAAAGAATGAGATAGACACACTATTGCGAAAGGCGCAGAAGAAGTATTGCATTTAGTGTGGGAACGAATATCCGATCCCTTGTGGTCGGCCAATAGCGGGCGATGAACCACCCACGTTACAGATTGCAACTTGTTCGGGTTAAGGTAATACCTGGAGCCCTTCTATGGTTTTTCTTATATTTTCCGCCTCGCTGTTTTTCGGATCCAGCCTCAAAAACTCACGAAAGCAGTATAAGGCCTTTTGAATGTCTTTCCTGTAATTCAGGTAGATCAACCCAAGATTTTTGTAGGCGTTGGGATAATTGGGTTTTTGCCGGATGGCCTCTTCGATTTCCACAATTGCCTCGTTGAATTGCCCCTTGTTGGCGTAAGCCGTACCCAGGCAACTGTGCGCTTCAGCGTGATCGGGTTCGTAATGTATGGCCAGTTTGAATGCCTCTATCGAGGCGTCCAGGATGCCTTTCTTGAAATAGGCGAGCCCCATATTGTAATGGGCATCGTAGTAATTTGGCTTTAGCCGAATGGCCTCCTTGAATCTTAAAATTCCTTCATCCAGGCGTCCCTTATCTACAAAAATGTTTCCCATATTATTGTGGGTAAGGGCAGAGGCTGGATTTGCGGCCAGGACATGATGGTATTCCCGCAACGCCTCTTCCTTCATGCCTTTTTTCTGATAAGCCATCCCTAAATTGTGGTGATATTCGGGGTCGGACTCAAGTGCAATAGACGCCTGAAATTCACGGATTGCCAAATCGGTTTCGCCCTTTTGAAGGTAAATCATACCCAGGTTATTGCGCGCCCTTGCACTATCGGGTGAGTCTTCTACCGTTTTTGACCAGAAGGTGAATGGGTCTTTCCAAACCTTATTTCTCCTGGTAGTAAGCAGTGAATATGAAACGGCCGGAATTAATATCAAACATGTCGCAACAATAGGAAACCAGCGATTGAAAGAGGGACTCGGAACGCTTAAACTCCCACCTTCCCACCTTCCCACCTTCCCATCTTCGCGTGAAATAGAAGCGCAAGCGCGTCTCCAGGTTCCTATTAAAATGTATGCCAGGATGGCGCAAAAGCCAACCGATGGAAGGTAGAGGTATCGTTCGGCCATAATATTAGCTATCGGCAGGATATTCATTGTGGGAGCGATAGTAATGAAGAACCAAAGCAGAAAAAAAAACAGGCGTTTTGAGTGGCGGTAAAATCTGCAAGCAATCACCCCGGTTGCGCCCAGAAATATCATGCTGAGCATCAGTGTCGCAGCAAACGGGGTCTTTGTGTGAGCAATAATATATTCTGCATTAAAACTGACGGGGATAAATAACAGCTTTATGTACGAGCATAAAATCTTTGGCATGGTGAGCATGTTTACCATGAAGCTGTTATCGGGATAGGTTAACAGATTTTCCGCCGGATTGTGAAACCATACAAACCTCAGGAATAAATAAAAGCCGCTGATAAGCATGAAGCCCGAATAATATCTGACGGCATTAATTTTGATTTTGCTTTTATCCCCTGTGAGCCAGTCTGTGAGAAAAACAATAAGGGGAAGGGTAATCGCAGATTCTTTGGAAAGCAGCGAGAAGAGATACAAAAACAAGGATGGCGGGTATAAGAAATAATAGTGAATTTTAGATTGCGGATTGCGGATTGCGGATTGTACAAAAAGTAAAATGGAGCCCAGAAATAAGGTGGCCGTAAGAAGGTCTTCCCGGTAACTAATGCCGTTAACCGTCTCTGTTAATATAGGGTGCAAGGCAAACAGGATGCTTGAGAGGAAAGAGGCAGTGCGCGACCCGGAAACAGCAGAAACCAGCAAGTAAACGAATACTGCATTAACTGCATGAAGCAGGATATTGGTTAAGTGAAACCCGGCAGGGTTGAGATGCCACAGAGAGTAATCAACAAAGTAGGAAAGGGTGACAACGGGACGATACGTCGCCTCGCCTGAATATTTAAAATAATCGTCGGCAAAGAAAGCCGAAAAATTCCCCCAATTCCTGATGAAATAATTATCGGTTATGGTAAAAACGTCGTCGTAGACGAATGTGTTATCGAGCGAATTGAGAAATGCGATGAGCGATAGCGCAACAATAGATAGTATTCGTAAAGTTCGAGTCATGGCAAGATAGGCGCTTGTAAATTTATGTCCCTGAAACCACGTTTTTATATAATTCTGTATATTCTTCAGCAATGGCATCCCATGAAAAGCGTTTTCCATACTCAGCTATAGCTTGATGATCCCACTCCTTTCCAAGCGCACAGTTGAGCGCTGCAGCCAGTTCTTCTGCATTGTTTGGCGACACTAACATGCCTACGGTATCGTTTGTTATTGCCTCCGGAACACCGTCTACCCTCGTTGCAACCACAGGGCGTCCGCATGCAAATGCTTCAACAATAACCGTGGGAAAACCTTCGCGGTGACTGGGTAAGCACAGGACGTCACAGGCGTTCAGCCACAAAGGTATTTCGGTATGCTTCTTGGTTCCAACAAAAGAAACGTATGTTTCAATATTCAATACCGCTGTTAAATCTTTCAACTCACATCCAGATTCCCCTTTGCCTATTATAATAAGGCTAACTGAATTTTTATTATTGTGGATATTTGCAAATGCACGAAGAAGCACATCAATCCCTTTGACTGGCAGCAGGTTGCCGATAAATAGAACAATCTTTTTATCGTGTGGGAGATTGAGAGTTCCCCTTGCTACTGTTTTATCCATAGGGAAAAACACATCATGATTGGCGCCATTTCGAATTACTAATGGTTCACTCTTTGGACGTACCATTTTCGACATCGAATCTTTTAACGATTGACTGACAGCCACAATTTGAGTCGCCCTTTTCAAAGCAAAAAGAACTATATGCTTCAGGAGAAAGTGTTTGGGGAATGAATGGATGTCTGAGCCGTGCACTGTAATAATTACAGGTTTTCTAAGAATAACTCCCCATAAAACGGCAGCAAAACCGGCCGGCCCTGCCATGTGCGCATGAATAAGGTCAAAAGAAAATTGCCTTCTTAATTTTCTTATTAACAGAGATGACACAAGAAAGTAGGCAATCGCCCTGAAAACCAGCCTGTCCCCTTTGGGTGGGATAAACAGTTTCGGTCTGTAGACTTTTATCTCATTTACGCAATCATGATAGTTGTCTGGTATTTTATGAAATTCCCTCATCATTGGATTCCAGAGTTGCGGGCAGACGACAACGAGTTGATTTTTACCTGACAGCGCATGCGCAAGTTCGTATACAAAAGTACCCGATGCAGGCTCTTCCTTGCTTGGGAAGATGTCAGTTAAAACTAATATATTCATTGTGCGAAATCATGCGAAGGGAGTCTTAAGAGCGGCATGATATTTTCTCATAAAGACCTTCTATTTGTTTCATGACGACTTTCGTACTGTATTTTTCTTCCACTGTCCGGCGGCCTTCCATACCCATTGTTCTCCGTATTTCAGGATTATTGGCAAGGTACACCACCTTGTCAACAAATGGATTTATATCAACTTTTCCCATATTCATTACGGGCTTTTCGGGAAAAGGGAGAAACCCTGTTTTACCATCTATAACAATTTCCGGCGTAGGAAAAACGTTGGAAGCAACAACGGGTTTTCCGGAAGCCATGGCCTCCGTAATAACCAAACCAAAACCTTCACCGAAATAAGGGGTGAAAAGGAGTATATCTATAGCCGCCATTACTTCATCAATATCAGTTCTGGGACCTGCCATGATAACGTCTTTTCCTATACCTAAATCCTCGATAACGGTCTTGTAAAAATCAGCTTCCTCTCCATAGCCACATAAGATAAATTTTGACCCTGCGCACTGCTTTTGAACTCTGGCAAACACCTGTAAGCAAATTTCGAAACCCTTGCGTTTTATGAATCGGCCAATACTGCCAATCACGATAGTATTATTTGGGATGCCGTACTCTTCGCGAATTTTTTCGCCTTTCTTTTCGGGAGTGAATACCGTTGTATCTACTTGATTAGGAATGACGACAATTTTGTCGTCCCTGGCAAGCTCTTTGTTAATAGAGATGTCTTTTAATAAATCAGAAACTTCAATAATCTTGTTGGACAGGCAAGCATTTACTGCTTTTCGCTGCAGATTCGAGATAATCGTTTTCTTTAAATCAGGTCCGTGCATAGTAACTATGGTTTTGCGACGCCTGAATACCCTCGCAATCAGGCATCCCCAAAAGTCGGCTGGGACAGTGTGGGCGTGAATGACGTGTATTTTTTCTTCGTCTATAAGCTGTATGTATTTTCCAAATGTTTTGAAGTCGCGCCAGGTGGTTAACCCAAGCCGCTCAACCCGGATGCCCATTTTTTCGATCTGTACGGCAAATGGTTCTCTCTGTGATAGATCACGGCTGAAGAGGGTACAGGCCACTACATGGAATTGTTCCTTATTAATGTGTTTGCACAATGTAGCTACGTGCTGCTCTGCCCCACCAATAAAAAGTGTATCAATAACATAGAGGATATTTATCTTTCTTTGTGTCACGCTTGCTCACTACTACATCAATCAAATGTGTTTTAGTTTAATCTGCGCAATCTGCGCCCTGTTTTGGTTGTAGCTTTGCCACCCTGTGTCCCCGTGGTTGCACAATTAATGCCCTGTAAATACCAACGAGTCGGTCAGCATATCTGTCCCAGGAATATTTTTGCGCCTCCATTTTAGCACTTTTTTCCAAATAGTTCCTTAATTGTTTGTCACGGGCTAGGCGGATAATGGCGTTGGCTAATTCTTCAATACTACCTGGTGTTACCAACAATGCCGTATGTTGGTCTTGTAACACCTCTGCGACCTGCCCTATCTTTGTGGCAACAATGGCCTTTCCGGCGCTGAGGTATTCGAAAATTTTAATGGCAGATCCAAAAAATGTCATTCCAAGTTCTTTAAATGGTGCGACGACTACATCAGCAATAGAAATTATTTCAGGAATTTTACTATGGTTTATGTAGCCCATGAATTTAACGTTATTGAGAATTCCCAGTTGATGCACCAGATTTTCAAGTTTTTCTCGCGCATGACCTTCTCCCACGATAAGCAGAAGGGCGTTTGGTATTTCCTTCAGAATTAGCGAAAACGCGGAAATCAAGTCCTCGATAGCATACCATACCTGGAGGGTGCCTGTATACATAACGATGAATGCGTCCGGTATACCCATGGATGATTTAATAACCTGGGCATCAAAGTGTCTTTGAAATGCCTCAACATCGGCGGCGTTGGGTATAACGGTAATTGTGTTTGGATTTTTAACGATACGGTTCTCTATTAAAAAACCCTTCAAATTGTTGGAGACGGCAATAATATGATGGGTTAGTCGTAGGCAAAATTTACGGATAATCTTTGCAGTAAATTTTTGTATGGGTAGAATATCCTGTGTAAATAATTTCTTTTCTTCGATGTTGGGGCCATTAATTTCTACGACATGAGGGATGCCAAGAAATCTGGAGGCCAGTATTCCACCATACGAATACAAACCAAACCGCTCATGGATAATATCAAATTGGTGTAGTTTATTAAGTCTCACAATAGTCAAAAAAATATTTATACTATTGATTGTTCCTGTAAACGGCAAAAGGCGGTGAAAGAAAAAGCGAAGATATTTGTGGCGAATAGTTACATAGGGATAATTTTTAAATTCCGGCAGTAAAGGGTTCTCATTTATAGTTAGTAGAAATACTTTGTGCCCCACCCTCTTCAATCCATCAATGATTTTCAAGACATGGATTTTATAACCCTCTCCTTTCGTCAAGTCCAGTCCTCTGTCGCCGATTAAATATAATACGCTAAGGCTTTCTGCGCGCATCAGTAGTTCCCATCGGTCCTTTTTCTTAGTTTGAAGATGTAGTAGGGGTCAATCATTATATCCTCAATAACGAAGTGTGTTGATACAAACAAATCCTTCAGTTGCTGAAGATTTGGGAAAGCGGGGTTGTGTGTGAAATCTCCAAAAGCCAACGTGTCCGTGATATTGCGCTGATCCACAACGTGCATAGGAACCGATACGATAAATATACCATCTTCCTTTAGTATCCTGAAAGCTTCGTTGCACAAGTTGTCTGGACTTTTCAGATGTTCCATAATTTCTGATGCAATAACAATTTCAAATGACCCGTTTTTGAACGGTAATTTTTCGGCATGGCACTGGCAAAACCCTGATTTGCCCGTGTCTTTCGACAATCTTCCTACCCGTAATGCAAAATGTGAAATATCTGATCCGATGTACAAAGAGACATCCTTACTATAAACAAAATCCTCAAACCATGGCGACGTAGAACACCCTATCTCCAACATACGTCCCTTTGCCCCTTCGATACACCTTAGAATTCTTTGCTTTCTGATTTTAAAGCCTTCCTCAGGGCTTGTCCAGCTAAGCATATTTGAAAGTGTATAGTTCGGGCAGTCGCTGAGAAAGGCGAAGAGCATTCTCTCGTCTTTTTCAGAGAGGGACGCACCCTTATGTTGTTTGGAAATAAAATAGTTTTTCAGAGACTTACCCTTTTCAAACAGTTTGAAACATACAAGGAAGGGCGGGATGGTGTCTTGTTGAGCATATAAACGGTTGATTAGCTGTAGCCCGCTCCTGATATTACAGATTATGCCGGTAAATTCCCTTATTTCCTGAAATGTATCGAAAGGGTTGTTGCAGAGCGTCCTGAGCCACCGGGCGTTTTTTGGCAAACCGATATCCGTCTTTTTTCTATATTCGTATAAAAACAACGCTGTTTTTAACACGAAAGGCAGCCGGAATAGTAGAGAGAGTAAAATTGTTGTCAGTGAATTCAATCGTTGCCTGTATTCTTTTTCAAAAGTATAGCTTTGACGTTGATTGCATAACGTAGTGGACGAGAATACCAATTAATACACATTTTCCCGCAATTCTCAGCATATTACTATAATTTATAGTTTTGATAAACAGGTATCCTCTTATCCAACATACGGAAAAAAGGATAAAAATTACCGGTAAATAGCCATAGAAAAGCCTTAAATGCGCTCTGGAGTGCATAAAAAAAACAGGAAGAATGCACATTATACCGAGTGTTAAAGGTACTATTCCATAATTCATTTTTATCGCTACATAGATGCCGGCAGCTACCCAAAAAACCGAGAAATAAAGCCCAATCATCCCGTCAAGGTTTCCGACAAGTACGATGAATCCTTTGACCCAGTGCATTATCAGTGTGGGTATTGTGTGATATTTGAACAGATAGTCAGATATCGGTATATATCTATAGGGTGTTTCTATGAAAGGAATGCCCTTCTTGCTGAGAAATTCATGCCAACAATAGAAATGCCCCACTCTTTGGGAATAAATATTTCCTGTTTGCCATTGAAAAAACAAGCTTACCAAAACAGCTATAACTGGCACTATAAGGTATTCCCGGACAGAGGGTATATTCATTCGGTTTTTGTAAAATAGATATATAACAGTAAAAACGGGTATCAGGAAGCCTTCTCCCCGTGTCAGCGCTATACAACTGCCAATCAATGTAAGAAGAGTAATTTGCAAAAATTTTTCCGGTGTTTTCCAAAAGAACACGAAGAAAAAAAACAATATTTGTACAGCGTAAAGTTCTTCTGTGTATCCCTCGACTGAATTTAAGCACAGCGTGGGATTTATAGCAATCAGGAATGAAGACAGCATTGCTGCAGCGGGATTGCCCAATCTCAAGGCGAGCAAAAAAGTACAGGCAATCATTATCAGTCCAAAACACAGGGAAGTCCTGTACGAGGCGATCGCTTTATCCTTCCAAAGAAGCTGAAATACGCGCAGGACAAGAGGAAAACCAGGAAATCTGTCATTATTATAGAGGTCGGTTTTCTCCCGTGTCTTCAGGAATTTCAATACCTGAATGCTTTCGGCAGCATGGGCATAGTCTGCTGCATCCCCAAGCAATGTTGGATTGGATCGAAGATGTTGTTTGTAAAGGTCGTTCCTGAGCATAAATCCAATGAAGAGCGAAAAAATCAAGGCCGAAAATAATATGTATGGGCTTCTGTAATGTTCCATATTTAATTCTTTTTAAATATACCATATTTTAAGATGCAAAAAATAGCCCGAATGCCGTCTTTCCACGTTATTTTTTTACCCTCAGAGTAGTCTCTTCCCCAGTAAGAAATACCTACCTCGTAAATACGACATTTGAGGCGGGCCAGTTTTACAGTAATCTCTATTTCAAAGCCAAAACGATCTTCTGTAAGAGTAATCCTATTCAAAATATCCCGTCTGAAAACCTTAAAACCAGTCTCCACATCTGTCATATTTAAATTTGTAGCCATATTAGCCAAAGTAGTAATGAATTTATTTCCTACATAGTGCCAGAAGAACAAAATCCTGTGAGGTCCGTGGCCGGTAAAACGTGAACCATAAACCACGTCGGCTTTACCATCCAAGATGGGTTGTAGCAGCAACGAATATTCGTTGGGGTCATATTCCAGATCTGCATCCTGAATAATGACGATATCACCTGTGGCATTTTTAAATCCTGTTCTCAATGCCGCCCCTTTACCTTGATTTACAGATTGATATATGATTTTGTCAGCCTTTTTTTTCAGTACTTTTTCAATTAAATCCCGGGTGCCATCGGTTGAAGCATCGTCAACAATTATAATTTCCTTTTGAATGTTTAAACTGATTGCACAAACTTTTTCGATTATATGCTCAAGTGTTTTAAGTTCATTATAAACAGGTATAACAATTGAGAGTTTCATTTGTTTTTTTACAATGGGTCGTTAAATTTTATCGTCCACTCAGACGAGGTTTTTAGTTTTTCCCACAAAATATTGGGAGACTTTTTGAGTAGGTAGAAGGTAAAATCTTGTAATTTCACCTTTCTATAATCGTTATCAAGATATAACTTTGCTTCTTCTGGCGACCACCACAACTGAGCTACAATATCAGGTTTTAGCTTGCCGATAGAATGGCTATAGTTCCACTTCATATGTCCGGGGTAGAAGTTTATATATTTTGAAAATCGTGAATAAAATTGGCCTGAATGGGGGCGCATGTTTTCATGCGCAACTTTTTTATCATTCTTCCCTAGCATATCTATAGAATATCTATTTGAGAAGTATGGAGTAACACCTGCCAAAACAACTGCAATTTTTGCCTGATTACTTGTAATTTTAGACAATAGAAGACCGAGTTCTGTCATTCCTTTATTACCTTCAACATGGAGAGGCCGCTTTATTAATAGCCATTCTCCAAGTGCATCAATGCCATAAATTGTGTTAAAGTTAACGAGACTGATGAACACAAGAATACTTACAGCATATTCTGTATAATTTTTAATAAAGGCCGATTCATAGTAAATTTTGTTGATTAAAAAGTATATAAGATTGACCAAACCATGACTAAACAGAATAAAAAAGACCGGTATAACGATACACACATATCTGTTACTACCACCCCACCATTCCCATGCATCACCGCCGACATAAATACTGTAAATTACTTGTACAAAAAAAATCCAGAATAAAAAAAGAGTCACTTTATCCCGACGGAACAAGATGCAACCAAATGGCACTAAGAATAGTAGCCAGTTCATTTGCCAGACTAAGTTGAAGGTAATGTAGAGCCCACGGCTTATTCTCAGAGAGAATGGATATCCAGTCATTTTCAAATAATACGTGTTAGGTAGTATCTCGCCGTAATACCAAATTCTAAATAGTGTTTGGAGAAGTACAAAAAGAACGAACACAATAAATCCAAGGATAAAGTTTTTGTTTCTGTTTTTAAGGTTAGATATAAGAACGAAACTAAGGATAGCGATAAAAGGGACGACCATATCAATTCTGATTAGTATGCCGACACCAAGTAAAATATAAAACCAAATGGAAATGGAAAGTGTATTTGATTTTATATATTGTGCCGTTTTAAGAATGGAAATGCTCATTATAAGCGTTAACGCGCTTACTTCCATACCTTGAAGACTCCAATTATTAAGCGGAAGATAAAAAGCCGTTAAGAAAACCGAGGATAAAGAAACGAGGGTAGAATTATTAGAAAAAAGTGCGGCTATTTTTTTAACGAAAAAGAGGTTGATTGTCAAAAGTAATGCACCACTAATCTGGATAAACACACTCATCTTTGATTGCGGTATTGAAAACAGATGGAAAATACTCATATATAAGACCCACAGAGGATTTGTATATCCCTCGACTCTTTCACCGCCAGGATTCCATACGAGTCCATACCCATTAGCCAGGTTTTTCGCATATCTCATTGAAATCATCGCATCGTCAAATAATGTAAAATATCGTTCTCCATCAATCACAAAGCTCGTTCTGTAAATAAAAATTCCTGCGTATATACAGTATGCAAATAACAACAAAACAAATACGATTTGGCTTTTTTTAAAAGTCTTCATCTTGTTGCAAACGTGAAGTTTATTCATATTGGTTTTTCATAACATGGGCTATTCCCTTTGATGCGAATATAACCAAAACAGGGTCTATCGGACTCCTGGCCCTGTCGTCTCCCCAGAATATCATTGACATGATAGTGAAAAATATCGGTAACAGATAGAGAATTGACATTGTTTTGATTTTTTTAAACGAGACAATTGAACCATAGGTAGCAAAAGCAAACACAAAAAAATACTGTAAAGAAGGAATGCCTATATCTCGATTGAGATGCCAAAATAATTTAAATTTATAAAACACCTGTTTTGCTGTAAACAATGGATTTTCAAGCACAAAACGAATCCCTTTCTTCCAGCACAGACTGTTTGCCTCTTCGGTAGTCAGGTGCTCAAAATAATCCTCAATTTCTGCTTCATTGAACAAGCTGGATTTCGTAGGGTGAATCCAACCACCTTTGTAATGGTTTATTACATCCGGGTTGTTTGCGCCTAAAAAAACTTGTCCACTTTGTGACGTAATAGGAATAAACTTGTGAGTAACTAAATAATTTCTAATAGTCCAGGGAAATATTGTTAAAAATAATGTCCCTATTATTATAGTACAAGACTTTAAAACTAATTTTAAGTTGTTTCGAAAAGATACGAAAGCCCAGAGTGGCAAAAACAAAAAGATAGGGAAAACAACGGCGCGGGTTAATGCTGCAAGGCCGAGAGAGATTCCTCCAAAAATAAAGTATCGAAGGAGAGGATTTTTTGAACTTTTTACAAGATACAATACAGCCAGCATAAGGAAAAAAGTACACAACGTTTCGGTTAATAAAAAACCACACCAATAAAACATCATCCAATATATGGCAGAAATAAACGCAGCAATAAGGGCGACTTGTTTATCGAATAATTCTTTAGTAATTTTGTAAACTATTAAGCAGGTAAAAGAGCTAAATATGGATAGAACTACCCTGACAACAAAATAATTAATCCCAAATAATTTATACAAAATGGCAATAAGAAACGGAAGCAATGGGGGTCTAAAGGTCGAATGATATGCGCCAGTGCGCAATAAGTTCAGTGCGGTTTGATGGTAATCCTGTGCATCGGATATGGGAACATCATTTACGGCTACATAAAAAATATTGAAAATCATCCGGATAATAAATGCCAAGATAACAATAAAAAACACGGTTTTGTTCACTGCATTGATCTTGGCAGTCATTTTGTTTTTGTCAAAAAAGAATCTTATTCGTCTTGTTGTAGTTTGACGGAAGACAATTGGCGCACATGGGAAGTTTTCTGTGCATGGCTAGGTTGTGCCTGAAATTGACATATATTTATACGACTTACAGATATCCAGAAATCCTTGAGTAATAATTTTGCCCAAGCCATATCCATCAAAAATATCAAAGCAACACGGTAGTACATTGCCATCAGTTGCGATCACAGGGCTTCCAGCCTTTTGGGGACACAAACTTGTATCGTTTAATTCAAGATCAACCTGATGGCTAACCATATCTTTAATTTTATCATAACAAAATTATGAACAATGCTTATTCCCTTATCTTAAAAAACTTCTCTTGTGGCTATTTTTTGACAAAAGAAAACAAATTCATTCTTCGGCATACCCATATAAACCAAATCACTTGTATTCCCCAGAACTTCTTCTGAGGTTAATTTTTCCACTGTAAACCCAGATTCTCTTAAGCGATCTATGTAGTCATGACCATAAGTTCGAACATGGTCATGCTGGCCAAACAGTTTTTCTCGTTCCTGAGGATCTTCAATATTTGGATCTTCAAATGTCCTTTCACAAGTAATAGGAACTTGTAATAATGCCCACCCTCCCTGTTTTAAAACACGGTAAATTTCTCGCATCGCCTTTCGGTCTTCTTGAACATGTTCCAATACATGACTGCAATAAATAATGTCAAAGGAATTGTCCGGATATTGGATATTCGTTATGTCCATTTTAATCATGGCGTGAGAATCATTTAGGTCAGCAGACAGGTAGTTAATATGCCTGCATTCTCTAAGTTTTCTTTCAAATTCAGGCTCAGCTCCAATATGGAGTACTCTCTTCGGAGACTTATCAAGCAAGTTTGTGTTTCTTTTTAAAAAAACCCAATCCAGTCTGTGTCTTTCTAAAGAATCACAAATGGGACAGAGGGCGTTCGGGCGGGGAATTTCACCAAATGTACGAAAAGCTCGAATATGGCTATTACAAACAGGACAATGTTTAGTATTTCCATAAAATATAATTTTCTTTAAAAAACGTTTTAAATGTTTTATCCTTTGGAACAGCCGAGGTTTAGTCTTTTTTAATAAAGACTTCAATGGAATCGTTCAATCCTTAAAAATAATACTTTACAAGGAAAAGAAATCTCTTAAAAAAGTGACAATATCATAACTCTCTGCATACGTCCAGTATCTTTCTTGCCGAGATTTCCCAAGTGAAGGAATCCACAACCAATCCTCTTCCGTTTTGCCCCATGGTGTTCATGAGTGCACTGTCCTTGAGCAACGTGATGATTGTGTCTGCTGCCGCCTCACAATCATCTTCTGACACGATGATGCCAACGCCGTTATCTCGCACAAAATCACCATAAGATTCATCCACAATAACAGGTCTTCCGCAGGCCAGATATTCATATAGTTTAAGGGCGGATCTTCCGTTTATTTTTCCAACGCCTTCAAGGAGATATATGCCGGCATCCGCCGCATTGATATAATCCGGCGCCTTTTCATATCCGACTTCGCCAGCGAAATCAACATGGGACGTCAGCCCAAGATTTTTCGTAAGACTCATGGCGCTTTCCAGTAAATATCCGGCGCCAACCATAATCAGCCTAACGTCGGGTAATTTTTTTTTGACTTCATTAAAAATGCGGACAATGCGATGTATTCCGTGGTGCGGATAAAAACTGCCCAGAAATATTAAATAATATGCATGCGGTTCCAAGCCCAGTCGTCTGCGCACCTCTTCCTTGTTTTTTGGATAAAAGAGCGTTGTATTAACACCATTTTCTATCACCGAAACCTTATGCGCCTTTTTATGCGTTCGGCAGAGTTCGCTTTTGACGATTTCATTGATGGTGACTACCCTATGCGCTAAGGTGAAGTTTATGTGCTGAAAAACCCTGCATATTTTTGGTCTTACCTTACTAGCGCCGATATTCTGCAAATCAACCGAGGGGATACCGTTTATTTCCAGTACGTGAGGGACGCCAAGAATAAATCCCACGAATGCAGGCACTATTGACAGCCCCATTTCGCGTATATAAAAGACCTCAGCCTTCGATTTTATTTGAAATACAAGAAGATAAAACAGAAGCGAAAGGTAGTAGAAATACTCACTGAAAAATTTTACTTTTAAAGTAGGCGCGTAAACTACGCGAACGGCGGTTTCGTTTTTATATTTGCCGATGTTTGGTGCAAATAAAACGACGTCATTTCCAGCTTTTTTTAAATGCTCGGTAACCTCTTTTATATGAGTCGTTGACGCCCTCTGCAGGCTTAAATTTTCGTAACAAATATAAAAGATTCTCATGAAATAAGGAGTTTTTTCGTCTTTTCAATGAAATCCCGTATCTCGTCAATTTTAGACTTCACAACGGTAATGTTTTGCCAGTTTACTTTTAAATACTGATGTATTGTTTCGTTGCGGTGTTTTACAAGCGGTGCAATCTTTAAGACGGTATCTCCAACAAATTCATGGCAGGCAAGGATGGTATCTATGTAGGTGTCTGGAATGTTTCTGTTGTTTTTTTTTAAACATTCCTCGGCGATGTCTATAAGACAGAGAATAATGTCGTTTATACTCTTATCGAGGATATTTCTCTTGTCTCTGTCTGCAAAGTAAAGGTCTTTGCCTATGCCTTCGGATCGCGAGAGAAAATAGTCCAACACTTCATCCAAAAAGGCAAAAAGTCGTTTTACCTTAATATCAGACACGGAATGTTCTCCTAAATCTTATTTCCTCCGTTTCGTGAAGGACTCTATCTGCAATCGAGTAAAGAATATCATTGTCTGGTTCTATTAAATGTATTCCTTTAAGTGCTTCCTGGATAACAAATGGTGATTCATCCTCGTCGTCGAGTCTTAAGATGGAGATGTCTCTTTCTGTAGACATGAGAATTTTGTCAAATATCTCTATTGCTTCTTTATCATTCTTTGACTTGATAAATATTGCCAGATCTATATCTGACCTTTTGTGGGGTGTGCCTTTGGCATACGAACCATAGAGAATCGCCACAAGGAGATTACCTTCCTTTTTGAGATTGCAGAGGACTTTTATAAGGGGTTGTAATTCTTTTCCGGGATTCATACTTTTACGCGGAGTATAAGAATATTTGAAGATGTATTTCTATGATTATTCTGGCAAAGGCAATGTCGCTCTGAGTATGGTACTAGCCGAAGTTGCGCATTATGGTGCGGAAAAGCAACCGTGCTATTGAACAAGTAAGAAGTGTGTTGGAAGATTGCAATAAGAAAGGTTTTGAAGAAAACGCAAATCTCTTAAAATTATTGGTAGCGGGGGTGGGATTTGAACCCACGGCCTCCGGGTTATGAGCCCGACGAGCTACCAGACTGCTCTACCCCGCGTTATTGTGTGAATACATACCCGTCTGTGTTAGGCTGCACTCGGTTATCACTAAAACAGTATATCAGCCCATCGCTAACAGTCAAGGATAAAAAAACTTTCCTTTTTCCCCAATGGTTCTGGTACAATGATTTATAGCATATAAAAGGAATACCCCGTTGGTTATGCAATGGGTAACAGAGGGAACCCCATCCCCACCTCTCCCTCAGTAATGAGGACAATGTGGCAATGGAAGGACTTACACGGGGCGTCTTGAACAATTTTAGGTGGATATTTACATGAAAATATTGGTTGTTGGTAGCGGAGGCAGAGAGCACGCGCTTGTATGGAAGATTTCGCAGTCGCCCGTGGTAAAAAAAATATTCTGCGCGCCGGGAAATCCGGGAATTGCGGAAATAGCTGAATGCGTGGATATAGAGTCGGAAAATATAGACGGCCTTTATAATTTCGCAGTAAAACAAAAAATTGATCTGACCGTGGTTGGCCCTGAAGACTCGCTGGCAGCCGGAATTGTTGACAGGTTCGACGAAGGACACCTTCACATATTTGGCCCCAGCAAACGGGCGTCAATCCTGGAAGGCAGCAAGGTATTCGCAAAAACCCTTATGAGAAAACACGGTATTCCCACGGCAGACTTTAAAA
>Ga0082335_1005566_pt1 | contig 17226 bp, 11 predicted proteins | sample Subgrocontami58m_FD_72375 | JGI IMG/M metagenome (GOLD analysis project Ga0082335, IMG submission 72375) | Subsurface groundwater microbial communities from S. Glens Falls, New York, USA - GMW37 contaminated, 5.8 m (SPADES assembly) (version 2) ... | reverse complement strand
CGCCTCTGGCGGAAAGCTCCGAAGGAGTAAACGGTTTCAGAGTCCCCCTTCGTCCCGCCATCGGCGGGACTTCGGTGGGACATCCCCCATAGCTCCAACTTTGTTGGAGCGACGGGGGATGGTGCGGATGGTGGGACTTGAACCCACACGCCCTTGCGGGCACTAGCTCCTGAAGCTAGCGTGTATGCCATTTCACCACATCCGCCCGTTTTGTTTTGGAAAAAGTTTTAACAGATTATGTTACCGCAAAGCTTTTTTGGTTTTGATATACCAATTTTCAATATCAGCAAAACGATCAGAAGGGAAGATAATCGAGGGAATAGAAACGCCTTGAATTTTATCAGGCAAGGCATAGCCATAAGAAGATTGATACAGGAAGATTGCCGGCATATCTTTATGGATTTGGTCTTGGAACTCGCGATATTTTTCACTACGCACCCCGTCGTCTGTTGTCACACGCGCTTCTTCCAAAAGCGTATCCACATCCATGTTTGTGTATCCAGCGAGGTTTAGCCCACCACTGCGAATTTGAGAAGAATGCCAGAAAGGATAAGGATCAGAGTCAACGCCAAGTAAAACGCCGGTCAAAAGAATCTGATAATTTTTTGGTTCCAAAACTTGGGAGTAAAAATCTTCCGCAGCCACGGTTTTGATATCTAAGGTCACGCCGATTGCTTTCCACTGTTCTGCCAAAAGTTCAGCAGCACGGATATACTCCCCGCTATCAATGGTGGTCAAGGTGAATCGCAGCGTATTTGCAGGAAGCCCGGCAGGTTCTTCTTCCACGACTTCTGCGGTTTCTTCGACAACAATCTCTTCCTCCTCGGTCGTTTCTTCCTCTAACGTAATATTGGGATCTAGGCGATAGGTTTGATCTTCTGACCAATCAAAGGTGTCATTAAGAAGGGTATTGGCCGCCATCACATCAAAAGTATCTGTAACACTTTCGTTAAATCCCAACATGTCGGAGAGAATGGGAGTATGAATCACCTTACCTTTTCCACGCGCAGCATCGTTTAAAATAATTTGCTTATCTGTCGCTTGTATAAGAGCAAGACGTAGATCATCAGATTTCAAAGCAGCTTGGGCATCTTGATTGAAAAACAGAGCGATTTCGCGACGAATGGTTGGATAGTACAAAATAAGTCCACGGCGTTTTTCCAATTCTTCTTGTTGACGAAAAGGGATATATCCCAATCCTTCCACTTGATGATTTTCAAAAGCCTGAAGGGCAGAAGTGGTGTCTGAGTAAAACTTAAATGTTATTTTTTCAATAAAGACAGACTCCCCATAATAATTCTCATAGCGCTCCAAGGTATAGGAGCGGAGATTGCCGGTTTTATCTTTAGAAAATTCCAAGAAGCGATAAGGGCCACTGCCAATTGCTTCAAGATTATAAGAAGCGAGTTGTACATGAGCGGCAGGGATCGAACCCCAGACATTGGCGGGAAGGATCCCGACAGTCAGAGCAGAAAGAAAAGGGGCAAATGGTTCGCTTAAAGTAAACGCGATAGTGTGTTCATCTGTTTGCGCAACAGTGACACCAGAAAAACTGACAGCCAAAGGGCTGTGGTAAGAAGTATCTTGGATAGCATTGATAGTAAACAAGACATCACGCGTCTCTACAGGATCACCATTGTGAAAGGTTGCATTTTCTCGCAGGGTGACGGTATATGTTTTTCCATCCTCTGAAATAACAATGTCTGAAGCCAAATCTGTCACAAGGCCATCTTGTGGATCCCATTTCATAAGACCAGAGAAAAGAAGAGAAACAATATCTGCATCCACATCTTTAGCAGAGGCATAGAGAGGGTTGATGTATTGAGGTTGCCCAATGAGTCCCTCGGTATATTCTCCGCCTATAGCAGGAATATCAATACGATGAGTGAAAAAATACCATCCGCCAATGAGACCTAATCCTAAGACCAAAAATCCGAGAGCAAAAAAAATTAATGTACGTTCAAAACGATTGAGAACGCGGGAAAGCTGCTTCCACTGTTTCCAAGAAGGGAAGCGACGGGGTTTGGCGATGGCCTGAACCTGACGGGTTGCAAGATCTAACGAGTTTTTTTCCGATGCAGGAGCAGAAGCATCATCACCTATGTGAGGTGAGAGGACGGACACAAGATCATGAGAAGATAGAGTTGGCGAGAGCAACGCAGAAGAACAAAATAGCGATCACAATAGTTGCTTGGAAAATGCGCTTTTCCATTCCGCGTTTGGTGCGGTAGACATTTCCCTCTCCGCCGAAGATGGCCCCAAGGCCAGCTCCACGAGCTTGAATGAGAATGCATCCCACAAGAAGGATAGCGAGAACGAGTTGAACGTAAGAAAGGATTTGAGAAGACATAAGAGAAGAAAAGAAGAATCGGTAAAACGTACAAAGCGATGAAAGCGTACCAGATTATCCCCTTTCTGTCAAAGGAATTCGCCCATTTTTTGTTTGTTTTCTTGGTTTTTTTAAGGGATTCACTCTGGAAGTATGCTATACTTTCTGTGAAGATATTTTTATGGAACCAGGAGGAACCATTGATAAACAATTTCATCGTAAGCGCAATTGGGTTGCGATGATTGTGACGGTTTTTTTTCTTTTGGTGATTGGTGGCTTTGCCTATCGCGTGGTGCATTTCATCACCTTGATACGCTCAGGAGACATGGAGGCACTTCAAGCAGCATTTTCTCGTGATCAAACAGCAAGTTCCACATTAGCCAATGTGGATTTGCCCCAAGGGATTTTTCAAGTGGTCTCGCAAGATGATCCATTTTTGGGAACACAAGGTGCTGCAATTACCATTGTAGAGTTCGGAGATTTTTCTTGTACCTATTGTCGCGATTCGAGTTATATCATGCGTTCTCTTTTGCAGAAATATGGAGACAATGTGTTTTATCAGTTTCGTGATTTTCCTGTTGCTGATATCCATCCGCTCGCACAAACTCAATCCGAAGCTGCTGCCTGTGCGCACGCACAAGGAAAGTTTTGGGAATATCATGACAAGCTTTTTCAAAATCAAAATGACATGAGTGAAGATCGGCTCGTGTCTTTGGCTCTAGAAGTTGGATTAGATCAAAACACGTTTGTTTCTTGTTTAGAAGAAGGAACTTATGCGCAGGAAGTGTTGGAAGATTATCAAGCAGGCGTGGCCGCAGGAGTGCGCGGGACACCAACATTTTTTATCAATGGGAACCGTATTGCTGGATCTATCCCAAAGGATATTTTAGAACTTCTCATCCATAATCAATTATCACAGGATTGATATGCCACGCGTAAAGATTCTTTTTTTGGGGAGCCTGATTGTCATGAGTTTTTGGATACTCGTGATTCCTTCGGCTTTTGCCACCGAGGATACCTGTACGTGTTTTTGCGGATATGATGAGAAAGGTGCAGTGAGCAAAGGAGACATGACACCAAGCCAGTGTCAGGACAAATGTTTGAGCGAGAATGCAGCCATGATCGTTTGCGCCTCATCTGCTTCCCAGTGGCCAGATCAAGATCCTTGGTGCTTTAAGTCTGAAGTCACTCCACCACTCCTCGACACGTGTGAGCAAATCGGGGGAGATTTGGACATGGATTATCAACCGCCGCAATGCATGCCCGGAAGTTATTTTTGTTATCCCAATGCGGCAGACAATAAGTACACATTGCAAGTTTCCGTGGGAGGACTTGTGGAGGTGGGAGATCTCGGGGACTATATTTCCTCGATGTACACCTGGCTTTTGACGACCATGGTGGTGGTCGCGATCGTGATGATCATGGTCTATGGGTTCATGTACATTTTTTCTGCAGGGTTTTCTGCAGCTGCTAAAAAAGCGACTGATGGTATGAAACGTGTTGTGTTTGGGTTAGTTTTACTTTTTTGTGCCGTGGCTTTGTTGCAGCTCATCAATCCCTATTTGATAAAACTGCAAATGCCGCAAATTCCCATGATGCGCCCGGTTCTGCTTGGTTCAGATTCTTCTTGTGAGGATTTGATAGAACAAGGGTTTACGATTGATGAGGGACATCAAGATCTGAAAGAACAGTCAGAGGCTTATGGAAATAATAAATGTGGTTCGGTTACTCCTGTTCTTTTGGATCCGGGCGGTCAGGACGTATTAGAGGGAACAACTTGTCGGTTTACAACATGTGCTGAAGATGGGAATCAATGCGCGACGACACTGGAGGGGAAAGGATTATGTGTGTCTTGCGTCGAGGTAGAACCAGATAATGAATTTGGTTTAGAGCCGAGCTTGAGTAATTGCATGCTCCTTGATACCGAGGATGAATATGGCAGTGATGTAGAACCAATGAAGATGACAGGATGTTATTACACTCATGAGCCTGATTTGATTGTCCAGCCTGGCACAGTGGCGATTATGGTGGGTCTTGGTTTTGTTGGGGGTGTGGTTCCCACTTCTCCGCAGGGGTTAGCGATGTATGGGTTGGCTGCGGAAAGTGCACAAGATGTTTACATAGGATCGTGCGCTTATGTTGAAATGGATTGTACAGGGATGACGAGTTGTCGAGACTATGATGATGTCATTGCTGATAATAATCGAGAAGGAGCTTGTCTTGATGATATACTTACGATGTTTCCGGGGAATGGAAATCTTTATTTTGAAGACATTTGTGAGGCTGATCTTTGTGGTTTAGCCCCGGAGGGAGAAACATGCGTGGTCAGTGCTCCAACAGAACATTGGACAGACGCGGCTTTTTATGTCGATTGTGTGAATAGCAGTTTTATGAGTGAAGCAGCGGATTTACTAGCTGGGCAGCTACGTGATAAATACGGAGAGGATATTGATTGGTCCGAAGGTCTTTTGCCTGAATGGTGTTATCTCCAATAAATAGAATTGAGACAAAACCTTCCAGAAATGGAGGGTTTTTTGTTTTTGGTGACCCAGCTGTCTTGTCGGTAGAGAGAAAAGATGGTAGACTTCCGACACTTTTTGCTCCATTCACTTTATGAATAGAGCAATTCCTCCGAAGCCACTGCCAATAGTGGGAGTGAAGGGGGATACTTAATCTTTTCGTCCATCCTATGGATCAAAAGTTTGACATTCTTCGCATCCGCGGGGCGCGTGAACACAATCTCAAAAACATTAATGTTGATATTCCCAAAAACAAAGTCGTGGTGATCACTGGTCTTTCGGGTTCAGGGAAATCTTCTCTCGCGTTTGATACGATTTATGCCGAAGGGCAACGGCGTTACATGGAATCATTATCAAGTTATGCTCGTCAGTTTTTGGAGCTTCAGGATAAACCGGACGTTGATGAAATTTTGGGTCTGTGCCCTACCGTGGCGATTGATCAGAAATCTTCTTCACACAATCCTCGCTCTACCGTGGGGACGGTGACTGAAACTTATGATCTTTTGCGTGTCCTTTTTGCTCGTGCGGGAAGATCACATTGTCCTTGTTGCGGTCAGCTTGTTCAAGAACAAACCCTTGAACACATCACAGCGTCGGTAGAGGGACTTCTCAAATCAAAAGAACCTTTGCTTCTTTTTGCCCCTGTCGTACAACAACAAAAAGGAGAACATCGTCATGTATTTTTAGCAGCGCTTAATGCGGGATTTTCTCAAACGCGTTTTGACGGGCTTCTTATGGATTTGGAAGAAGCGCTTGCGATGCGTAAAGATAAAAAGAAGCCACACAATATTGAGGTGCTCATTGCGCGTCTAGAACCCGATGTCACATATCAAAGCGTTCATATCAAAGAGTTTGTACGCAAAGCGCTTGATTATGGTAATGGATTTTTATATGCCGTGAATGATGAGACAGGAGACGACACATTATTTTCCCAAAGCTATCGGTGTGCCACTTGTAATCTTTTTTTACCAAAACCAGAACCACGATTATTTTCTTTTAATGCTCCCGCTGGCGCTTGTTTAGACTGTATGGGGCTTGGGATCAAATTAGTATTAGAACCCGAACTCGTTATTCCAAATAAACGTCTCACACTTGCCGAGGGCGCGGTACGTCCCTGGTCACGCATCACAGGAAACCAAAATGGATTTTTATCTTTACTTGAAGTCGTAGGGAAAAAGTATAAGTTTTCCATTCACATCCCACTAGAAAAACTTTCTCAAAAAATATTGGATATCATTTTATATGGAACAGGAGAAGAGATATATACACATCTAGAAACATCAGTGACTTTTTCAGGAATTTTGTCACAACTTGAGCAGAAATATCGTGAGACAGATTCCGAATATGTACGGCATGAATTAGAAGGCTATATGCGTAAAATGCTTTGTCCTGCTTGTGGAGGAAAGCGTTTAAAACCAGAAGTTTTGGCGATTAAGGTTCTTGAAAAAAATATTGCAGACATTGTGAACATGCCTGTTGAGGATGTTCATGCTTTTTTTGAGGAACTTCTTCCGGAAGGAAAAGGAAAGAAAAGACAGATTTCTTGGAAGGAAGGATTGCGCAAAGATGAGGTGCTGGTTGTAGAGCGTGTGGCTAAAGAAATTTTGGCACGCTTACAACATCTGATGGATGTGGGGCTCGGGTATCTCACCTTAGATCGTTCGGCTATGAGCTTGTCTGGAGGAGAATCACAACGTGTGCGTTTAGCAACCCAATTAGGTTCGGGTCTTTCTGGAGTTTTTTATATTTTGGACGAACCATCCATCGGGCTACATCCTCGTGATAATGATCGTTTTATTGAAACAATTCGTCATTTGCAAGCATTGGGCAATTCAGTGATTGTGGTAGAGCATGATGCAGCGATGATTCGTGCGGCAGATTATATTTTTGATGTAGGTCCTGGAGCAGGGGAATATGGAGGAGAGATTGTGGCAGAAGGGACACTCGCGCAAATCATCAAAAATAAAGATTCGCTTACGGGTCAATATTTATCCGGAAAAAAACAGATTGCCGTTCCCTCGCGGTATCGCAAGGGAAGTTTGCAAAAACTGACGATTGAGGAGGCAAATGAATTTAATTTAAAAAACATCACCGTGGATATTCCACTGGGAACGCTTACTTGTGTGACCGGAGTTTCCGGCTCTGGAAAGTCCACACTTATTTTAGATATTTTAGGGAAGACTCTTTCCCGTCATTTTTATCGAGCTAAGGCATATCCAGGTACACATAAGGCGATCAGAGGTATTGAATATATTGATAAAGTGGTTGCGGTAGATCAGTCACCTATTGGGCGTACTCCACGGAGCAACCCTGCAACCTATACGGGTGTTTTTACAGCCATTCGTGATTTGTACGCGGAAAGTCAGGAAGCAAAGCTTCATAATTATGATGCCGGAAAGTTCAGCTTCAATGTGAAGAATGGTGGGCGTTGTGAAGTTTGCAGCGGGGAGGGAATGCGTCGGATCGAAATGCAGTTTTTGCCAGATGTCTATGTGGAGTGTTCCGAGTGTCATGGGACCCGGTATCGCCAGGAAGTGATTGATATTCATTATCGGGATAAGAGCATTGCAGATGTCCTTAATATGACCGTGGAGGAGGCACGTCGATTTTTTGCAGACCAGCCGGCGATTTTTGAAAAATTAAATGTCTTGCATGAGGTGGGGTTAGGGTATATTCGTTTGGGACAATCAGCAACGACGCTTTCAGGAGGAGAAGCGCAGCGCGTGAAATTATCAACCGAACTCGCTCGTCGTGCCACAGGAAAAACTTTGTATATTTTGGATGAGCCGACCACAGGATTGCATTTTGAGGATATTAAGCGCCTTTTGTTGGTGTTGAATCGTTTGGTTGATAAGGGGAACACGGTGGTGATTATCGAACATAATCTTGATGTGATCAAAGGAGCGGATTGGGTGATTGATATGGGGCCTGAAGGGGGAATAAAAGGCGGTGAGATTGTTGCAGAAGGAACTCCAAAGGATCTTTTGAAAGAAAAGAGAAGTCTGACAGGACAGTATTTACATCAGGTCATCTAGCGTTGACAAAGCCCGCGTGACGGCTTTATACTGCCGACACCGTTAAATCACGCTCAACTAATGATTTACGTGTAAACTATGTTATCGATACGATTACAACGAGTTGGTAAAAAAAGTGCTCCAAGCTACCGTGTCATTGTCGTGCCAAAGCATTGGGATCCTTGGGGGAAAGTGACCGAAATCCTCGGACACTATAATGCTCGCAAAGAACCACGTGAGTTGGTCCTCAATGTGGAGCGTGTGAAGTATTGGTTGAGTCAAGGAGCAGAAGCTTCAGATACTGTGTGGAACCTGTTTGTGGATGAAAAAATTGTGGAAGGGAAAAAGCACAACGTCACACATATTTCCGGAACTCGCGTGAAGGCTATGAAGGAAAAAGATGAGGCGCGTACACAAGCCGAAGTTCAGGCAAAAGCAAAAACTGCCGCCGCCGCACAAGCAGATGCAGAGAAAGAAGCCAAGGCAAAAGAGGAAGCCAAGGCCGCAGCAGAAGCTGCTAAGGAAGCGCAAGTCTCCGAGGCATCAGCTCCTGCGGAAACACTGGTAGAAGAAACTCCAAAAACAGAATAAAAAAATCACTGGCATCATCATGACGCCAGTGTTTTTTTGGGAACAATTTCCAATTCCTAATTTCTAATAAAGGAAGGGGGATGTTTATTTCGGATATCGTCGTAAGGCTCAATCATTAGAAATTGGATATTGGAAATTAGAGATTTTTTTTCCTTGTTGTTCTTTCCTCCACCCTTTTATTTTTTTATGATCACCCGAAAGAAGAATAGGGGGAACGCTCCAATGACGATAGATTTCGGGTTTTGTGTATTGTGGATATTCGAGCACCCCTTCTTCTGTATGAGATTCTTCAGCAAGGGATTCTTCTTTTCCAAGGACCCCTGGAATCATACGCGCAATCGCATCGATCATCACAAGAGCAGGGAGTTCTCCTCCGGTGAGCACATAGTCCCCGATGGAAAACGTTTCATCCACCAAATGTTCCCTAACGCGATCATCCACTCCCTCGTAGCGTCCGCATAAAAAGATAAGCTGATCATAGGAAGCAAGACGTTTAGCATCTGCTTGTGTAAAGGTTTTTCCACTGGCTGCTGTGAGGATCACATTCACTTTTTTCCCGCGTTTTTTGGTGGCCTTGATAGCTCGATCAAACGGCTCCACTTTCATAACCATACCAGGGCCACCTCCGTAGGGAGTGTCATCAGTGGTGTGATGTTTGTCCGTCGCCCAGGTGCGTAAATTATGTGCATTGATGGTCAAAAGACAATTTTTTTGTGCTCGTCCTAATAGGGAAGCTTCTGTATAAGGAGTAGTAGTTTCTGGAAAGATCGTGATGATATCAAAATATTTTTGTTTGGGTGTCTTCATAGATAAACGCACTTTAGCGAAAAACTTCCGAGATGGCAAAAGACAAGGAAATCAAAACCGACTCCTTGCGGAGCCGGTTTTTTTTTGGGTTAGATGCCAAGATCATCTACAGACGCTTCCGTGCTTGGAGCCGCAACATCTCGAGAACGACGAGAACCTTCTGGCTCATAGATCTTGAGGTTGACGCGTGCGTTCTTTTTAGCGCCAACGATCTTGAGCAAGGTGCGGACCGCGCGGGCTGTCTGGCCTTGGCGACCAATGACATAGCCCATATCCTCTTGGTTGATGAAGAGGGTGATGAGCACGCCACGCTCGTCGACAATACGCTCCGTGCGGACGTCATCTGGATGATTGACGATTGCACGGACAATGTATTCGACATACTCTTGGTCGAATTCCTTTTCTGCCATATCAGTTTCTACAGTCTTTCGACATTAAATACTAAGAAGTGTTGGGAGTGTGCCTGTCGACCCTAGGGGGCATGAGCTCCCCAGACCGCCAACACAACGATTCCATCATAGCGTATTTTGAGGTTTCCGTCAATGAAAGACCTTATTTTTTTGGCTTATATTAGCCAATAAATAGGGTGGTTCCCTTGACGAAAACTGTAAAAACTGATAGGGTACTCGGTCATGAATGTTCGCCTTTAAAGCCCATGCGGCGAGCAAACCTTCCCATGCAGGTCGGTTTTTCAAGGGATGTGTGCCTTGCACACGAGCCACCCAGAAACCACTATGTCATGGAGACTCTCGCGTGAGTCCCTTTAAAAAAGGCCTATGGCTCTCTCTATAGGTGTTTTCTAAAGACATATGTTTTTGGGGAGCTCTTGCGCGAGGCAGACATGAAGTTGTCCCAGAAAAGATCAGAGGAGATTTTTTCCGGGGCCGCTTCGAGAACCGAAAAAGTGAAACGACTGAATCTGTTGCATCAAGGTTATCTTGATACGAAATGATTGAAATCATATATATAACAGCGGTCTTTCGCGGTTCTCCCAGAGATGATGAGAAGTCATCTGTGGGAGTGCCACGACCCTTGCGCCCCGTGTACGAAGGAGATCGGTACGTCCGAATTCCTGTCTGCACGACGCGTTGCCGGCGCTCACCGAGCTCACCTCGCCGAGGTGGGCTTCACGTCGAGGAGTTGGGGAAGCCTCCCCGCTCCTGTTCCCTCCTGCCGCGCGTTTCGACTGCCTGCGCGGCCCCATCCCTTCCTCGTGACTATCGGCCATCCCCCCGCGCGGTGTTTTCTGGGACTGTACTGTATTGATCCCGCGCCGGGCACCAGGCCACATCTCGCCACACGAGGAAATTCGTCGAAAAGGAGAAACGACCCCGGGCAATTTAGAGGCTGGGCATTGACGCGGAGTGTCTAATCATCCGCACCGCCCACTGACAGGAAAAGCCTTCACAAACCTGTCCTACCCTGGTCCCCACACAAATAGCAAAAGGACCATCTGGCAAAGCCAGGGTAGTAAACATGCCAGAGCCAGGTGGTGACACCGGCGTTGGACGCGCGAGCTTCGGCTTGCACCTTCGCTGGACCATCTCGGTAGCCACGGACCCGTGCTGAAAAGGTACGGGTCTTTCTTTTTCAAAAAATTTCGATCACCATTTCTCTCCATGTTATAATGTCTTCATGAAAAAGGAGGAACGCAAAACAATTCGCTACCGTCTTATCTGGCGCATGGTTGCTCCATCTTTAAAACCTTGGCGATGGTATCTTTTTTTATTTCTCTTTTTTGCGATTTTTTTGGCCGTCTGCGCGGTCATTGAACCTTACCTTTATGGTTCCATTGTAGACTCCATCATCTTGTCTATAGATGAGAACACCAAAGCTTCTCTCGCGTTTCAACTTATTGTACCTCTTCTTTTTGTGTGGGGAGGATTGGTGCTTTTGGAAACCGGAGTCAATGCATTCTACATGTTTTTAAGCTGGAAATTTGGTAATGAAATTCTTGGGGCATTTTTGGAAAAGTGGTATCATCGCGTATTGTTTTTAGACATGGAACTTTTCAAAGGTGAACGTTCGGGAGAACTGCTGCGTAAGTTTGATAATACTTGGGATGCTGTTTGGGACGTCTCCTTTCGTGGGGTCAGAACATTTTTAGAAGCTGGCATGCGTTTTATCGCTGCTCTTTCTTTTGGATTATTTTTAGATTGGCGTTTAGCCTTGGTTTCTCTTATTCCAGTTCCTCTGTCAATTTTCGTAGGGGTGATCAATATGCGTGCCGCTTCCAGACAGCAGCACACCGCAAGCATGTATTGGGAAAAAATTACCGGTCATGTTGCCGATGCTTTTGCTAATATTGCGACGGTGAAAGGATTTTCAAACGAAGGACGATCTGTCAAAACATTTACCAAGCTTTATCTTACTTCCTGTAAATATCAATTCGCGATTAATCGTCTGTGGGCCACCGTAGAGGCAGGGTATGGGGCGATTTATATTTTTGGACGACTGCTTTTATTTGCCGTGGGAGCTTGGTTTGTCTTGATTGGATCCACCACTTTGGGAACCCTTATCATGTTCCTTGGGTTTGCCAATTTTCTTTTCGGATCTGTGCAAATGATCACCATGGCCTTTCCTAATCTTTCCAAATCTCTTGTCTATCTCGATCGTGCTTCAGAGTATTGGTACAAGATTCCCGAGATCAGAGAGAAGCCAGAGGCTAAAATATTAAAACACGTCAAAGGGGAGATTATTTTTGATCACGTCACTTTTTCTTACAAAGATAGCCGACGTGTGCTCAAAGATGTTTCTTTCAAAGTTCCTGATGGTCAAGTTTTCGCCATTGTAGGTGAGTCTGGGGCAGGAAAGTCCACGCTCGCACAAATGATGTTGCGTCATTATGATCCTACCAACGGATCCATTTCCATTGATGGACATGATCTGCGCGATCTTACTCTCAAGAGCTTGCGTTCCAGTGTGGGATTTGTCATGCAAGAGAATCTTCTTTTTCATGACACGATTTTGAATAATATCCGTCTGGCAAAACCGTCGGCATCAATGAAGGAAGTGGAGCAAGCAGCCAAGCGTGCTCAAGCGCATACCTTTATTCAAGCATTTCCAAAGAAATATCAATCCATGGTAGGAGAGCGAGGTGTTAAACTTTCTGGTGGAGAAAAACAACGCATTGCGTTAGCACGCGTCTTACTCACTGATCCTCCTATCTTGGTTTTGGATGAAGCCACCAGCGCGCTTGATTCCAAGACTGAACACGATTTGCAGTGTGCACTTAAAGAAACCATGAAAGGTCGCACAACCCTGGTCATTGCTCATAGGCTTTCCACGGTTATGGACGCGGATCAAATTTTGGTCATGGATAAAGGGCGTATTGTGATGCAGGGAACACATAAAGAGCTTATTGTCCAAGAAGGATTGTATAAGCAATACTGGACGATTCAAGCCGGAGGATATATTTAAAAATGATCGCGGCGGGTTGACGAAACCGGCCGCGTTTTCTATAGTCTTGTTTCGTTCTTTCCCCCCAGACGTTCTTTCCCACTCGGAGGTCTCATGCACCCTTTCCTCTTTGAAGCATTCGAGTTTCTGCGTCTCCTTCATGATCTTCCCTCTTCGCGCGCACACGCCGAGTTCACACTTGAAGAAACCAAGGACGGCTATCGTATTATCTGGTTTGGTCTGCGCAATCCGGATCGTGAGAAAGAGTGGATTCGTCTTGTGACCGCAGCAGGCTTTACCGTGGTCAATTTGGAAAGATGGGAAAATCGCTATGTCACCTGGCAGCGCAGGGGAAAGAAGGAGACGATCCCTTTTCCTTTGGTGCGCATCGGAATGTCCAATACCCTTCCCGTCTCGGTTGATTGGAAACGGATTGCTTTTTTGTCAGGCATCCCACTCAACTTCGCTCGCTACCCACATCTGCTCTCACTGCTCAATCATGTGGATTTGCGTGATGTGAATGCAAACATCTTGAATCCCTGGATCGTATGTGAAGACGGGGCAAAACCTGCGGCAGATATCCGTGGTATGCGGCCCCTGCGCGCCTGCATTCTTGCGGGACTGGATCTTGCGTCCAGCACGCTCGATAGCGATCAAGTGGAGCAACTGGTGGTGTGGGTTGAGCGTTACCCTCATCATGCACCGATGTATGGCCCAGCCGTGTTGAGCCCCTTGGCAAGCACGGAACAAAAGGCGCGTCTCGCGTCTCTCACGGCTCTTTAACGACGACCCTCTTGGGTCGTTTTCTGTTTAGAAGAATAAAGCGATGGTACAATACATGGGTATGAGTAAAACTTTTTTGGTTCGCAAGCGTGATGGGCATATTGAACCGTGGTTTGAGAACAAGTTGGAAACGACGGTGGAAAAAGCCTTTCGTCTCACTCAACATCACAACGGTCAAGAATTGCGACGACTTATTTCGCGTATTACCCGTATGATCCATACGCGTTTTTCCGAAGGAATCATTTCCTCCGAGGAAATTCCCTCGGTGGTGGAAGAGGTGCTCGTGGGACAAGGATATGTGGAAACAGCAAGCGCCTATCTTTTGTATATTCGTGAACCGAAAAAACGTTTACGTGTGCGCGAGTATTTTGGGATTCCAGATGATCTTCATCTCGGAATGAACGCACTTTGGCTTTTACAAGAGCGGTATTTTTTACGTGATAAAAATGGCGCAGTCGTCGAGACCCCGCGTCAATTATTTCACCGAGTGGCCAAAACAATAGCTCAAGGGGAACGTCACTATGAAGGGACTCCGCAAGATGTCGAACGTTGGACTACCTGGTTTGAAGATTTGTTTTCCAATCGTGTTTTTTTCCCAAATTCACCCACTCTCATGAACGCAGGCATAAAAAATGCACAACTCTCCGCCTGTTTTGTTTTGCCTCTTGAGGATTCCATTGCAGGCATTTTTGATATCTTGTCTTGTGCTGCTCGCATTCAACAAACCGGCGGGGGAACGGGATTTGATTTTTCCTCCCTGCGCCCTCAAGGAGATTTGATTCACACAACCGGAGGACAGGCTTCCGGCCCGGTGAGTTTTATCGAATTGTTTCATCATGCCACCGAAGTGATGAAGCGAGGCGGGAAACGCAGTGGTGCCAATATGGCAGTTCTCCGTTTTGATCATCCGGATATTGAAACCTTTATTGCGGCAAAACGTGATCCGCGACACCTCACCAATTTTAATGTGTCGGTCGGTGTGACAGATACGTTTATGCGTGCCGTGCGTTTAGGAACTTCCATTGCCTTACGGCATCCGCGTACGAACAAAACCACACAGAAAATTTCCGCGCGGAAATTATTTGAGCAAATTGTTCACGCTGCGTGGGAGACAGGGGACCCTGGACTGTTATTTTTAGATGAGATCAATCGCAAAAACACCACAAGGCATTTGGGAGAAATTACCGCGACTAATCCTTGCGGTGAGCAACCTCTGCATCCTTGGGAGGCTTGTACCTTGGGATCTATCAATCTCACCAAGGTGCTCAAAGGCATTCCGACCAAAGGGGATGTGGATTGGGGACTTTTGCGCCAGACGATCCATAGCGCCGTACGCTTTTTAGATAATGCGATTGATAAAAGTCATTATCCTGACACGCGCATTACCAAGATGGTGCAAGGCAATCGTCGTATCGGGCTTGGGGTCATGGGTTTTGCGGAATATCTTATTCATCTGGGCGTTCCTTATGCATCAACCCAAGCGCTCAAAGAAGCAAAGCGTCTCGCAGAATTTTTACAAAACGAGTCGCATCGCGCATCAGAACAGTTGGCGCGTGATCGCGGAAATTTTCCTTTTTACAAAGGATCAGAGTGGGATAAAAGAGGTATTTCCATGCGTCATGCCTCGGTCACCACCATTGCTCCCACCGGAAGTATTTCTTTGATCGCAGGATGTTCTTCGGGGATTGAGCCATTATTTGCCGTGGGGTTTGTACGAGAAACAGGACAAGGAGTGCATTTGTTTGAGATCTCGCCCTCGTTTGAAGCGATCGCACGACAAGAAGGATTTTGGAGTTCCAAACTTTTTCATAAAATTTTGCAAACTGGTTCGGTACAAGGTGTCCACAGCGTTCCTTCTTCCATTCAAGCATTATTCCGTACAGCTCATGAGATTCCTGTCTCGCAACATATCCGCATGCAGGCAGCGTTTCAATCCGCGACCGATCATGCGGTTTCCAAAACCGTGAATCTCCCTGCTCGTGCAAAAGAATCTGATGTGCGCGAGGCATTTCTTCTTGCTTGGAAATTGCATTGCAAAGGCGTGACGATTTATCGCCAGGATTCCAAGCCGCGGCAAACATTACAAAAGGGCATTGTCGCAGGGGTGAAACAAACGCATCCTCTTTTGGTGACGCACGCGGGATATACGGGGAGCTGCTCCAATGGAACCTGTCTTTCTTCTTGATCATCTATGGATGAGGAATCGCAAACGCTTTTGTGGATAGCAGAAGAGGGAGATATTCCCGCTCTCGATCTGCATGGAATGAGAGGGGTGGAGGCCAGACAAACGCTTGAGAGTTTTTTGCATCACAGTTATCTTCAAGGAGAACGAGTTGTGCGCATCATTCATGGGAGAGGGGATGGGATATTGCGGCAAGAAGTTCATTCTATTCTTTCTCACACAGATTTTGTCGATCAATTTCAAGATGCCACCCACCCGGCTTTGGTAGGAGCGATCACGGTGGCACTTTTTTGTAGATTTCAATGAGGATAAAAAGAAGATGGCCTGACCATCTTTTTTGTTTTACAATACGAGCACCTATGTCACTTCCTCGATCATTCCCCGAATCCGCTCATCCAGAAAACGCTAGACCCCTGCCTCCGCAGGGGTTGCAGGGTCATACAGATCGCCATCCCCGCGGAGGCGAGGATCCAGCGTCCTCTGCGATTCTAAACGAAGCCATTCTCGCTTCCTCTTCGAGTGTCCGTGATTCTTTGCCCGAACAACATCGTGAACACTTCAACACTCTCCGAGACGAGATCGTTGATTTCGCGTATGCTCACGGGATTCCCAGAGATACGCTCGCCAAACCAGATGCTCTCCGAGAGGCTGCAAGTAAACTCTCCACCCCAGACCTTACTCAACTCGCCACTCTTCTCGAACGCTTTGAGTATTTGCTTGTCCATCATGAACCAAAGAAAGAAGACTACACCGAAGTCATCGAATATACCGAGAAGTTTTATCACCTACGTGAACAATATGATTCCCAAATCTCCCTTCTTGAACAAGTAGGGATTCTTCATCCAAAAAAAGAATCAAAGAAAATCCAAAATCTTTCTACTTTTTTTCGTTCTCTTCTTCCTTTTGGAAAAAAGAAAAGACCTGAAGTTTCAACTATTCCCGAGACTCCAGAGACACTTTGTATAACTGGCATTGATGGCAAGCAGTACCCCATCCCCACTTTGGAACAAATCACCACTCGTCTCTTTGAACGCCGCGAAGAACTCAAGACCAAACATGACCAAGGCTTTACTAAACTTCTTCTCGTTCCCTTTGGCATGAGCCTTGATGCCCTCCGAGAAGTACTCAAACAATTTCTTCTTAAACATAAAAAGGATAATCCCACCTTTGATCTTGATACCAACCAACCTCTCTGGACATGGACAGACTATCAAGGAACAGATACAGGTGATTCTCTCAAGCTTGTCTATTATCCACAGTCTTTCACAAAAGAGGGGCATGGAGGGAAGACAAAGATGAAGATACTAAAAACCAATTACAAATTACCCACACTCACACCCACACAATCTCCCTTCCCCGGCTGGACTGTTCATCTTCTCCAACCTTCAAACCTAGATACACAAGATACAGAAACTCCTATAGGTTTTGCTCTCATTCCCCGTGAAGGCCAAGGAACACCCCAAGGAGACCTCGTCCCTCGACCTCCTCTTGAAGCAGGTAAAACCCCTATTGAATATCTTTCCATTCTTCAATCCTCTCAAGACAACCCCAACTCTCCTTACTCCCATGAATACGGTATGACTCTCGAAGACTGGATCATGG
>Ga0082335_1005565_pt1 | contig 17229 bp, 9 predicted proteins | sample Subgrocontami58m_FD_72375 | JGI IMG/M metagenome (GOLD analysis project Ga0082335, IMG submission 72375) | Subsurface groundwater microbial communities from S. Glens Falls, New York, USA - GMW37 contaminated, 5.8 m (SPADES assembly) (version 2) ... | reverse complement strand
TTGCTACTGGAGAGCCCATCCGGCGCTCAACCTTGACCCGCTCCACAAAAGCGGCTGGACTACCTCCGATAATGAACTCGATATCCAGCCCGGTACTTTGCTTAAAGCCCCGTTTCATGGCTAGGCCGATGTCTGCGGGCATATAGTAGCTGTACATTACCAGCTTTGGCTCTTTGCGGGCTGTATCCAACGTCTTTTGCCAGGCAGCCTGATCCGAGGAGAGAGTTTCAACTTTGGAGAGAGTCGTATCGCCGGGGTCCGGGTTTGATCCGGGAGCTTTCGTTACAGGTGTAGTCTGCCCCGGGACTGGACTCGGTGGCGAACAGGCCAAACCAACCATAACAGCGACTACCATAGTGACTAAAACTAGCCGAATTAAACATTTGTTCCCAATGGTGGACTTCATGTTATTACCTCCGTAAGGTTTTTTATAACAGTTTAATATATAACTTCTCGACTACGGTCTGGATTTGGATGGGTCCGGTGTCATAATATTACGTAACTCGGTTGCGAAATACTAACATGCCCACCTTGAAAAGTCAAGATATTATTTTAATAGAATATTTTAAGAATACTTGAAATTACCACCCTGGACTCCTATACTTATAGGCACATAAAAACGTAACGGAGTTTTATTATTAACACGATTAAACGCGCAGTGGCAGTTTTAAATTGTTTGGCAGGAGCCAAAGTTCCCCTGGGCGTCACCGAAATCAGTAAGTGCCTCGGCCTCAGTAAGGGCACCATCTCCCGTATACTTTCCGATTTAGAAAAAGAGGAAATGGTAGTCCAGGACACTGTTAGTCACCGCCACACTTTAGGCATAAAGTTGCTGGAGCTAGGGTTGATGGCTCAGTCTAACGTTGACCTGAGAAGCGCCAGCCTGCCGTACATGCATCAGTTGCTCAATGTCACGGGGGAAACGGCGACACTCAGTATGCGTGTGGGCATGGAGCGGATGTACATAGCACAAGTGCCAGGGACATACGAAGTCCGGCACGTGCCAGAATTAGGAAAACGATTTCCCTTGTGGGCTGGTGGTGGTGGTAAAGTAATATGGGCCTATCTAGAGGGTGATGAAGCAGAGGCTGTCTTCGATAGTTTACGGAAGTCTGGAGTCAGGACTCTGGCCTCAGGACAGATTCTAGATATCGACAGGTTAAGGGCAGAGTTAGGAGAAATCAGAAAAAGAGGTTTTGCGGTAACAGTCGGTGAACGCGTGCCAAGTTTCTGTGGTGTATCCGCGCCTGTTTTTGGCGGTGAGCATCGGGTAGTTGGTGTCGTATCTGTTGGAGGGCCTTTGCCGCGGTTTGGCTTCGAAGAAGCAATGAGGTTGGGTCCTATGGTGGATGACGCAGCCAGAAAGATTAGCTTACATCTGGGCAGTTTTACCCAAAATACAAACTCAGATAGTCCGGTACAAGATTCAGCCGTCGCCCACCATAACGGCTGAAATTTAACAACTGGCACGCTTGCTAAAATTACCGACCATACTATTACTGTTGTTCCATATAGCTGTCACTATCGTAGCGCAATCAATCGTCACCATGCATGATAATCGAGGATTGCATACTGAGATTGGGTTACACAATTGTCAGAAAAGTGTGATAAAAGTTAGCCCCTCATAAACCCAAAAAGCCAACCCCTTGAACCGCAGCCGCAAAAGATGCATAATTACCGCGTCAAAAGGACTTGGTTTGTGCACAGGAAGGTGCCGCAACCCGGACCGCCACGGCCCAAACCCGGGCGGGTGCAGCGCCGTCAGCAGACGGTCTACCCCCCCGGGAGAAAATGTCAACATTTAGTGAGGGTAGGAGGGTAGGAATGAGTAAGCTTGAGGACCTTCAACCTAACGCCTCGGTGCGCGGCATTTTGCCGGACTCTTTGGTCACGGTGGTGACTGTGCAGTGGTTCGGGTCCGAGGCGTTGGAGCTAACGTATAAGACTCCCACAGGCCGGGTGGCCAACGAGTTGCTCTACCGTCACGACGAGACCCGCATCGAGGTGGCTGACCACGGGCGCCCCTGGAGCTTCGACGGTGATGGTAGTCTTTTTCGCCTCGTCTCAGAGGCACACCGCATCCGTCTGGCGCACCTCTTTGATCCGGTGCTGGCCGTCCACACCTCCATGGTTGATCCGCTGCCCCACCAGATAACCGCGGTGTACGAAGCAATGCTGCCGCGCCAACCCCTCCGCTTCCTCTTGGCAGACGACCCGGGTGCCGGAAAGACGATCATGGCCGGGCTCCTCATGAAAGAACTCATAGCTCGCGGTGATCTGCAGCGGTGTCTGGTGGTTTGCCCAGGTAGTCTCGCCGAGCAATGGCAGGACGAGCTTTACAAGCGCTTCCAGTTGCCATTCGAGATATTGACCAACGACAAGCTTGAGTCAGCTCGAACCGGAAACTGGTTCCTTGAAACCAATCTAGTCATCGCACGGTTGGATAAGCTGTCCCGCAACGAGGATGTCCAGGAAAAGCTGAAGGTTCCCGACTGCCGCTGGGACTTGATTGTTTGCGATGAGGCGCACAAGATGTCGGCAACCGTCTTCGGCGGCGAGATCAAGTACACCAAACGCTACCGGCTGGGCCAGCTTCTCTCGACCCTGACCCGCCACTTCCTGCTCATGACGGCCACACCGCACAACGGCAAGGAGGAGGATTTCCAGCTCTTCATGGCGCTTTTGGATGGCGACCGTTTCGAGGGGCGGTTCCGCGATGGCGTGCATACCGCGGATGTTTCCGACTTGATGCGGCGCATGGTCAAAGAGGGACTCCTCAAGTTCGATGCGACGCCTCTCTTCCCAGAGCGGATAGCCTATACGGTCCCCTACAAGCTTTCAGACGATGAGGCGCAGCTCTACAAGTCCGTCACCGAATACGTGCGCAACGAGTTCAACCGCGCCGATGCGCTCCAGAATGACAAACGTGCAGGCACAGTTGGCTTCGCCCTTACCATTCTTCAACGACGCCTGGCATCATCTCCCGAGGCCATCTACCAGTCGCTACGCCGTCGCCGGGAGCGGCTGGAGGCGCGGCTTCGTGAGATGGAACTGCTCCAACGCGGCACCCATGAGGCACCGTCTCCCGCTGCAATGGCGCCCGTGCTGGATGCTGAAGACGTCGAGGACATGGAAGACGCTCCCGATAGCGAGGTGGAAGCCGCCGAGGAAGAGATTCTTGACCAGGCCACCGCAGCCCGCACCATAGCTGAGCTGAAGGTCGAGATTGAGACTCTCAAGCGACTGGAATCCCTGGCGATGGGGGTCCGACGGGGCGGCCTGGATAAGAAGTGGAGCGAGCTCTCTGCTCTCCTCGGGACGATCTTCACCCCTGCAACCACCGTCGGTCAAATTGCCGAAGGACGAGTTCCTTATGGCTCTGGCCCCATCCCTCCGCCTATTCCATCACCCCGCCAGAAGCTGGTCATCTTCACTGAGCACCGCGACACCCTGAATTATCTCAGGGAGCGCATAACGACCCTTCTTGGTCGTGAGGATGCGATGGTAATCATCCACGGCGGGGTTGGCCGTGAGGAGCGCATGAAAGCTCAGGAATCCTTCAGGCACGATCCAGAGGTGCAGGTGCTACTGGCCACCGACGCCGCTGGTGAAGGCATCAACCTGCAGCGGGCCCATTTGATGGTGAACTACGATCTGCCGTGGAATCCCAACCGCATCGAACAGCGTTTTGGACGTATCCACCGCATCGGCCAGACCGAGGTATGCCATCTCTGGAACCTGGTGGCCGAGGAGACTCGAGAAGGCGAGGTATATTTGACGCTCCTCAAAAAACTCGAAGACGCCCGCAAGGCCCTGGGAGGTAAGGTTTTCGACGCTCTAGGCAAGGTGCAGTTCGAAGGCAAGCCCTTGCGGGACCTGTTGATCAATGCCATCCGCTATGGCGAGCAACCCGAGGTGCGTGCCCGCCTGACACGGGTGGTGTCCGACGCTTTCGACCCGAGTCATCTGCAGAACCTGCTGGAAGAGCGGGGCTTGGCGCATGACGCCATGGATTCGAGCCGCGTGAATCGCGTACGTGAGGAAATGGAGCGTGCTGAGGCCCGCCGTTTGCAGCCGCACTACGTCGAGTCTTTCTTCCTGGAGGCTTTCCAAAGGCTGGGCGGGGGGGTGAAGCAGCGAGAGCCTCGCCGCTACGAAGTCACCCACGTCCCGGCACCGGTCCGCCAGCGTGATCGACTTATCGGCGTCGGCGACCCGGTGTTGACCCGATACGAGCGCATTGCCTTCGAGAAGCCGTTGGTAGCGCCACCGGGCCAGCCGCTGGCAGCGTTCCTCTGCCCCGGCCATCCACTCCTGGATGCCACCATCGATCTCACCCTAGAACGTCACCGTGACCTCTTACGAAGGGGTTCAGTCCTTGTGGACGAGCGCGATCCGGGTGATCAGACTCGAGTGCTATTTTATCTTGAGCACGGTATTCAGGACGCGGGCATTACAAGGTCAGGTGAGCGTCGGATTATCTCCAGGCGCATGCTGTATATCGAAGTCGATGCTACTGGAGGCACTAGAGACCTCCACTACGCTCCATATTTGGACTACAGGCCACTAGACGTCAAAGAGCCCAGTATCGATACGATCCTTGCCAGGCCCGAGTGCAAATGGATCAGTCGAGAGCTTGAGCAGAAATCTCAGGGACACGCCATCATTCACGTGGTTCCTGAGCATGTCGCCGAAGTCCGTTCACGCAAGTTAGACCTGATAGCAAAGACCGAGGCGGCGGTGAAGGACCGCCTCACCAAAGAGATCACCTACTGGGACCACCGCGCCCAGGAATTAAAGAGCCAGGAACAGGCGGGAAAGGTCAATGCACGGCTCAACTCTGGAGAGGCTCGCAAACGTGCCGATGCCTTGCAGGGGCGTTTAGAGAAGCGATTAGATGAGCTGAAGCTCGAGCGGCAAATTTCACCCCTGCCGCCAGTTGTGCTGGGTGGTGTCGTGGTTATTCCCCTTGGGCTGTTGTCCAAGATCGCAGGGCGCCCGGCACCGGTGAAAACATCTGCTGACACCCAAGCCGCATCTGTAGAAGCGCGGCGTATCATTATGGAAATCGAGCGCCAGTTGGGCTACGAGCCGACGGATCGAGAAGCCGAGAAGCTCGGGTATGACATCGAAAGCCGGATACCTGGGACAGGCCGGCTGCGCTTCGTCGAGGTAAAGGGTCGTATTGCAGGAGCCGATGTTCTCACGGTGACACGAAACGAAATCTTATATTCCCTCAACAAGCCAGAGGACTTCATCCTCGCAATGGTTGAGTTCAAGGACGGTACAAACAAAGTGCACTATTTGCGCTGTCCCTTCCAGCGCGAACCGGACTTTGGTGTAACCAGTGTGAATTACAACTTCGCAGAACTACTGGCCCGCGCGGAGGCCCCTAGGTGATGGAGCAACCTGAATTCTTCCAAAGGATTCGCTCCCGGGCACATGGCCGATGGGATCAACTCGAAGGCGATCCAGAACTCGCCGGGCCTTGGCATCAGCTTTTCAAGCAGGTCCAGAGCCCTCGGCACGTTGTGTCAGAGCTCTTGCAAAACGCAGACGACGCGGGCGCGACGGAAGCAGCCGTGGATGTCAAAGGCAATGAGTTCGTCTTCTCGCACAACGGAGAGGATTTCGCCGAAGAACATTTCGCCTCGCTGTGCCGCTTTGGATATTCTAACAAGCGCGCCTTGCACACGATCGGCTTCCGGGGAGTAGGGTTCAAGAGCACCTTCAGTCTTGGCGATGAAGTGCGGCTTCTTACCCCAACGCTTTCCGTAGGTTTCCATCGGCAGCGCTTTACGGAGCCCTTATGGATTGATGGGCCTCACCCTACACGGACCGAAGTCAGAGTCTCGATCAAGGATGAGCACCGGGAACGCGAACTGCGGAAGAACCTGCAAGAATGGCTCAAGAGCCCTACATCACTCCTCTTTTTCAGACATATCCGAAGCCTGAGTATCGAAGACCAAGAAGTCCGTTGGGTATCGCACGGACAGGGACCACTTCTGGAGTCCGAGTGGATGACACTTTCAATGGAGCCAGACACCAGACACCTGCTATTGCGCTCACCGGCTGAGGAATTCCCGGAGGAAGCGTTGGAGGAAATCCGTCAGGAACGCATGATCTCCTTGGAAGAAGAGAGTGACTTCCCCCCCTGCCGAGTTGAAATCGTCTTGGGCATCGAGGGACGTCTCTTCGTTATTCTACCGACGGGCGTTAAGGCGGATCTCCCATTTGCTTGCAACGCTCCATTCGTGCAAGACCCCGCCCGGGTCAAAATCAAAGACCCCGATATATCGCCTACCAACCGCTGGCTGTTGAAACGAGTCGGAGAGCTTACTGCCAAGGGAATGCTTGCGTGGCTAAATCGGACGGACTTGACCGCCGAGGAACGTTGCGCTGCCTATGACTTACTTACCGATGTTGATCAATCCGACGTATCGCTCGAAGAGACCTGCGCTTCACTTATTGAGGAGTCATTCGAAGTAACCATCGAGCACAAAGACTGGGTTCTTAATGAAAGTGGTGAGTTGGAGCAGTCTGGGGAATGTGTAGCTGTTCCTTCGGTTTTACTAGATGTCTGGTCGTCACAACAGGTTGGCGCCTTCTTCGTAGGTGAGGACTGCAAGATTCTGTGTGATTTGATCACTCCTGATAATAGGGAGAAGCTGATTCGTTGGGGAGCGGCACAACAACTCGGAAAAACGAAAATCCTTGAGGTCCTTAGGTCTGAGCACTTGCCGAAGCCAGCAAGCTGGCGACAGCTTCTAGCCCTTTGGGCATATGTTTCACCAGACATCAGTGCCTATCACTACTACTCTCCAAAGGCGGCTCGCATCGTCCCTGTCCAGGGCAAGGATGTATTGTACGCTGCCAGCGAAATAGCAAAGCTCGGCGACAAGAAACTCCTGGAGTCAGAGGCCGACTGGGAATTCTTGTCCGGTTACCTCTTGGTACTAAATCCTAACTGGCCGCGTTTCTTGGCAGAGCAGCGCCTACGGGCAGCCGAGCAGAAAGATGGAGAACTTGGGAGAATTGTGAAGGCCGCCTATGATGTCCTCACGGCTCTAAAGCTGGATGATGCCAGTGACGTGAGTAAGGTAATTGATCGGGTCGCCGCTGATTTCTTCAAGCAGGAGAAGCTTCCGCTTGGTGACTGCGTCCGTCTGGCACGACTATCGGCGGCGTTGAATGTAACGACATCGCAAGGATTCCGCTTTGCCACGACTGATTTCCATCTTAGAGCAACCGATTATCAGGTGCTTGTAGACATAGATGGGCACCTGGCCGATTTTGTGGATGAGGAGTGGTACAAGACGCATGTTCTTCATCCGGACTACTCGGTTCCACACACAAGTTGCACAGAAGCTGAGTGGAAGGCCTGGCTTTTCTCCGGACGTAGCGGTCTTCTAACGTTTCTACCATTGCAGCAGACCCAGCGGCACCTATGGTACCGGGGTGATTTTCGTAAAGTCCTGCAAGAACGTGGTTTCAATGGCGAGCCTTCTTTCCACTATAAAACTGACAACTTTATTATTGAAGATTGGGACTTCGACCCAAGCCACTGGGAACAGTGGCGCTCACGGGCAGAGAAGTTCCCTGTCTTTTGGTCTCGACTTCTAGAATGCATCGTCAGACAGCCGCAAAGTTACTGGTCAAAAGTGTTGTCAGCGAAGGCCTATCACGTTGCTACTACAGGCAACCGGCAGCAGGTTACCTACTCGAGTCTACTCCCGACCTGGATTATAAAACTCAGGGGGTTACCTTGTATTGAAGACACTTGGGGAGGGCACCACCTGCCGGCCGAGGTCCTTCGCCGCACTGCGGAAACTGAGGCCCTGCTCGGCGTAGAGCCTTTTGTACGCTCGGAGTTAGACACTGAATCCACTAGGCCGCTTTTGGTGGCACTCGGGGTGAGAGATACACCCACGGGCCCGGCCCGGCTACTTGAGAGACTCGGCGTGCTGGCGAAGGTAGACAATCCACCAATCCATGAAGTGGAGAAGTGGTATCATCGTCTAGACCAAATGCTGGAGAAAGCCTCCACCGACGACCTCGGACGAGTTAAGGCAGCCTTCGCAAGCGAAAAACTTATCCTCACTGATGCCAGCAGCTGGGCACGGACGAAAGAGGTCTTCCTTGCCGAGGACGAGGCAGTTCCTAATGCTGCCGTCATCCGGTCTTCAGTAAGGTATTTGTCACTCTGGCACCGGATTGGAGTGGCTGAACGACCAACCGCAGATCTGGCAATCGAGTGGCTGAAGAGCCTACCGTCCGGTCAGCACCTTTCCGCAGATGAGGCCCGGCGCGTGAGTTCGCTGTTGCCCCGGTACCCAGACCGCGTTTGGAGCGAGTGCGGGCATTGGCTCAATCTGGAAGGCGAGTGGGTGCCGGCAGCGAACCTCAGCTTCGCGCTCACTATGCAGTCGTTGGTCCCCTGGAAGCACTTGTTCCCCGCATTCAAGCAGAAGACCGCCGATTTGCAAAAGCTATCTGCCGATGTCTGCCAGAGGTCGCCCTTTGCTAATCTAGGGCTGCTTAGTAGTGCCATTGATGAGCGGTTCCAGGATACCCTCTACGGTCTGCCAAAACCCGAGAATAAACAATGGGTCATCGCCCTTGCCTCCGGTCTTCAGAGAGTTATCGTTGACAACCAGGATGAGACCCGGCGCGTACGTGGTCTCGCAACCCGGCTGCGTCAAACGGAATGGCAGCCCGCGACAAAGCTAGAGACAATTCCTTACATAAACGGGACTCCCGCCGGGATTGCTCGCAGTATCGAAGTGCTCTGGAAAGACTCGAAGTTGTACGTGGAAGATCGGTCAGCGCCAAAAATGGCCAAGGCAGTAGCTGCTGAAGTTGGTCGCGTGTTTGCCCGCCCGGATATAACCGACGCGGTCAAGCTCTGCTATGACCGTTTGCCTGAGTTTGTAGTCGAATACCTTGAAGAAAATTTCGAGTTGGCACCTGAGGATGCCGTCGCGCCGGAAACAGCAACGGTAGCAAACCCGGCTGAGATGCAGCAAGCCCCCACCAACGGCATCAGTGATCACGACGCTATTCCCGGTACCGATGATAACCTGGTTGAAGGGGTGGAACCAGAACCACAAGGTGCAATAGGAGAACTCGAGACCGAAGAGGATACGGACAGCGAAGGAGAAGTCCAGCAACCTAACCAGACCAGAGTCAGACCTGGAAAATTGGCTAAACCTAGCTTGATGGAACGGTTTGCGCTCGCCAAAGGCTACTCGAAAGACGGCACTGACCGGTTCTATCACCCCGATGGAAGTTGGATAGTACGAGTTCCCGGCAACGCCTTCCCCTGGGAGCGGCATTCCAAGTCAGGCGATTTACTTCAATACTACTGGCCAAAGGAGCACTGCATTAAACGCGAGCCTCTTGAGTTAGAGGCCGAAGTGTGGGCCATGTGCCAGGAGTTTTCCGACGACTACACACTCATCCTCACCGAAGCAGACGAATCACCAATTGAGATCTCTGGGCATCTCTTACAACAAATGTCCGAGAGAGGCGAACTAACCCTTTATCCCTCCACTTATAGGTTGGTGTACAAGAATGAACATTAAACCGAAAAAGAAACTCATCGAAGTTGCCCTGCCGCTGGAGGCGATCAACGTGGCCAGCGCGCGCGAGAAATCCATCCGACACGGGCACCCCAGCACGTTGCACCTTTGGTGGGCGCGGCGGCCGCTGGCGACGGCGCGCGCTGTTATCTTTGCCCAGATGGTGGATGACCCGTCGGCGCATCCGGACTTTGGTGTCACCAGCGTCAACTACGATTTCGGGGAACTGCTGGCCCGGTCGGAGGTGCAGTCATAATCCTTGACAACCAGCAGTCAATTCCTTACAATACAGGTAAGGAATAATAATCCTTACTGCGAGGTCAATCCTATGATTACGGCGAAAGTAACATCCAAGGGACAGGTCACTATTCCCAAAGAGGTACGGGAACGGCTGGGAGTCCATCCCGGTGAGAATGTGGGCTTTGAGGAAAGAGAGGGGGTGCTGGTCATCAGCAAAGTGGTTACCAGGTCGCCTTTCGACAAATGGGTGGGCAGGTTGGAGCATCTGGAAGGGCAACGAAGTGACGACCTGGTCAGGGAGGCTCGTGGTCATGATAACCGCCGTTGACACCAACATCATCCTGGATATTCTGATCCCGGGCGAACCCTTCAGTGACTCCTCAAAGCACCTTCTGGACTACCATCTATCAAGAGGGAAGCTCATCGTATGCGAGGTCGTCTTGGCCGAACTTGCCTCCTGTTTCCCCTCCGAGAAAGAGCTTAAGTTGTTTCTCTCCGACACGGGCATGGGACTTGTCCATTCCAACGAGAGGTCGCTGTACGTGGCTGGCGAGAGATGGGCGGAATATACCAGAAAGGGCGGCAAGAACAGGTTTGCGTGCGGTAAGTGCGGTGATTCTTTTGAAGTGACCTGCCCGCGGTGCGCGACGGCAGTCGCCAAACGGCTCCATGTACTGGGCGATTTCCTGATCGGCGCTCATGCCCTGGTGCAGGCCGACTGCATACTTTCACGGGATCTGGGCGTCTATAAGACCTATTTCCAAGACCTCAATCTGGTCGGTCCAAAATGAGTGCTCCTGATATGCACAGCATCCATTACCCCACACCGACGCCAATATACCGTTTGCTACATGTGGACAATCTTCATATATATCTGCAGCGGCGAGCGCTTCATGCGCCTAACCACACCCCCAACGACGGTCTGCCTTACAAACCCATCCATAATTTGGATATCCAGCAGCAACGTCAAGTCAAGAGGTTACCATGTGGACCAGGCGGCGCCATTCACGACTATGTGGCGTTCTACTTCGGCTACCTTTCTCCGATGTTGCTTCAACTCAAGACGGGTCAAGTTCCAGGATATAACGAAGGGCAAGAACCTCTCGTCTATCTCGTGTCCTCAGTTCAAACTATCGCACAACGACAAATCGGATTCGCATTTTCGGATGGTCACGGTATCGCTTTCGATACGCACTGGTATGCCGATATTGAAGATCTGGATAAAGTGGATTGGAATATGGTTTACCAAAGATATTGGGCGGCTGATTACGAGAAAGACATGGACCGCCAACGGCGCAAACAGGCGGAGTTCCTAGTGCATCAGCGGTGCGATTGGAGTCTGATTCACGAGATCGGCGTCCTCAACGACGACATGAAAATGAAGGTCGAGCAGATACTGGCCGGATTTGTCCCGACGATGAAACGGCCCGTGACCCTTCGACCACAATGGTATTACTGAAGGAGATAGCCAACATGATTACCCTGACGAAAGGAAATCTGATCGCGACCGACGCCGAAGTTTTGGTCAACACCGTGAACTGTCAAGGCTTCATGGGCAAAGGGATTGCCCTGCAGTTCAAAAAGGCCTATCCGGAGAACTTCGAGGCCTATGAGCGGGCCTGCCGTGCGGGCGAGGTTCAGCCTGGCCGGATGCTGGTCTTCGCCACCGGCTCTATGATGAACCCCAAATACATCATCAACTTTCCCACGAAGCGGAATTGGCGGGAGAAGTCTCGTATCGAGGATATCGAATCCGGCCTGAAGACTCTTATCGCGGAGGTTCGCCGGTTGAAGGTGTCGACCATTGCGGTGCCACCGCTCGGGTGCGGACTCGGCGGACTGGAATGGGGGAAAGTGAAGCCGCTGATCGAGCGTGCATTCGCCGAACTCCCTGATGTGCGGGTCATTCTTTTCGGGCCGACCGGCACGCCCGACGCCGAAGCAATGCCTGTGGGAACCAAGCGGCCGAGGCTGACGCTTGCTCGTGCATTATTCATCGGCTTGATGAAGCAGTATTCGCAAACGGCCTATCGTCTCACGTTGCTGGAGATTCAGAAGCTGGCGTATCTCCTCCAAGAGTCTGGAGAGCCTTTGAAACTTCAATACGTGGCCCATGTTTATGGTCCCTATGCCCATAACCTGAACAAGGTTCTGGAGATGCTTGAGGGGCATTTCATTCGTGGCTACGGCGACAGCCAGAAACCGGATGTGGAGATCGAACTGCTCTCCGGCGCTGCTGAAGAATCAGAGCGGTTCCTTGCGGGCAGCGAAAGCTCAGTCAGCCGTCTGAAGCGCGTTGCCGATGTCATTGAGGGCTTCGAAACGCCCTACGGCATGGAACTCCTCGCCTCGGTTCACTGGGTTGCTGTTCACCAGAAGCCAGAAGTCACCAACGCGGATGATGCGGTGAAGTCGGTGCAGGAATGGAGCGACCGCAAGCGGAGTATGTTCAAGCCTGACCATATTCGCATCGCTTGGGCACGCTTGGAAGAACAGGGTTGGCTGCCAGGCGGCGGTGTCGCATAATGCCGACAATACGCAAGAAACTCATCGAAGTTGCCCTGCCGTTGGAGGCGATTAATATAGCCTCCGCCCGTGAAAAGTCTATCCGACACGGGCACCCCAGCACGTTGCACCTTTGGTGGGCACGGCGGCCGCTGGCGACGGCGCGCGCTGTTATCTTTGCCCAGATGGTGGATGACCCGTCGGCACACCCCGACATCTTCAAGGACGAAAAGGCCCAGGAGAAAGAGCGCCAGCGCCTCTTCCGTATTATTGAGGAACTGGTGAAGTGGGAGAACACTACCAACGAGAAAGTGCTCCAGCAGACACGGGACGAGATCTGGCAAAGCTGGCGCTACACCTGTGCGGAGAATGCCGATCACCCGCGCGCCAGGGAACTGTTCGACCGACACAAGCTCCCCGCTTTTCACGACCCATTCGCCGGTGGCGGGTCATTACCGTTGGAGGCCCAACGGCTGGGACTCGAGGCTCATGCCAGCGACCTCAATCCGGTAGCGGTGCTCATCTGCAAGGCAATGATAGAAATCCCCCCGAAATTTGCGGGCAAGCCACCGGTGAATCCAGAGGCTCGGAAAGACATGGGACACTCTGGTTCATGGAAGGGTGCGGCCGGCTTGGCCGAGGACGTGCGCCACTACGGAAAGTGGATGCGCGACGAGGCCGAGAAGCGCATTGGCCACCTCTACCCCAAGATCGAGGTCACGAAGGAGATGTTGGGAGATCGCGCCGACATCAAGCCCTATGTTGGAAAGATAACCGCAATTACGGAAGCAATGGCACGAGGCAGGACTGACCTTGAGCCTCACGTCGGTAATAAATTGCTGGTGACGGATACGATGTCAATGGATAGACCCGACCTGAAGCCGCTCCTGGGTCAGAAGCTCACCGTGATTGCGTGGCTCTGGGCACGCACAGTGAAGAGCCCGAACCCGGCATTTGCCCAGGTGGATGTGCCGCTCGCCTCCACCTTCATGCTCTCCACCAAGCCGGGCAAGGAGGCCTACGTTGAGCCTGTGATAGAAGGCAACCGCTACAGCTTTACGGTAAAGGTGGGCAAGCCGAAAGGCGCTGGCACTGAGAACGGCACGAAGCTGTCACGAGGCAGCTTCCGCTGCCTCCTTTCGGGCGTGCCGATCCCATATGGGTACATAGATGACGAAGCCAATGCGGGTCGCATGAGTCAACGGCTCATGGCGATAGTCGCTGAGGGCGACCGCGGACGGATATATCTCCCGCCAACCGAGGCGATGCGAGACATTTCGCTCGAAGCGAAGCCCACGTGGAAGCCCGATGCCCCAAGCCGCGGTACTTGGGCAAGTAACGCCCAGGGCCGGCGCTACGGCTTTCGGACGTTTGGTGACTACTTCACGCCGCGCCAGCTTGTTGCGCTGACGACCTTCTCCGACCTGGTGCAGCAAGCACGCGAGAGGGTGAAACGCGATGCTATCGCTGCTGGCATGCCTGACGACGGCAAGCCCTTTGCCGCCGGTGGCATCGGCGCCACCGCCTACGCCGACGCGGCAGCGGTGTACATGGCGTTCGCGGTGGACAAGTGTAGCGATTACTGGTCGAGTATCTGTAGTTGGCACAATTCGGGCGAGAAAATGCGTAATACATTCGGCCGTCAAGCCATACCGATGGTTTGGGATTACGCGGAAGCTAATCCAATGTGTGGTTCATCGGGAAACTGGATGGCGATGGTTGATTGGACGTGGCAAGCACTTGAAACAACACCAGCCAAGGTCGATGGCCGAGCTTCGCAAGAAGACGCGCAAACGCAATCTATGTCTGCTGGGAAGATACTCTCTACCGATCCGCCCTATTACGACAACATCGGCTATGCCGACCTGTCGGACTTCTTCTACGTCTGGCTGCGCCGCGCGTTGAAACCCATCTTTCCAGACCTCTTCGCTACGCTCGCCGTGCCCAAAGCTGAGGAACTGGTTGCTTGCTCCTATCGCCACGGCAGCAAGGAGAAGGCAGAGACATTCTTCCTCAAAGGGATGACGCAGGTGATGCACCGGCTGGCAGAGCAGGCTCACCCAGCTTTCCCGGTCACTATCTATTACGCCTTCAAACAGGCGGAGAGTGGCAATGCCGACGGCACGATCAATACCGGCTGGGACACCTTCCTGGCTGCCATCATCGAAGCAGGTTTTGCCATTACCGGTACGTGGCCGATGCGGACCGAGCTTGCAAACAAGTTAATCGGCGTTGGAGCGAATATGCTCGCCTCAAGCATAGTGCTTGTCTGCCGTCAGCGCTCGGCTAATGCACCCACCGCTACCCGCCGCGAGTTCGTCGCCGCGCTCAAGGCTGAGTTGCCTGTCGCGCTTGCCAACATGCAGCGGGGTAACATTGCTCCGGTGGACCTGGCGCAGGCGGCCATCGGCCCGGGCATGGCGGTTTACACTCGGTATGCGCGGGTACTCGACGCCGAAGGCAAACCGCTATCGGTGCGCGCGGCGCTGGCGCTTATCAACCAGACCCTTGATGAGGCGCTGATGGAGCAGGAGGGCGACTTCGACGCGGATAGCCGCTGGGCGCTGGCCTGGTTCGAGCAATATGGCTTCACTGAGGGCGAGTTCGGCGTGGCCGAAACGCTCTCCAAGGCCAAGAATACCAGCGTCTCCGGCATGGTAGCAGCAGGCATCGTCACCTCGAAAGGCGGCAGGGTGCGATTGCTGCGTCCCGCGGAGCTGCCCGCTGACTGGGACCCGGCGAAAGACCGGCGGCTCACGGCGTGGGAAATGGTGCATCAGCTCATTCGCTCGCTTGAGTCAGGTGGCGAACCTGCGGCAGCGGAGCTTGTTTCCAAGCTGGGGTCGCAAGCCGAGATCTCTCGGGAACTGGCCTATCGGCTCTACATGATGTGTGACCGCAAGAAGCGCGCCGCCGAGGCGCTATCCTATAACAGTCTGGTGCAAAGCTGGCCGGAAATTTCACGACTCGCCACCGAGAGTATTAAATCTAGACCACAGCAAACGACTCTGTTCAAAGAGGAGTAGTCTATGGCGGTTACAAACTACGAACGCGTCGGCAAGGCACTGGAGCTTCTAAAGGCTGGGATCTACCCCTTCGTTGAGCGCGAATTTGTCAATACATTCAAAGAACGCGCCGCCGCCGAGGCAGTCCGGTTCATCGGTGATGACCGCCTGAACGCCAAGAAGCCCTTGGCGGAATGGGACGCGGCTGCGTTGTTGAAGGTGATCTGGGAATCATGGCACGACGTTTTCCGCCAGATCCTGGGGCACACAGAACGCAGCTTGGTTAGCGAACTGCGCGAGGTGCGCAATAAGTGGGCGCACCAGGAAGCGTTCTCTGGCGACGACGCCTACCGCGCCTTCGACTCGGCTGCACGACTGCTGACCGCAATATCAGCGCCCCAGGCGGACGAAATCGAAAAGATGAAGATGGAGCTCTTGCGTTTGCGTTTCGACGAGCAAGTGCGGGGTGAAAAGCGCAAGAGCGCCGGCACTGCTATCGAAAGCGCCGCCACGGGAAGCCTCAAGCCCTGGCGGGAAGTGGTGACACCGCATAAGGACGTGGCCAGCGGCCGCTATCAGCAGGCCGAATTCGCCGCAGATCTGTGGCAGGGGCATCTTGGCGAAGGGACGGACGAGTATAGGGACCCGGTCGAGTTCTTCCGCCGCACATACCTCACCGAGAGTTTGAAACGGTTGCTGGTCGGGGCGGTACAGCGCCTGGGAGGCGAGGGCGGCGACCCGGTGGTGCAACTCCAGACCAACTTCGGCGGCGGCAAGACGCACTCGATGCTGGCGCTGTATCACCTATTCTCGGGTATTGCGCCAACGGAATTGGCGGGCATTGACGCCGTGATGCAGCAGGCCGCGGCCACGAAGCTGCCGCCGGCCAGGCGCGTGGTGCTGGTGGGAAACAAGATTTCTCCCGGCAACCCGGTCACCAAGCCTGACGGTACCGTGGTGCGCACGCTGTGGGGCGAGATGGCCTGGCAACTGGGAGGCAAAAAAGCCTTTGCCCGCGTCAAGGCCGATGACGAGAAGGCCACCAGCCCCGGAGACGTGCTGCGGGAGCTGTTCAAGGAATACGGGCCGTGCCTGGTACTGGTTGACGAGTGGGTAGCCTACGCGCGCCAGCTTCACGACCAGGGCGACCTGCCGGCAGGCTGCTTCGAGACGCAGTTTACTTTTGCCCAGGTGCTGACGGAGTCGGCGAAGCTGGCGAAGAATTGCCTCCTGGTGATCAGCCTCCCTGCTTCGGACACTACCGGCTCGCCGCACACACAGTCCGACGATGTGGAAGTGGGCGGCCAGCGCGGGCGTGAGGCGCTCGACCGGTTGCGCAATGTCGTTGGCCGGGTGGAAGCCTCGTGGCGTCCTGCCAGCGCGGAGGAAGGCTTCGAGATCGTGCGGCGGCGGCTGTTCGAGCCGCTTAACGAGCCCGGACAGTTTAGGGACCGTGATGTGGTGGCCCGGGGCTTCGCCGATCTATACCGGACGCAGCAGGCGGAGTTCCCGCCCGAGTGCCACGATGCCGATTACGAGAAGCGTATCAAAGCGGCCTACCCTATCCACCCCGAGATTTTCGACCGGCTTTATAACGACTGGTCCACCCTGGTGAAGTTCCAGCGCACCCGCGGCGTGTTGCGCCTTATGGCGGCAGTGATCCACAGCCTGTGGGAAAAGGGCGACAAAAGCCCGCTTATCCTGCCGGCGAACATCTCTATAGATGACCCCCGCGTGCAGTTCGAGTTAACCCGTTATCTCTCCGACAACTGGGTGCCGGTCATCGAGAAGGACGTGGATGGCCCGAATTCGCTGCCGTTGCGGCTGGACAGCGAGTTGCCCAACCTGGGCAAATTCTCCGCTTGCCGCCGCGTGGCGCGGGCTATCTATCTGGGGTC
>Ga0082335_1005564_pt1 | contig 17232 bp, 16 predicted proteins | sample Subgrocontami58m_FD_72375 | JGI IMG/M metagenome (GOLD analysis project Ga0082335, IMG submission 72375) | Subsurface groundwater microbial communities from S. Glens Falls, New York, USA - GMW37 contaminated, 5.8 m (SPADES assembly) (version 2) ... | reverse complement strand
GACCGGCATCGTGCTCGGCGACGACTGCGACGACGCGGACGCGCTCGCGTACCCGGGCGCGACCGAGGTCTGCGACGCCACCCGGCACGACGAGGACTGCGACCCGGAGACGTACGGCGCCCGCGATGCCGACGGCGACGGCTACGTCGACGTCCGCTGTTGCAACGCGACGACCTGCGGCCCCGACTGCGACGACCTCGCTGCGACCGTGCATCCGAGCGCGCCCGAGGCGTGTGACGGCCTCGACAACGACTGCAACGCGCTCGCCGACGACGGGCTGATCACGCGCACGTACTACTTCGACGGCGACGGCGATGGCTACGGCGTCTCGTCGACGGCTCGGCCCGCGCTCTGCGCGCCACCGCCGCAGTACGTGCTCGCGAGCGGCGACTGCGACGATGACGAACCGCTCGCGCACCCAGGCCTCGCCGAGGTCTGCGACGGCATCGACAACGACTGCGACGGAACGCCCGACGACGGAGCGTCGCCGCAGCCGTGGTACGCGGACGCGGACGGCGACGGCTGGGGAACCGTTCTGGTGGCCGCGATCGTCTCGTGCACGCGCCCGGGCACGCGCGTGCTGATGCCCGGAGACTGCAACGACGCGAACGCGAGCAGCAACCCCGGCGCTCCGGAGGTCTGCGATCGGGTGGACAACGACTGCGACTCGAGCACCGACGAGGGCGTTCTCGGCAGCTACCATCGGGACCTCGACGGCGACGGGTTCGGCGATCCGGCGTCGACCCCTGAGCTCGCGTGCTCGCCGTCGCCGGGCTACATCCTCGACGCCACCGACTGCGACGATACGCGCTCGGCGCGCAACCCGGGTCTCGGCGAGATCTGCGATCTCGTGGCGGACAACGACTGCGACGACGCGACCCACGACTTCGACTCGGATCGAGACCGTCACGATCGCGCTGACTGCGGTGGCGACGACTGCAACGACATGGCGAGCGCGGTTCATCCCGGCGCGACTGAAGTGTGCGACGGGGTCGACAACGACTGCAGCGGCATGGCCGACGACGCGGCCGGGTTCGAGTGCGTCCTCGGAAGCCTCGGTGCAGCGTGCACGACCGCGTGCAGCACGGCGGGCACCCAGGTGTGCAACGCCGTCTGTCGTCGCGGCCCGTGCTACGCCGCGGCCGAGGTGTGCGGCAACATGTGCGACGACACCGGCGACGGCATGGTCGACGAGGGCTGCGGTATGTCGCCCGCGAACGACACGTGCACGAGCGCGGTCGACGTGACGGCCAACGGCACGTTCATGGGCAACACGTGCGGCGCGGACGACACGCTGCTGCTCGGTGTGCCGGTGCCGCCTGGCTGCGACACGCCGGCCGGCGGCGCCGGAACGCCCGACGTCTTCTACATGATCCGGACTCGGCCGGCCGGCTCGAGCTACCGGCTCACGATCACGCCGGGGTTCGTCATCCAGTTCGTGCCGAGCGTTTGCACGGGCAACGGCGGCTGCGGGCCGTATCGCAGCAGCATGGACTTCACGATCGGCGGCGGCGGGCCACCTCCACCTCGGCCAGGCCGCCGTCGCCGGCGGCGTCATCGCCGACCTGTGCGGCGGAGCCAAGCCGGCCTGCCCGGCCGGGACATCCGGAACCGTCAGCGGCACGATCGTGGCTGCCAACGTCCTCGGGCCGGTCGCCCAGGGGATTGCCGGCCCCGCTGACTGGGCCGAGGTCCTCCGAGCGATTCGCGCCGGCGTCGTGTACGCCAACGTCCACACGGCCACCTACCCCCTCGGCGAGATCCGCGGCCAGCTCGGTGGCGGCAAGGGCTGGAACTGACCATCACGACCTGAACCGCGGCTGGGCCTGCCCGCCGCGAAGTCGCTGAACTATCGAGCCCCGGGCCGCGTCACCTGACGCTCGCCCGGGGCTCGTTTCGTACTACGTGTGCTTCCCACACAGGTTGTCGACCTCCGCCGCTGCCGCGGGTCATGCCCTGGTCGGATCGGGTGTTGGCCGCCGCGATCGGGCTGGTTGATCGGAATCGCTGCGTACGAGCGTGGCCGTGGGCGATATCCGTCGATTCCGCTGCTCGGCCGAGCGTGGACGGGCCCGGTTTGATGAGCCACGTCGATCAGGCCCCGGGAAGTCCCCGTCAACGGACGCCCGCCCGGGGCTCGTTTCGTTGATGTGCCGCGGCCGCTCAGACGCGCTCGAGCGCCATCGCCACGGATCCGCCCCCGCCCAGGCAGAGCGTCGCCAGTCCATATCGGCCCTCGCGGCGCCGCAGCTCCTGAAGCAGGGTGGCCACGATCCGCGCCCCGGACGCCCCGATCGGGTGGCCGAGGGCTATCGCGCCGCCGTTGACGTTGACCTTCGACCAGTCGAACCCGAGCTCGCGGCCGTCGGCCAGGGTCTGGGCCGCGAAGGCCTCGTTGATCTCGACCAGATCGAAGTCGGCGATCGTCATGCCGGTCTTCTCGAGGAGCTTGCGGACGCCCTGGATCGGGGCGAGGAAGAGCCACTTCGGGGCGATCTCCGCCTGCGCGTAGCCGACGATCCGGGCAAGCGGCTTCAGGCCTAGCCGCTCGACGGCACGCTCGCTCGCTACCACCGTTGCGGCCGCGCCGTCCGTGATTCCCGGCGCGTTGCCGGCCGTGACCGTCCCGACCTCCGCGTCGCCGCGGTCCTCGCCGGAGGGCAGCGCGAAGACCGGCTTGAGACGGGCCAACGCCTCCGCGGTCGAGTCGCGGCGCGGACCCTCGTCGGTGTCGACGATCGTTTCGCGGCCCTTGGCGTCGCGGATCGTGACCGGGGCCATCTCGTCCGCGAAGCGGCCGGCATCGATCGCCTCGATGGCGCGTCGATGGCTCTCGAGGGCGAAGGCGTCCTGATCCTCGCGGCTGACGTGCTCGCGGATCGCGACGCGCTCTGCATGCGTGCCCATGTGGCAGTCTTCGATCCCGCACCACAGGCCGTCATGGACCGTGGCGTCCACGAGCGCGGCGTCGCCGAGCCGGAGACCGAACCGCGCCCCCGGCACGAGGTACGGCGCCATGTTCATGCTCTCCATGCCGCCCGCGACCGCGACCTCGGCGTCGCCGGCCCGGATCTCGGCGGCCGCGAGCATGATCGCCTTGAGACCGGAGCCGCAGACGCGGTTGATCGTCGTGGCAGACGTCGTGTCCGGAAGTCCCGCTCGGAGCGCCGCCTGGCGGGCAGGCGCCTGGCCCGCGCCCGCCTGCAGCACCTGGCCCATGAGGACCTCGTCGATCGGCGTGCCCGCCGGCAGGCCGGCCCGCGCCACGGCCGCGCGGATCGCCACGCCGCCCAGCTCGACGGCCGGTGTGGCTGAAAGTGCCCCGCCGAATTTGCCGATCGGCGTCCGCGCCGCGCTGACGATGTACACGTGGCCGTTGGGTCCGGCCAGCGTTGTCTGGGTCATGCGGGCGATGCTACACCGGTAGTCCCACGGTCAGCCCCGGGCGGCGAGCAGCGAGACGATGACGTCGATGTCGTCGCTGCCGACGACGCCCTGGTACTTCGCAATGACGGTCCCGTCACCGTCGACGATGAACACCCACGGCATGGATCCCACGCCCCACGGCGACCCACCGACCCCCCAGGCGTCGGCGGCTGGAACGAGCGCCGGCGCCTCGAGGCTGCCCTGGAGGACCGCACTGTTCGTGATCACGTCGTAGCGGTACGGCTCGAGGTGGATGAACGGGACGGCCGGCCACCGATCGACGAGATACTTGGCGAGCGAGAGAGCCTTGCCGCAGGCTGGCGTGACCTTGAAGCGCGCCGAATCCACGATCAGGACGAACGGCCCGCCGGCCGACAGGGCGTCCACCGTGGAGGTCCTCGACAGCCGCAGGTCCGGGAGCGGGTCCGTCGTGATTCGGAGCGCGACCCCGCCGACGTCGTCGAGAGTCGGTGTGCGCACATCGGGCGCCCTGGCTCCGAGGGCAGCCGTGGTGCCGGGGTCGAGGGCGGAGACAGACGTGGTACCGGTTCGGGTCGCGCCGCCGGTCGCGGCCGTGACCACCAGGCCCCACCAGCCCGGAGACGGCAGGTCCACGAACGCGACGTACGAGACGGCCGGCACACCCGGCGGAAGGACGGCCGTGGCCGTCACCGCAAAGCCCGAGGTGCGGCCGTCCGCGCCGGTGACCTGGACGGTGACGCGCGCAGCGACATCCTTGAGACGCCCCTCGGGTCCGGTCAGAGCGAAGATCACCGGACTGGCGCCGCCCACCCAGATCGAGGACGAGGCGATCTCGACGCCCAGGTCGGCGACGGCAGAGGGCGCGGGCGCGGCCGGCGAGGTGGTCGGCGAGGTGGTCGCCCGGGACGAGGGCGTCGGCGTCGGCGCGCCGGCCGACGGCGTCGAGCGGGCCACGAGCCGGATTGTGGCAAGGATCGGATCCGCTTCGGTCCCGAACGGGAAGTGGGCGCGTAGCCGGCCGGCTCCGTCGACGAGATACACGTCCGCGGTATGGGCCATCGAGTACTCGCCGGGCGAGCCTGTCTCCACCCGCGCGTAGCGGACACCCCACGCGTCCGCCGCGGTGCGGACTTCGGACGACGTCCCGGTGAGAGCCACGAACCCAGTCGGCAGGTAGCGGGCGTACTCCCTCAGCCACTCCACGGTGTCGCGCCCCGGATCCACGCTCACGAAGACCACGCGAAGCGCCGGGTCGAAGCCGGCCGTCACCTGTCCGAGCATCCCCATGGTCGCGGGGCAGACATCCGGGCAGTGCGTGTAGCCGAAGAAGACGAGCGCCGGCGTGCCGGCGAGCGACGCGACGGTGAACGCCCGGCCGTCCTGGTCTGTGAGCGCCAACTCCGGGACCTGGCGCGTTTCCGGGTAGAGGTACGACGCGGGCGCCGCGATCGTGGCCGTCGGTGACGCTTCCGGGCCCGGGCGAAGAGCGCCCCTGAAGACGCTCAGGGCCACCAGCGCGACGAGCGCGACGGACATGACGACGACGAGCCGGTAGGCCCCGTCCAGCGACGGCGCGGTCTCGACGGGCGGACCGGGGATGGTGGGCCGCGCACCCACGTCAGCCCTCGAGGACCTCCGCGGTGGCGCCGATGGCGCTACGCGAGGAGCGCCTGGACGATCGCATCGACATGCTCCTTCTTCGGAACGACGACCAGCGCCGTCACCATCCCGAACATTCCATTGATGCCCTCGACGTGCGGCAGGATGTGGCAGTGGAACGCCCAGACCCCCGGCCGATCCACGGTGATGAGAGCGTCGAAGCGCTCGCCGGGGTTGACGCCGAGGGTGTCACAGTCGAATGCGGCGCTGCCGAGCGGATGGCCGTCCCGAGCGATGACCCGCATCGTGAACCCGTGGCTGTGGAACGGGTGCATCATGATTCCCTCGTTCATGAATCGAACGAGGACCTTCTCGCCGACCGCGGCCAGCAACGGGAGGGTCGCCGGGAAGCCATGGCCGTTGATCGTGAAGCCGCCGAGCACGTCGTTCGAGACCCAGATGTACTCGCGGTCGAAGGCGACCGGGTTCTCGGACGGTTCCACGATGAAGGCGCCCAGGAGCCCCCGCCCGACCTGGTCCGTCGCGTTGTGGTGCGAGTGGTACATCAGCGAGCCTGCGGTGCGGGCCGTGAACTCGTAGGCGTAGGTCTCGCCGGGCACGATCGGCAACTGGGTAACGAACGGGACGCCGTCCTGGAAGAAGTCGTCGAACTCGACGCCGTGGAAGTGGACGCTCGTCGTCTCGTCGAGGTTGTTCGTGAAGACGACACGGACCTTGTCGCCCTGGTTCGCGCGAATGGTCGGCCCCGGGGTCTGTCCGTTGTATCCCAGTGCCGCGACGGGCGGTAGAAGCTCGTCAATCTGCTGCTCGATCCTGTCGATCGTGAGGCGGAAGACCTTGACGTCACCGTCGAGCTCGGGGGTGAGCGGCGTGAGGGCGTCGGTCAGGACCAGCTGCGGCACCTGGACGAACGCGGGCTTGACGGACAGCTCCGGGTAGTTGTCGCCGGCCCCCAGGATCGTGGCGAGCTTCCCGAATGCGGCGTCGCCGTAGACGTCCTTGAGCGCCGGGGCGAGGTTCCCGAGATAGCGGCGCACCACCGTGCGGGCGGCGATGTCGTGATCGCTCCAGCCGGTTGGGATGCCGGAAGCGGCCGGGGTCGCGCTGGCGACGGCCGATGCGGACGGGCCGGGCGTGGCCGGCGGTGGGGTCGGGACTGCGCCGCCGGCGGTCGGGCCGAGCGTCCAGGCCGGGGCAGGCGTCGACGGCGCACAGGCCGCGAGGGTCGCGGCCATCAGGCCGCCGCCGGTGAGGGCGGCGCCGCGCAGGAACCTGCGGCGGGTGAGCTCGGGCGTGGCCGGCGGTGGGGGGCCGGCATCGGCCGGCAGGGCGATGGACTCGGTCGCGCTCGAGTCGGGCGCGGGGCGAGGGGCGGCCTCGGAGACTGGGTTCATGGAATGCGCTCCTTCGGAAGACGTGACGGGACGCTGGCTCCAGTAGCCACATTCCCCGGGCGGACGATACCGGGTATCGCCCTTGTCGCGGAGGGGCGTTCTTCCCGCCGACCCGTGCCGTTCAGCCCGTCGGGGCGATGCGCGGGACCGCTACCCGTCAGGGCTTCGCGCGGCTCAGGACCTCATCCGCGACGATCAGGCGGTGGATCTGGTTCGTACCCTCGTAGATCTGGGCACCCTTCGCGTCGCGCATGAGGCGCTCGATGCCAGTTTCGCGTGAGTAACCGCTCCCGCCGAAGAGCTGGACGGCGTCCGTGGCCACACGCATGGCCGCGTCGGACGCGGTCCACTTGGCGAGCGAGGACAGCTCCCCGATCGGCTCGCCGCGGTCCTTGGCACGCGCCGCCTCGTGGGTGAGCGCACGGGCCGCGGCCACCTCGCGGGCCATCTCGGCGAGCATGAACTGGAGCCCCTGGAGTTCGGCCAGCGGCGCGCCGAAGGCCGTGCGCTGGTGCAGGTACGCCGCCGCCTGCTCGAGCGCCGAGCGGGCCATCCCCACGCAGGCGGCGGCGATCGAAATCCGGCCCTCCGCGAGGGCCGACAGCGCGATCCGGTAGCCCTGGCCCTCGTCGCCGAGGCGTCGCGTGGCAGGCACGACCGCGCCGTCGAAGATCAGCTCCGCGGCCGGGCACGCGCGGATGCCCATCTTCTTCTCATGGGCGCCGAACCCGAACCCGGGCGTGCCCTTCTCCACGAGGAACGCGGTGATTCCCTTTGGCCCCTGCGCCGGATCCACCGTCGCGAAGACGAGGTAGCGCTCCGCCTCGGGTGCGTTGGAGATCCAGCTCTTCGTTCCGTGAAGTCGATACGCGGCCGCGGCGTCTGCCGGCGCGTCGGCGGCAAGCTCCGCGCCGTCCGCGCCCAGCCGGACGGCGCGCGTCCGCAAGGCCGCGGCGTCCGAGCCAGCGTGCGGCTCGGTGAGGCAGAACGCGCCGAGCGCCTCCCCGGCGAGCATCGGTGTCAGCCAGTCCGCATGCTGGGCGGCAGTGCCAAACGTGACGACCGGGTACTGGCTGAGGATGTGCACGGACAGCGTGACCGCGGATGCCATGTCGACCGCGCCGAGCTCTTCCATGACGAGCGTCCAGCCGAGATAGCTGAACCCGGCACCGCCCACGGCTTCCGGGAAGGGCGCCGCGGTGAGTCCCAGCTCACCCATTCGCGTGAAGATCGAGCGGTCGAACCGCTCCGCCTCATCGCGCTCGACCGCCGTCGGGGCCACCTCGCGCTGGGCGAACTCGCGGGCCGTATCGCGGAGCAATCGCTCCTCGGCCGTCAGGCCGCCGGCGCCGGCCGGCTCGACACTCCTGGCCACGCTCTCAGCCCCGGGGGTAGGTATGGAACCCGCGGCCGGTCTTCTGGCCCAGGTATCCGGCGGCGACGAGATCCTCGAGCACCTTCGGCGGCCTGAAGTGCTCCTGGCCGAAGCCCTCGTGGAGGACCTCCATGACGCTCAGGCAGACATCGAGGCCGATGAAGTCGGCCAGCTCCAGCGGACCCATCGGGTGGCCCAGGCCGACCTTCGCGCCGGTGTCAATGTCATCGGCCGTACCGGTTCCCTCCTCGTACGTCCGCATCGCCTCGGCGAGGAACGGCATAAGGATCCGGTTGACGATGAAGCCGGGCTTGTCTGCCGACACGATGAGCTTCTTGCCGAGGGCCAGGGTCAGCTCGCGGATCGTGGCCGCCGTGGCATCTGTCGTCGCCTCGCCGCGGATCAGCTCAACGAGCGGCATGACCGGCACGGGGCTGAAGAAGTGCATCCCGACGAACCGCTCGCGGCGGGCCGGCGAGACCGCCGAGGCCAGCTGGTCGATGGAGATCGAACTCGTGTTCGAGGCGAAGATGGCGACTGTCGGGGCGCGCGAATCGATGTCTCGCCAGAGATCCTGCTTGACCTTCACGTCCTCGAAGACCGCCTCGATGACGATTTCCGCGTCGCGGACCGCGTCGAGGTCGGAGGTTGCCGTCACGCGTCCGAGGATCTCGTCGCGTGCGCCCTGATCGAGCTTGCCCTTGGCGACCGCCCGGTCAAGGTTGCCGGCAATGCGGTCGCGCCCCGCCTGGGCTCGCGCCAGCTCCGGCTCGTAGAGAGTGACCTCGATGCCGATCGCGGCATGGACCTGGCCGACGCCGTGGCCCATGAGGCCCGCGCCGGCGACGAATAGCCGATGGATCGACATGGAGAAAGCCTAGCAGCGCCCGGGGGACCGGTCAGGCGGACGACGGACCGGATGCGTCCGCGCCCTGTCGCGTGAGGCTGCTGCCGCGGAGCAGGAGCCACGTCGCGCCGGTCGCTGCGATGACGCCCGACACGAGGAAGGTCGCGGGGTAGCCCGTGGAGACGGCGAGGAGGCCGAGGAGCGCCGGCGAGAGCCCGAAGGCGACATCGAGGAAGAGGCTGGTGGTGCCGACGACGGCGCCGCGTTCGGCCGGAGGCACGCCCATCACCGACAGCGCGACGATCGCCGGGAACGTGTAGGCGACCCCGGCGGCGAACACGATGGTCGCCACCCACAGGCCGACCTCGCTCGGGAAGAACCCGGCGATGGCCATCCCGGAGGCGTTCAGGACGAGGGCAGCCCCCGACAGGCGCGCGGCGCCGAATCGGTCCGGAAGGCGTGCCCCCACGACTCGTAGTCCGATGACGACGAGAGCGAACGCCGCGAGGTAGCCGCCCACTCCATCCAAGCCCAGGTCATCGCCGAGAAGCGGCAGGAACGCGAAGTAGGCGCCCATCCCCCAGGCCCCGCACAGGACGAGCAGTCCCGGGACGATCCCCCGCCGATGAAGCAGGCTGCCCTGGGCGCCGGCCTTCCGCCGCTCAGCCGGGGGCAGGGTCTCCGGGGCGGCCCAGCTGATCGCCACGGCTGCCATGCTGATCGCCGTCGCGACGATCCAGATCGACGGGTAACCGAACGCCCCGAACAGCCACTCAGCGAGGACCGGTCCGATCGCGACGCCGAGGTAGAGCGACGTCGAGATCAGACTCACGGCTTCGCCGCGCCGCCGCTCCGGCGCGAGGTCCGTGGCCGCGGCCAGGCCGCCGACGAAAAAGACTGCCTCGGCCGCGCCGAGGAGGAGGCGCATCACGACCAGGAGCGCGATCGAGTCGGCGACGAGGTGGCCGGCCGCGGCGAGCACCTGCAGGAGCGCCCCGGCGATGAGCATGATCCGCCGGCCGCGCTGGTCCGCCCAGCGTCCGGCGAACGGGCGGAGGAGGAGCGACGAAACGCTGAACGAACCGACCACGAGGCCCACGGCGAGGGCGTCGCCGCCGAGCGGGCCGGCGGTGAAGCGCGGCGTCGAGGGCAGGAACATCCCGCTCGCCACGAAGAACCCGAGGACGGACGCCGAGATCCCGAGAAACGCCGGGGTGAGCAGCCGCTCGTCGCGGCCGGCCCCTGCCACGCCGGTCACCCGCGAAGGCTTGCAAGCAGCCGATCGACGGCGGCGAACGGATCGAGCTCGTGGTCCGCGACCGCACGGAGGATCGCGTCTGTCTCGGGCCGGCGTTCCGGCACGGCAAGCTCGGCCTTTGTGCGGTCGGCGAGAATCGCCCAGACCTGCGCTTCCGCGCGAGCCAGGCGAGCGGTCAAGCCGAGCTCCTCGCGGCCCGCTGCACGATGCCGGTCCAGCGCGGCAAGCAGCTCGACGATCCCATCGCCCGTGGTCGCGGTCGTGACGAGGACCTCGGGCCGCTTCGGGCGGGGGCGTTCGCCCCGCGCCGGGATCGCGACCGCTCCGGCCACGAGGTCCACGGTGGGCCCAGAAGCGGGGTCGCCGGCCTCGGCTTTGCCGTGATGGCCGCGATCGGCCGTCCCCACACGCGCCACCGCGACGAGCATCGCCCGGAGCTGCGACGCCGTACGTTGCGCGCCGGGCCGGTCGCCCTTGTTCACCACCACGATGTCGGCGACCTCGAGCAACCCGGCCTTGATCGCCTGGACCTCGTCGCCCATCTCAGGCGCCTCGAGAACGACCGTCGTATCGGCAGCAGCGGCAACCTCCACCTCGCTCTGGCCCGTGCCGACCGTTTCGAGGAAGACCAGGTCGAAACCGCAGGCATCGAGGACGGCGGCAGCAGCCGCGGACGTCGACGCGAGCCCGCCCGCGTGCCCGCGCGAGGCCATCGAGCGGATGAACACGTCCGGGTCGGACGCGTATGCCTGCATCCTGACCCGGTCGCCCAGGAGCGCGCCGCCGGTGATGGGGCTCGATGGGTCCACGGCCACGACACCCACCGTGCGACCCCTCGATCGTGCCTCGGCGATGAGCGCGGCGACGAGCGTGGACTTGCCCGCGCCCGGCGCACCGGTGATTCCGACGAGGTGCGCCCGACCCGCCGTCGGGTAAAGAACGCGGAGTGCCGCCTCCGCTACCGCGGTTCGGTTCTCCACCGCAGTGAGCAGCCGCGCGAGCGCGCGACGATCACCCGCGACGGCGGCCGCGGTCAGCGTTCGGGCACGCTCGATCGGGTCCGGCGCCGGGGCAGCGAGCGCCGCCACGTCAGTCGCGCGGTCGGGCGTTCGTGCGCAGGAATTCGGCGACCTCGGCGATCGTCGTCCCCGGGCCGAAGATCCCGGACACGCCGGCTTCGCGCAGTGCGGCCGCGTCGTCATCGGGGATGATCCCACCGACCACCACGAGCACGTCGACGAGGCCCTCGTCCTGAAGCAGGCGGCAGACGCGCGGGACGAGCGTCATGTGGGCGCCGGACAGGATCGACAGGCCCACGACGTCGACGTCCTCCTGGAGCGCCGCGGTCTTGACCATCTCGGGCGTCTGGCGGAGACCCGTGTATACGACCTCGAAGCCCTCGTCCCGGAGGCCCCGGGCCAGGACCTTGGCCCCGCGGTCGTGCCCGTCGAGGCCGGGCTTGGCGATGAGCACCTTGATCGGCCGATCCGTCATGGGTCGGACTGTACCGCACGAACCGTCGCCCGCGCGACAACCTCGCGCGACAACCTCACGCGCGCCCGGTCCCGCTCACGCGCGCCCGGTCCCGAGGTCGGGCCCTGGGCGGACTCACGGGTGGTCCATCGATCGACCATCCGACGAAGAAGCGGGCGTTGCCGCCGGGTGCGTGCCCGTTCGGCCGTTGATCGGTCCATCCATCGACCAAGCGGCGACCGGAGCGCGAAATCGGGCCCCATGCGGCATCCAGGTTCGTCGGATGGTCGATCTGTCGACCAGTCGCTCCAGGTGGGGCCGCGCTTCGGGACGGGCGGCGCTCCGCGTGCGAGCCGCGGGTCGGGTGGCGCCGTTCAGAGGATCACCAGACCATCTCCACCCGGGTCACGGCCCGCCGCAAGCGCGAAGAGACAGGCTCGTGTCCCGATCGGGAATCGCCGCCGCAGCTCGGGCACGCCTTCGATGACCGCTCGGTTGTGCCGCGTGTCGGCGACGAGCAGGATGACCCGCCCGACGCCGAGGTCCCGCTGCTTGGCGGCGATCCCGCGCTCGAGAGCCTGGATGTCGTCGAGGTGCGTCTCGGCCTCAACCATGGCTTCGAGGGCCTCGAGACCGATCACGGCGTCGGCGCTCCGGCGGTCGCCCTCGATCGGCATGGGAACCTCGACCCGCCATCGAACCCCGGGCCCGAGTCTTGACCGAAAGCGCCCAAGCAATGCCAGGTGCCCCTTGTCGCGGACAGGGTCACCGTCAGGATGAAGCGACACGCTGAGCTCCTGGCCCAGGACGGCGGCGATCCGAGCGATCATGTCGATCGACAGGGTGGCTGCATCGCCGCGCTCCGCCCGGACAACCACGTTGTGACCGACGCCGACGCGCCTCGCGACCTCGCGGAGGCTGAGCCCGCTTGCCCGTCGAGCGTCGGCCAGCCCCACGGCGGTCCGGTTTCGGAGCATCCGACCGCGGCGCGTACCTCGTTCGGCGGCCTTCTCTCGGATCGGCATGATCGGAGCATGGCCGTGGCCGATCATTGGCGGATCATTGGCCGATCACTCGCCGCTTATCTCGGGAGGCCGGTCCCGAGGTGCGGATTGTCAAAGGATCCCCCCGCGCGGGCGACGACGTCAGGCATCCGGCGGGTGGCGGGCGCTGGCGTCAGGCATCCGGCGGGCGGCGCGCGGCGACGTCAGGCATCCGGCGGGCGGCGCGCGGCGACGTCAGGCATCCGGCGGGCGGCGCGCGGCGACGTCAGGCATCCGGCGGGCGGCGCGCGGCGACGTCAGGCATCCGGCGGGCGGCGGGCGAGGTGGCTCAGGAACTCGGCGCGGGTCCGATCTCGCGACCGGAAGATCCCGAGCACGGCCGAGGTGGTCATCACGGTGCCCGGCTTGCGGATCCCGCGCATCACCGCGCACAGGTGGTTGGCCTCCACCACGACACCCACGCCCAGCGGGCTGAGCCGCTCGTTCAGGAAGTCGGCGATCTGCTGAGTCATTCGCTCCTGGATCTGGAGCCGCCGGGCGTACATCTCCACGATCCGCGGGATCTTCGACAGGCCGATGACCCGGCCGCGAGGGATGTACGCAACCGACGCGGTGCCAAAGAAGGGCAGAAGATGGTGCTCACACAGCGAGTAGAACGGGATGTCCCTGACGAGGACCATCTCGGAGTAGTCGACCTCGTAGATCGCCGCGTTCACGAGACGGTCAGGATCCACGTGGTAGCCCGCGGTGAGCTCCGCGTACATCCGGTGGACGCGGTCGGGCGTGCCGACGAGGCCATCCCGCGAAGGGTCCTCACCGATCTCCACGAGGATGTCGCGGACCGCCTCCTCGACGCGTCCGTCCTCGTGTTCCTTGCCCTGCCCGTTGCCGGGCCACGCGCCATAGCCCTCGATCGACGCGGCCAGGGCGCCCTCCTCCGACTCGCCGATCTCCGTCTCGATTTCTGCGACGAGCTTGCGGACGCGGTCTGGCAGTCGGTCGGTCATGCGGGCATCCTCGCACCATCGGGCCCGAAGCCGCTGACAGGCAGCGGCTCATACGGGCGGCCCTCTGCCCCGCGGAGCCAGGCCCGGGCGTTCTCGCCGAGCGACGGGCGATGGTAGCCGCCCTCCTGGAGGATCACGAGTCGGCGGCCGAGCGCGGCGACCCGCCGGCCCACCTCGTGGTAGACGGCGGTCGTCAGGGCGAACGTCCCGATCGGGTCCTGGCCGAACGTATCGAACCCGAGCGACACCACAACGATGCTGCCGCGCGTTCGCGCGATCCCGTCAAGGGCCCGATCGAGTGCGTTGAGGTACTCGCCATCGCCGGTGCCCGCCGGGAGCGGCTGGTTGAAGTTGGCGCCCCGACCGGGACCCTCGCCCACCTCGTCCGCGTAGCCGAGGAAGAACGGGTAGAGGTGCGCGGGGTCCGCGTGGATGGAGGCGTAGAAGACGTCGTCCCGTCGCCAGAAGATCTGCTGCGTGCCGTTGCCATGGTGAACGTCCACATCGAGGATCGCCACCGGTTCGCCCGTCTGAAGGGCGATGGCATGCGCGGCAATCGCGGCGTTGTTGAAGAAGCAGTAGCCGCCCGCCATCGCCCGGGCGGCGTGATGCCCGGGCGGCCGGCACAGGCCATAGGCAACCGTCTGGCCGCCGTCCACGACCAGGTCGGCGGCCGTGAGCGCCACATCCACCGCTCCGCGCGCGGCCGTCCACGTTCCCTGCACGAGCGGGTTGCTGCTGTCCAGCCCGTACCAGCCCGTCCGCCCGCCGATCGCGAGGGGCTCGCGGAGCCGCGCGAGGGCCTCGTCGCTCATGCCCTCGAACATCGCTCGAACCGGGTACGTATCGGCCACCAGGAACGATCGATCGATGGCCTGCCGGCGCACGTCCGCCCAGGCCGTCTCCACGAACCGGACGAGGCCCTCGTCGTGCACAGCGAGGATCGGATCCGGGCCGTGCTCGGATGGCTCGACCAGCTCGAACCCGCCGTCCGCCTCGAGGGCTGTGCGGATCCGCTCGACCCGCTCGGCCACTTCGTTGGCCGGGATCGCGACACCCAGGTAGGTCTCGTGGGTCACGTCGTGGGCGAGATGGTCCGACGTGTAGACGACCTTCATGGGCGGCATGCTACCCGCTCGCCGCAGGTGTGGCCGCTCCGGCTACGATGGTCCGGCATGGCTAAACGACAGCGCGGTGGTCGCCACTCGCACGGACCGACGCCGGAAGGCTTCGAGCGGCTCGTGGATCGGGCGATCGCGTCCATTCCGGAGCCGTTCAGCGAGGCGCTGTCCGAGGTGGCGATCGTAATCGACGATTGGCCCACGGACGAGCAGCTCCTCGACAACGGGCTGTCCCTGGACGACGACCTGTACGGCCTGTACGAGGGCGTGCCAAAGACCGAGTGGCACGCCGACTGGCTGATGGTCCCGAACCGGATCACGCTCTTCCGGATGCCGCTGGAGGACGACTTCCCGGACCCGGACGACCTGGCCCAGGAGGTCAGGATCACGGTGATCCACGAGCTGGCCCATCACCTCGGGATCGACGACGATCGGCTGGACGAGCTCGGGGTGGGATAGGCGGCCTCGGCGCCGACGATCCAGGGCCGGCCGCAAGTCGGCCGTCAGGCGAGCGGACCGGCCGCCGCGATCAAGGCGCCCAGCTGGGCGACGTCCACGTTTCCGCCGGACAGGACGACGGCGACGGTCTCTCCATTTCGGATGGGCACGCGGCCGGACAGCGTGGCGGCCAGCGCCGCGGCGCCGGCCGGCTCCAGGACCTGCTTCATGCGCTCGAGGGCGAACCGGAGACCACCGAGGATCGTCGCGTCGTCGATGAGAAACACGTCGTCCACCAGCGCCCGGATCATGACCAGGGGGATCTCGCCGGCGAACGGCGCGTTCAGCCCGTCGGCAACGCTTGTCGGCTGGAACTGAACCGGTTCGCCCGCGGCGAGACCGCGGCTGACGGCATCGCTGCCCGTCGGCTCCACGCCATAGATGCGCACGGCCGGCCGGAGCGCCTTGACGGCCGCCGCGACCCCGGAGATCAGGCCACCAACCCCGATACCGACCACGATCACGTCCACGTCGGGCAGGTCCTCGAGCAGCTCCAGGCCGGCCGATCCGTGACCCGCGATGACGTGTGGATCGTCATACGGATGGCAGAAGACCAGGCCCTCCTCAGCACGGATTCGCTCCATAGCCGCAAAGGTCCCGCCAACGTGGTCGCCTTCCAGCACGACTCGGGCGCCGTAGCCGGCGGCCGCTTCGGCCTTGGAGCGGTTCGCCCCGGCCGGCATGACCACGGTGACCGGGACGCCGAGCGCCGCGCCGGCGTAGGCGTAACCCTGGGCGGCATTGCCCGCGGAGACCGTGATGATCCCGCGCTGACGCTCCTCGGCGGAAAGGGCCGCGACGCGCGCGGTCATCCCTCGCGGCTTGAACGAGCCGGTCTTCTGAAGGTGCTCGGCTTTCAGGAACAGGCGATCTCCCGCGAGGCGGACACCGGCCGTGACGGCGCGGATCTGGGTCGCGGCGGCGGCCGAGCTCAGGACCGGCGTCCGATGCACGCGACCAGCAATCACGTCGCGAGCTGCCTGAATGGCGGCCAGGCTCACGATTTCGGGCGATCGCATCGCGGGAGCATACAGGCAACGGGTTGTGACGAAGGTTACTTGCGTGATTGCGCAAACGCTGCAATACTTGGCGCCGACATGCCGATCGAGCTCGCATCAACGCGTGAGGACGACTACCAGCGGACCGCCATCATCGGCCGGGCCCTGGCAGATCCGAAGCGCCTATGCGTGCTCGAATCCCTCGCCGATGGCGAGGTTTCGGTCAGCGATCTCTCATCGCGCGTCGGATGCCAGGTTCCGAACATGAGCCAGCACCTCGCCGTCCTCCGGGCGGCCGGGCTGGTGACCACTCGGCGCGACGGCAACACCGTCTACTACCGGCTCGCGGACCCTCGGGTCCTCGAGGCCTACCGCCTTATTCAGACGATCGGCCGCTGAGCGGACGAATTGCGCACCCGCCGCGCGGGAGAAAGGACCACCGATGGCGCTGAAGCACGCCACGGACGCCACGTTTGAGGAGCTCGTCCTCAAGTCCGACAAGCCGGTCATCGTCGATTTCTGGGCCGCCTGGTGCGGACCGTGTCGGATGGTCGCCCCGGAAATGGAGCGTCTCGCCGCGAAGTACGAAGGCTCGGTCGACGTCGTCAAGGTCGACGTGGATGCGAACCCGCAGACCCAGCGGGCGTTCAACATCATGAGCCTGCCCACGATCGCGTTCTTCGCGCCGGGCAAGCAGCCAATGGGCGTCGTCGGCTTCCGGCCGGCGGAGCAGCTCGAGGCCCAGTTCGGGCTCGATGCCTTCACGCCAGCCGCCGTCCCCGAGGCCTGACGTCCCGGGGCGGCCCGCCCGCCCAGCCTCGCTCCTCCTCCTCCTCCACAACGGTCCCGGTTCCGCCGGGGCCGTTGTGATTCGCCGGGGATCTCCTGACGCTCGCGGCCGCTGTGACGGACGGTCCATTGCGAGGGGGCGCGTCGGCCGTCGTGATCGACCTGGGTAATCAGAATCGGAGCGTGTGCGCGTGGCCATGCACGATATCGGTCGATTCCGCTGCTCGGCCGAGCGTGGCTGAGCCCGGTTTGATGAGCCACGTCGATCAGCCCCCGGGAGGTCCCGCCGGGACCGTTGAAATTCCCGGGGTTCCCTAGGCCGAACTTCCAGCGCCCTTTGAGGTGTCCGCGGGCCCATTCCCTGTTCAACGGCGGCCCGAGAACGGGTGTTGCACGTGGTGAGATGTAGCCAGAATAGGACTTGACTTTGACCGCGTGGA
>Ga0082335_1005560_pt1 | contig 17239 bp, 15 predicted proteins | sample Subgrocontami58m_FD_72375 | JGI IMG/M metagenome (GOLD analysis project Ga0082335, IMG submission 72375) | Subsurface groundwater microbial communities from S. Glens Falls, New York, USA - GMW37 contaminated, 5.8 m (SPADES assembly) (version 2) ... | reverse complement strand
GAATGTGGAAAGACGGGAACCGGGCGCAAATAGAGCGGAATAAACGGCGGCATTGTGGAAAAACGGGAACCGGGCGCAAATAGAGCGGAATAAACGGCGGCATTGTGGAAAAACGGGAACCGGGCGCAAATAGCGCGGAATAATCAAGGCATGGCGGAAAAGCCAGGTATGGAAAAAGAGGGGTGGGAAAATGAAATGGCTTGCACTTGCATTTTTGTCTTTTGCGCTTTTGGCGCAATTGGCATTTGCCGACATCTCGGTGGGCAATGTCACCGTCCTTCCCTCGCAGGTGAGGCCGGGCATTGTGGGCACCATCACAATGACGGTTTCAAATCCGGACCAATACGACGCGCTTGGCGTGATAGGCGAGGCTTTTGGCACTGACAACGTGAAAAGCTCGGGCACGACATCGCTTTCCGACTTCAAGCCGGGCATAAGCTCGGTCCTGTCATTCCCATTCAGCGTGCCCTCCACAACAAAGGCCGGAATTTACACCATACGGTACACCCTCTCCTACACGAACGTAAACGGCAGCCGCTTCAAAACTATCTACCTCCCTATCATAGTTTCAAACCCCCCGATATTCGCAATTGATGCCGATGACAAGACAGCTTTCAGCGATGCAGACTTCACAGTAAAAGGCACGCTGTTCAATTCCGGCGGGCATGCAAGCTCGGTCCGCATGCAGGCCAAGTCCGACAAGGTGGTTCAAACCGGGCAGAATCCGCTCTGGATAGGGGACATAAACAAAAGCTCCTCCTTCGAGCTTAGCCTTGCATCAGCCCCCGGCGTGACATCGGGCAGTTATTCCATCCCAATCGTAATTACCGCCCGCGATGAAATAGGGCAGGAAACCGATTACAATGCCACGCTGCGCATATCAATCAACCGCCGCGAGCCCTCTTTCCTTGTCGCAGCAACCGCGGACAAGCCCCTTTACCCCGGCACGCGCTCAAGGCTGTCGGTCAAAATCACCAACACTGGCAACGACGATGCCTACTCGGTTCGGCTTTCTCTTCCGGAAAATTCCGCCCTTGTCCCAATAGGCACCAGCGATATTGATGTAGGCGACATAAAATTGGGCGAAAGCAAAACCGCGTATCTTGATGTTGGCGTAAGCAATGTCGCGCCAGGATTTTACACTCCCAAATTCACGGTAAGCTACAAAAACCAGAAAGGCGACGCGCAGGCTGACAAATCGGTTTCTTCGGGCATCAACATCGAGGGCAAAAACGACGTGTCCGTGTTCATATCCTCAAAGCCCGCGCCGCTTGTTGCAGGCGGCTCGCATACCCTTTCGGTGCTAGTTTCCAATGTCGGCTCCTCGCCCATTAAGGCGCTCACGGTGGAAATAGGGAACGGCTTTTTCTCCTTGCAGGAGGCGCAGGACACGCAATTCATTGGCGGGCTGAATGAGGACGACTTCTCCACAGTGCAGTACAAAATCCGCGTGAATGACGGTGTGTTGGACGGCACCTACCCCTTCAATGTCACCATGACGTTCAAGGACGCATACAACAACGAGCACATAATTTCCAAGACAGAGCGCATCAGCGTGCAGAGCAAGGAAACCGCCGCCAAGCTTGCAGGCTCGAATGGGGGCATCAGCCCTATTGTAATGCTGGTGGTGCTTGCTGCGGTTGCGGGCATCGCTTACTTTGCATACAAACGTTTCAAATCCCCAAAAAAACCATAAACCGGGCAAACCAAATGACCCCGCCAGATGCACCTATCCATTCGGTCGCTGCCAATTTCAGCAATGCGAAGGCTGGCGGCATGCCCGCGGCATCCAGCGATGCGAAAAAGCATGGAGGCATGCCTCGCGCATCTGCCCCGGCCGGTGGCGCATTCATCAGCCTCGCAAAATTCCAGGACATGCTCTGGTATTGCATACAGAACATCGCGCACCGCCAGCTGCGCTCCTGGCTCACGGTGCTTGGCATCGTAATCGGCATCACGTCCATTGTCGCCCTCATTGCGATTGCGCAGGGGCTGACCGGGTATGTGAACAACCAGCTCGCGCAGCTTGGCTCCCGCTATGTCGCAATAGTGCCCGGGGACATTTCCTCGCAGGCCTCGTTTTCCGGCGACCCCACCCGCCCGCCGCAGACCGGCAGGCTTTTCATCAACGACAAAAAAAGGATTGAGAAAATAGCGGGCGTGGATTTGGTTTCATCAGTGGTGCAGGCGCGCGTGGATGCGCGCTTCAAGGATGATGCCGTGTCATTAAGCGTTACTGGCGTGGAGCCTGAGCTTTTCGGGCAAACCAATGTGCTTGAGCTATCGGCCGGCAGGTTCCTTGCCGACACCGATAAGCGGACCGCGGTGGCGGGCTGGAATTTTGCCAACAAGACAATTTTCAAGAACGAGGTGCAGGTGGGCAGCGTAATCCGCCTTGGCTCGGACGGCGAGCCCTACCGCGTGGTAGGCGTGCTGAAGAAGGGGATGGCCACGCAGGCGGACAACGCATTCTACCTTCCGATAGACGATGCGCGCCATCTTGCCGGAGATTCGATTTCGCCAAACGAGGTTTCTGCAATCCGGCTCACTGTGAAGGAGGGCTATGACTACAACGCCACGGTGGAGCAGATAAACAACGAGCTTATGGCATCGCACGGGGTGAAGGAGGATGAAAAGGACTTTTCCGTGGTCACTTCCGACTTCGTTGCAGCCCAGGTTGGGCAGATAACCGGCCTGCTCACTCTTTTCCTTGGCGGAATAGCCGGCATCAGCCTCATAGTCGGCATCGTGGGCATTGCCAACACCATGTTTATGTCCGTAATCGAGCGCACAAGGGAAATCGGCACCCTCAAGGCGATAGGCGCCAGCAAGAACGACATCCTCGGGCTGTTCCTGCTTGAGAGCGGCATAATCGGCCTTATAGGCGGCAGCATTGGCACACTTCTTGGGGCGATAATAGCAATCGGCGCGGCATATGCCGCCTCTGCAGCCGGCTTCAACATGCCCCTGTCGGTCACCTGGGAGCTTTGCACCTTCGCAGTGGTGTTTTCATTCGTAGTTGGAGTGGCGTCCGGCTTCCTTCCGGCATTGAGGGGGGCGGAACTCTCGCCAATAGAAGCATTGAGGGAAGAATAGGCGGTTATTCCGCAATCCATGGCTGTCAGTACCTTAACGTGTCAACAACTTCCAGGTTCGATGCCCGCCGCGCAGGCGAAATTCCCGAAACCACTCCTACAACCAGCGCGAAAACCATTGCAAATGCGTAAAGCTCCCAGGACATCCATATCGGCACCCCGATAAATCCAAGTCCGAGCATGAATGCCGTGGCAATTGCGCACCCAATCAAGCCCCCGCCGACCGAAAGCACCACGGCTTCAATGAGGAAAATCATGAATATGGCGTTTTTGCTTGCGCCAATGGCTTTCAGCGTCCCGATTTCCTTATACCTCTCAAGAACCGATGCGAACATAGTGTTGGCAACCGTCACCCCGCCGACAAACAGCGAAATCGACGCCAGCCCGCCCAAAAATGCCGTCAAGGCCAGCGTTATCGCCCCAATTCTTTCCTTGATGAACTGCTGCGTGAGAAGATAAAAATCCTCCTCGCCCTCACGGGTTTTGTGCGATGAGCGGATTACGAATCTGATATTCTCTTCCGCCTCGGGCAATGATGCACCCTCTTTCAGCTCGATGTAAATTGCGGATATTTCGTCTTTTGCAAGCGCGTTTTTCAGCAGCGTGCGCATGTCATCAATGGGAACGTACACAGTGGAGTCGGTGCTGTCGAACGAAGAGCCCCCCTTTGGGGCAAGCAGCCCCACAATCCTAAACGGCCTGCCCTGCACGTACACCGCCGAGCCCACGGAAAGGTCATCGCGCTTGAACGTGCCCTTTGCAACCTTGTCCCCGATCACAAGCACCTGCTTGTCATTGTCCTCCAAAAACCTTCCGGCAGAAAGCTCCATCCCGGAATTCGACTGCCTGTAATTTTTCGGCTCGATGCCCGTCATGGACACCGAAGCGGTTTCGTTCCTGAACTCCATGCTAATCCTTCCCATTATCACCGGAGTGAGCAGGTTGATTTCATTGAGCTTCCCAAGCCTTGCCATGTCGTTTAGGTAAAGCTTGCCGGATGACGGGGCAAGCTGCCCGCCCCCTCCGCCCCCGCCCGGCGAGCCGGGTATCACTATCACTATGTTCGGGCTGAAGGAATCCAGCTGCTTGTTGACTGATTCCGACAATCCCTGCCCCAATGACAAGAGCACCATTATCGCGGTTATCCCGATGACAATGCCCGTCACCGTGAGCGCGGAGCGCAGCACGCGCCGCCTCAGCCCGTTCAAGGAGTAATTTAGCAGGTCTGAAAACATGCCCTCACATATTCCAATTCGCAGCAAGGGTTATAATATCCATTCCATTTGCACAAAGTTTGCGAACAAACTTTGTGCGCCTTGGAACAGCCAACCGCGAAGCGGTTGGCGTAAGCCCGGTAGTGACCGGGCGCATTTTAGAAATTCCAAGCTAATCAAAAACTAAACAAGGGCAAAGAAAAAAGCCCATATTTTCCCTACGCCCAAGTAGCGAGTATTGCGCCGCTCACCATGAGCGTGAACAGCACGTGCGCGTTGTTGAAAAGGTACAGTTCTTTTGATTCGTTTTCCCACAGCACGCTGTTCATCGAGGTTGTAGCGACAAAGCCAAGCCATGCGATCAGGCCGATAACCGCACCCTCGGGAATCGTTGACACGCCCGCCATCTTCACAAACACCGCAAGGCAGGCGCTCATCACAAGCATCCCGAAAAACGCCCAGGGGTATGCGCCATTGGCAAGCTTTCCCATTTTCTTCATTTCCTTCTTGTTTTTTCCCATGAACTTCAGCCATGCATGGCCGAACAGTGCCGGCGAAAACCACACCATGCCTATCAGCATGTTCAGCACCGATACCGCAACCACCGAAACAAGATTCACTTCAAACATAACCGCACCCCGGAAAGCTCATCCATTGCCTGTTTATAAATCTTTAGAGCCCTTCGGTTTGGGGAGGAAATTTTTTAAGCTGCGCCTGGCGGAAGCATTGTATGCTTTTCCAAGCCCGCCAATACCTTTCCCAGGCCCCGGTGGCCGGCTCAAAAGCCCAGTTTGTGGAACTGTATTCGCTGCTTTGGGAGAAAAGCAGGGCAGACGCATACGCCTTTGACCGGATTGCCAAAATAATCTTCTAGGCGGCTTTCAGCTTTTCATCCTGGCATTCCCGGTAAAACTCGTAAATTCCATCCTGCACGGCCAATTTCGCCCTTTCCCCGCCCAAATCTGCGATTCCTGCGAACACTTTGCGCACTATGCCCGCTTTTTTCTGATCCGGAAGCTTGACGAAGATGTCCATCGCCTCAAGGAAAACCGCCTCATTGTCCCTGTTTTTCAGCGCCCTCCTGACTGCAATGATGATTCCCTCTGCTTGATTTTCCCTCCCATTCCCCCTCTCAAGCGACAAAAGTTCGGATACAAATCTTTTCTCCCGTGCCAAGACCTGCTGCCTGGGCACTCGGTTTTTCAGAAGTTCCGCCATGGCAAAATATGCTTTTTTCCGCTTAAAAACGTTGCGCCCAAGCCCTGAATTTTGGCTGCAAAAGGCTAATTTTGGAGGGCATCAAGAAAATTCGGGTCAAGCGCGCCAATATCCAGCCTTGAGGCGTAAATTTTCCTTTCCTGCTGTATGGCATGCAGCGCAATCATCTTTTCCCCAGGCTGCCTTATCTTCCCAACCCGGCTTTCCGCCTCATCCAGTATTTCCAAAACCCTCCCGACATCCCCGGACACAAGGTTCAGCTTGTATGCAATCGCGCGCATGGTGTGGATTGCATCCCCTGCTGCCAACTCATCACCGTTGCTTTCGAGCAGCTTGTGCGAGATATTCAGGGCTTCCTCAAGCATCCCTGCTGCGCCCGCAAAGCCAAGGTCGTGCCTGCACTCTGCCTGATGAAAAAGGAAACTGATTTTATCCCTAGGTCCGTGCCCCTCCCCGCCCATTATTTCCATCGCCCTGTCAAATGTCCTTTCAACTTCATACGATTCCGCCCCCAGTTCATGCTGGGTGAGCGCAATCCTGTCAAGTGCAATGGCCTGCGCATATGCGCCGCCTTTGATTTTTTCAACATAAGACTTCAGCAGGTAAATCTCGCCAATCGCAAAATCCAAACTTCCGCCCGACTTGAGTTCCCGCAGTATAATCCTGCAGAATTCAAACACCTTGTGCCGAAGGTCTTCCATTGCCCATGCGGCATTTTTCGCGCCGTCAATATCATTCCTTGCAAGGCACTTGTCAATCTTTTCCTTTTTTTGCACGTCGCTTTCCAAAAGCCGGATGAAAATAAGCCGCCTGCCCCCTCCGCCGCTTTGCATGCCGTTGCTATTTTCCTGCTTTTTCACCTTATCACTTGTTGTTAATCATAGTTTTTCATGCTTATTAATCTTCCCATTGCCGATTAGCCGATACAGCCTTGCCAAACAAATACGCCCCCGCAACCAAGGCGGCGCAACACCTGCTTTTCCTATTTTCTTTTCCTCCCAACCATCCCCTTTGCCTTGGCTGCAATATGCTCTGCGCTCAATCCGAATTTCTTCATAAGTTCCCATGGCGCGCCGGATTCCCCGAATTTGTCATCCACCCCTATCATTGCAAATATTACCGGGTTCCCATACGTTGTTTCATCGCCCAATATCGCCGATGCCACCAGGTTGCCCAAGCCCCCTTTCTGGTGCTCTTCCACGCTCAGCACCGCGCCAGTCTGCAAAGCCGCATCCACTATGGCTTTCCTGTCAAGGGGCTTTATTGTGGAAATATTCACCACCCTTGCGCTAATGCCGAATTCCTCTTTCAAAATCCAGGCGGCCCTCATGGCTTCCGCAACTTCGGGCCCGCAGGCAACAATCGCAATATCTTCCCTTGCACTCTTCGCATCCGAAGAAAGCGATGTCTCAAACGCATCGATGAAATTCGGCTTTTCGCCAATGTACCTGATTACAGTAGCCATCCCGTATTTGCACGGCGTGCCTTCGGTGCTGACAATGGGCGTCGCTTCCCGCGCATACCGAATATAAGCCGGCCCGCTTATTTCCTCAATCATGGAATTTGCCATTTTCCGCGTTTCAATGGCATCGCACGGCACAAGCAGCGACATGTTCGGCAGCCCCGCGATTTGGAATATTTCCTCCAGCGCCTGGTGCGTCGCCCCGTCCGGGCCCACCGAAATCCCCCCGTGCGCGCCCGCAATCTTGACGTTCCAATTGCCGTAGCAAACGGTTGTCCGCAACTGGTCAAGCGCCCTTCCCGCCGCAAACACGCCATAGGTGCCATAAAACGGTATTTTCCCCTCCTTGGCAAGCCCCGCCGCAACACATGTGCCTGACTGCTCGGCAATCCCAAGTGAGAAAAACCTGTCCTTTCGCTCCGGCTTTTTCTCATAAAACATGTTCATGCAAATCGAGCCTGTGATATCAGCGCCAAGCGCCACCAATTTCCCATTTTGGCTCGCATCCAGAGCCTCGCCAAACCCGAACCTCGATGCCTTCATTTCCACCTTCATCTTATCCTGCGCATTCCACCAGTAATTCCTCTTGAATTTGGGCATCGATGCCTCCACTTCCCCATCCACTTTCCTCTGGTGCTCCTTTGCAATCGCAATCATCTCGTCCTTTGGCAGATGTTCCAATTTCAATTCCCCAAGCGCCTTGTCAAGCTCATCCCTGTTCGGCGCCCTTCCGTGCCAGCCCGCCAGGTTTTCCATGAAGCTTACTCCCTTTCCCTTCACGGTTTTTGCAACAATCACGGTGGGCTTGCCTTTCACTTTTGCCGCCTCTTCAAATGCCGCAACTATCGCCCCGATGTCATGCCCGTCGCAGGAAACCGCATGCCAGCCGAATGCCCGGTATTTTTCCTCCAAAGGCTCGACATTCATCACGTCTTTTGTCCATCCGTCAATCTGCAGCGAATTCTTATCTATTATGCCGGCAAGGTTGTCCAATTTGTAATGCGCAGCCTCCATTGCAGCCTCCCATATCTGCCCTTCCTGCTGCTCGCCATCGCCCATAATGCAATACACTTTGTAGTTTTTCCCATCCAGCCTTGCTGCAAGGGCATCGCCCACCGCCACCGACAATCCCTGCCCAAGCGAGCCGCAGGACAATTCAATGCCTTTGCATTTTTTCCTGTCAGGATGGCCCTGGAACGGGCTGCCAAGCTTCCTCAATGTCGCGGTCTGCTTTATGTCGAAATATCCGCAGTAGCCAAGCGGGGCATACCATGCCGGAGCCTTGTGCCCGCCTGAGAAAAACAGCCTGTCCCTGCCGTCCCAATCAGGGTCGTGCGGCTTGTGCCTCATCGCCCTCAAGTACAGCACGGACACTATGTCCATGAGCGAAAGCGTGCCGCCGCTGTGCCCCGAGCCTGCGCAATGAAGCGCAATAAGCGCATACCCCCGCATTTCATTCGCGGCTTTGCGGATTTCATCATTGGAAAAATATTTTTCCTTGCCTGAACTGTCAATCATCCCCATAAAAATCACGCCATTATTGCGATTGCCGCCATTTCCTTGCCCACAACCTGCACAAAATCACGCCATTATTGCGATTGCCGCCATTTCCTTGCCTGCATCATTCCAGCGCATAAAAAAATCACGCCTTAACAGACAGTGCCGCTTTTTCCATCCCTTCATTTGCGCCAAGCGCCTCTTTCATCCTCCTCACTCCCTCGATTATTTTCTCCCTCGAAGTGGCATAGCTCAGCCGGATGTGCTGCTCTTCATCGCCGGGATTCCGTTTCCCAAAATGCATGTCCGCAAGCACCGCCACGCCGCGCGCAAGCAGGAATTTCCTCAGCTCCTCGGAATCTTTCAGCCCCAAATTCCTGCACGCTTCCGTGACATTGGGGTAAGCATAGAACGCCCCGCCGGGCATGAGGCATTTCACACCTCTTATCCCATTGAGCAGCCCGACAGTCAAATCCCGCCTTTCCTTGAAAGATGCCACCATTTTCAAAGTCTCATCCTGCGGCGATTCCACCGCTGTTTTCACCGCATATTGCGCCATGTGGTTGGGGCAGCTTTCAGTGTTTGTCATCCATCTTGCAAAGTGCGGCGCCAGAGTGGGGTTTGCCGCATATCCCATCCTCCACCCAGTCATCGCATATGCCTTTGAAGCGCCGTCGCAAATAATCGTCCTTTCATACATGCCTGGCAGCGACGCGATGCTTGCAAATTCCCTGTCATAGCTTATCGGGGAATACACCTCGTCGGAATACACCCAAAACCCGTGCCTTATTGCCAAAGAGGCAACCGCCTCCAAATCCTCCCTCCCCAAAATCCCGCCGGTGGGGTTGTGCGGCGAATTCAAAATCAGCATTTTGGTGTTCGGGGTGATTCTTTTCTCCAATTCATCTATTTCAAAGCTGAACATCTTTTTTTCAGAAAGCGGAAGCGGCACTGGAACCGCGCCGCTTGCGATAATCTGCGATTCGTAAATCGGGAAGCCCGGGTTCGGATAGATTACCTCGTCCCCTGCCCCGTAATCCGTTGTGCATGCTATTGCAAAACCGATGAACGGCTTTGCCCCGTTCGCCATCACCACGTGCTCTGCTTTGCAGTCGATTTTCCTTGTCCTTGAAAAATAATCCGCAATCGCCTCGCGCACAACGTATGCGCCTGCAGAATCGGTATAGCCTGTTTTGCCTTCGTTAATTGCCCTTATTGCCGCATCTTTTATGTGCCTTGGCGTGTCAAAATCCGGCTGGCCGATGCAGAAAGATATCACATCCTTGCCTTCGCGGATAAGCCTGTTCACTTCCGCCAGAACCACGAACGCATTTTCAGTCCCAAGCGCCGCTGTCCTGTTTGAGATTTTCATCAAATACCACGCCGAATAAAGCACTCCCGCTCATTTAAGCGTAGATGGATTAAAAAAGGTATTTAAGGCGGCAAAAAATCCACGGGCCTGCCGCATTTGGCACTGTTTGCCAATTCGCGCCTAATTTTTCTTTGCGCAAAGCATGCCGGCGCAGGCTATCGTCAACTCGGCGGCAGAGTACCGCGCTCTTCGAGCGCGGGTGAATGCCGCGCATCCGCCGAGTTGGCGAGAAATCTCCGAATGAGCGAACATACCGTGCGCTTCGCGCACGGTCCCGCGCATCAGCGCGGGTCGCTCTTCGGAGATTCTGATTTCTTGCTTGCGGAAAGAATCCAAATGCTGTTTTTTGCAATCCGCAATTTCTTCGCATCATCGTATTCAAGCCATTTTGCGCCGGAAAATTCGGATGATGGCGCTGCCTTCATATTCTTGGCCTCAATTTTGAATCCAAGCGCCGGAATCCATGCCTTCCTTTTCCTTGTGCCGCAATTATGCTCGCCGGTGAATGCCGCGCCGGAAACATATCCGTCGATGCCCGTCGCCCGATGGAATTCCACTGTTGCCGCCCCGACGCTGTCCTCCCCCTTCCTAACCTCAACGCATGGCAGGCAGATTTCCTCAATTCCGTCGCTGGTTTTCCTTGAGAGGAAAAGCATCCGCTGCCCGTCCATCAAAATCCCGCACGCAATAGCCGTTGGCATGGGTGCGCGCATATGCTTTTTCATATGGCAAACGCGCGTTATTGCGCAACTATGATTTTCATTGTGCGGATTTCCCCGCCGGCTTCCGCTTTAATTGGGTAAAATCCAGGCGGCAGCCCGTTTCCGAATGTGAAATTGTGGCTTCCTTCAGGGTATTGCCCGCTTGCCAAAGTTGCCACTTTCTTTCCAAGAACATCGAACAATTCAACATTAAGGTTTGACTCCTTTGTCAGCCTCACGCTGAAATTTACCGGCTGCCCGGCGCGGGCTGGATTCGGATAAGCCTGCATGCTGATGCTTGATGGCGCATTCCATGTGGGCACGGCAGTCACTTCGGTTGCCTCGAAGCCGGCTTTAACTGGGGTTATTATTGTTGGCGGAGTTCCGGGCGCATACCTCCCCAATGCGAACGAGATTTTTATCTCCTTGTAGCCTATCCAGGTGTTTGTGCTGTCATATTCGCGTTGCCTTGATATGGGGAAAGGAGCTGCAACTGCGGTCAATTCCTTTAATCTATCCGGCTGTCCCGGCAGTGCATAAGAAATGCTGAATGGCTTGCCCATCCCAACAACGTCGCTGTTGCCAAGGGCCTTGCCATCCTGCCCTATTGTTGTGAAGGTTTTGACCATCCAGTAATGGAGGCTGTCGGAAAAGTTGATGCTGCCATAATCCATGATTGTTGCCTGGGTTATTTTCATTCCCCCGGACCTCACAACATTCTCCTTCACCGAGTCAATGACAGCCGAGATATTGCCCTCATTCACTGCGGTTGCCACATAGACAAGATGGGTGCGTATTTCCAATGAAGCTCCAGTTTGGGTGCTGTCAATTGCAAGAGGCACAACTTCCCGGCTTATGCTGCCGATGATTTGGTAATTTTCAATCGCAAGATGCGAGGAATCCTTGCCGAACGCAATGGTTGTTTTTGGGGAAATCAGTTTTCCCGACAGGTCGTAATGGTTTGTCCACGTTATCCTGGAATCCCTGATTACCGCTCTCTTTATCTTCGTGTTTTCAACCCTGCCCATCCTTGCTTCCGCCATCGGCTGGGCTTTCGACAAGCTTGCCAAGAATGGCGATGCCATCAATGCGCCATAAACAATTATTTTTTGGTACGTTTTCATTTGCATTACCTTCTCACTTTGTTGGCACACCCGAACTTGCAATCTGGGGCACGTCCCCAATATTGACGCAAGTGCATCTATTTATGTCACATTTATAATTCTGCCCAAGCTTTGTCGTGCAGTCATCAAGGCAGAGGGCGGCATAGCCGGTGCCTGCGGAGCAGGATGATATGCTTGTCGTGTTCTTCTGGCAGGTGCAGCTTGGCGTGCATAGGTAATTCGCAGGGCAGTCATTCACGCAAAGCTGCCCCGACGCATTGCCTGTGCCTGATGAGCATTTCACTTCCTGCGGCGGAAGGATTTCGCATTTGCAGGCGGAATTGCAGGTGAAGCCATTGCCCAATTTTTCCTTGCAATCGTTGATGCAAATCTGCCCGGATGCGTTGCCCTCTCCGGATGCGCAGCTCACATCCGGCAGCTTGTCGCATTTGCAGGCGGAATTGCAGGCATAATTCGCGCCTAGTTTTTCCTTGCAATCGTTGATGCAAAGCTGCCCTGATGCGTTTCCAACGCCCGATGAGCAGCTCACCTGCGGCGGCGGGTCTTTCGCGCATGTGCAGTTTGCAATGCACGTGTAGCCGGTTGAGCAGTCGTTGATGCATGCTTGCGTTGCATTGTTTGTAACCCCTTTTCCAGATGAGCATAAGACATTCTCTGTTTCCAGATAGCAGCCTCCGCAGAATTCGCGGCATTTCCAGTTGCTTCCGTATTTTGCTCCGCAGTCATCCTTGCAAATCTGCCCTGTCACATTCATGTTCCCAAGCGAACAGTCGGTGGAGCATGAGTAATTGAGCGAATTATTCGAGATGTACGACCTGCCCATGTATGTGCAGGACACGTGCCATTCCGTCCCCTGCCCAAGCCCGCTTCCATCCACTGACATGGTTATGCGCCCGTTTGCATCAGGCGAGGCGCTTGCAATCGGGCTGCCCCCGAAATAGAGCGTGCAGTTGAAATTTTGGTAGTCCTGCTGGGGCGGGGAAACAAGGGCTTCGAATATTGCCGAAAGGGAGCTTCCCTCAAGGTAGCATGCGCCATTTAGCACGCTCACATTGACATCAGGGTATGATTGGCAGGTGCAGCCCTGATTGCAGAACTTAGCCTGCGGGCAGTCATTTATGCAAATCTGGCCAGAGGCATTCCCGACCCCGGATGAGCAGCTGACATTGTATTTTTGCTCCACGCATGCGCAGGCTCCGGAATTGCATGTGTAAAATCCGCCCGGCGGAGGAGGGAGCTTGTTGCAGTTATTCGTGCAGAGCAGGTTGCCAATCGGCGCACTGCCGGCGCAGCAGTTCGTGCAGGTGAATGACGCGGTATTTGAACTTACAATTTGAGTTGCCTCGCTTATGTTGTATTTGGCATTGAAGCATTTGATTTGTGCAGTATGCGCACCGCAGCCGTACGTTGAATCATAGGAGCTGCGGTAGAGAATAGATCCCTGCAACTCAGTAGTATGAAGTGGGACAAACACCGTATATGGCGTGTTCTTGCCGTCAATTAGTAACATACACGTTACCATGTTCCAGTCAACATTTTGGAGATAGAATTCGGCTCGTGTATACTTCTCATTGTTTATTGTGCGAGTGCAATCGGTAATATTCATATCAAGGCTTTGGGTATCTAATGGCGCGCTTGTGTCATGTATGTAAAAAAGTCCTTTCTGGTCAAATACACATATTGGCCCAAAGCAAATTGAAGAGGTGCTTCCGATAACAAGAAGCAGGGCGAATGCCGCAAGGACGATGTGGAATTTCATGATTTTATATGCCAAACCCTCTTTTTATTCCTTTGGTAGCGGGCACAGAAAAAAACAAGCGGACATGGCGCATAACGTCAAAATGAGGCGGGCGTTGAAACTGGCAGAAACAGCAAATCCTATATATTTGCAAGCATAACCTCTTTTATGCCATTCATGTTCCTTGAGCCTAAAACTCGGCAAATCGAATTCCAAAATAACGTATTTGACGAAAGGCAGGTTTTGCAGCATGCGGATGCCGACATTGCACGTGTGCTTGGGCAATGCAAGCCAAAAATCGGCGCTTCAGCTACGCCTCATACAATAATCGGAAAGGTGATGATTGACGTTTCCGACAAGGCGCACCTGCCCCAAATCCTTGACACCTATGCGGCTGCGCTTGACGCGAAGAATGTTGAGCTGCGCAATAACGATGTGCCAATCCACCTGTCAATAAAGACGGATACCCAAGGGGTGGTCTATTTCGTGGCAGGCTTCTATGAGCCAATTGAAAAAATGCACATGAAATTCCCATATCCAATTGATTTGTCAAATATAGCTGAACCGTACTATGCAGACACCATTTCGCATACTGATTTTGCGGAGAGGGAAGAACTGCTCATTTTAGTCCCGCAGATATACGAGATGGCAAAACAGGGCAAAATAAACCTTTCAAACGTAGTAATTGACAAGGATGAAAAGGGGAAGCTCTTTGTTGTTCAGGCTCAAACTACTAATGAACGGCAGCCCCAATATGGCAGTTCAATGGGCCCGCACCCGGCAGATTTGCATTCAGAAGAAGCCCTAGAGCCTGCCCCGGCTTCAAGAATCGAGCTTAGCGAGCAGAATTTGGATGCGATTAAGAAAGCCATGAAGGAAAACTATTCGGATATGCTGAAGGAAATGAAAAAATACCGGATAACCGAAGAATTTCCGGCAAAGTTGGAGGACTGCAACCAGCTACAGAAGCTTCAAATCCTTTCATGGACGATTTTCATCCTCGACGACAAGTGGAAGAACAAGCTGGGGCAGACTTACGCGAAAACGAAAGGCGGTATCAAGAGCCCTAACGAGGTCTTCACGACCGGCCTTGGGGATTGCGACGATTATGCCATTTTGTTCCATCAATCCGCAAGGCAGCTTGGGCTGCTAAATAGCGTTTCGGCATATGTTGCTACAATTGATGAGAACAAAAATTCATTCGCTGAAAGGAAAAAAAACCAAAAGATCCATGAAGGAAACTATCAATTCGAAAACGAGCCTGCAAAACATGCAAACCTCATCATGAACATTGAGGCCAGAAGCCATATTTTCGACCTCACCCACATCCCGCCATTTAGGGAATTTGGGGAAACCGTTGATTTCGGAAAGTTAGGGAACAACAAAGATTTGATAGCCATAGAATTGAAAATCATGAATGAGGGGCGCGATGGGTGGAATCTGATTACCTCGGCAGATTACGGATTTTACCAAACGCCTGATTCGTATTTCCATTATGTTGCCGGAGCCTCTTATTTCCCCATCAAAAATGCGGAAACCGCTGAGAAAGCGGAAAAGGAACTTCTGAAATCGGGCCTTAAGACATACGATTGCCTTTTCCGCCTTGCAGCCGCCCAGATGCAACAGGGACAGAAAAAATATGGGATTGCAACGGCCAATTTCATTGCAGCCGCACAAATGAAACCGAAGGATTTCACAGCCAATGCGAGCGTTGCTGGCGCATTATACAAGATGGGGCAGTATGATCAATCCGCCCAATTCGGAGAAATCGCTTATAAGTTGAACAAAACCGACTTGGGGAACCTGTCAGTGCTGGCGTATTTATATCTTAATATGAAGGCGGAAGACTATAACCGGGCATTGGTGAAAGGGCAAATAGTTGGGCAGTTTTCCGATAAGGAAAACGCTGCCCGGCTTGGGCGGGCAACCAGTTTTGCAAAATATGCACGTGCAGGCCTGGAAGCAGCCAAGGGCAGCAAGCAAGCAGGCGATTTTGCCCAATTGGATGCCAAAGCCACAGTTTTCTATTCATTCGAACTTGCCATGCAAGACAGAATTGGTGAAATAGACGAAAATAAACTTAGGGCAGCTGGAGCATCAATCTTCAATTATAACCGCAATAGTGCATTTGTCGACATGGAGGATTACGCCCTTGAAGCTTTGAAAGGAAAGAAATGAGCTATCTGACTAGCTTTTTGGGGCTTGTCTCCTTTTTGATGTTATTGTCAATTGTTGTATCCACCCAAGCAGGGGTTGGCTGAGGCACATGCATGAGCTTCAAGTCCTTACCCCGGATCCTTTCGCCAGCGCGCTTCAACAGGTTATCCAATTCCTCCTTTGACATTTCGCTGGGGGGCAGCTTTTTTGGTGGGAGGATTTTCTTGCTGTTCCCGGGCTTTATCGGGGTGATTTCCTTGAGCTTGGTTTTGGAAGTGTCCTTCCCTTCTTCCTTTTTTGTGAAAACCGTTTCCTTTTTTTCAGAATCGTCCATTTTTCTCGCCCCCTGCCGCGTATCGCATGAAATCTCATAGAGCATTAAGCCAGAAAGAAGCCCTGGCATCACCTTGAAAGCCAAGCCATGGCTGGCAGTTCTGAGCATTTCCTTTGCCCTTTGCCAACCGTTTGTTGCCATGCATAAATTATGCATTTTTGGCTATTTAAGGCTATCTTGGAATCGGATTTTACCCCTGCACAGGCATGGCAAATTTTAGTTCCACTCCCATTTCCGCGCTTCTATCAACCAGCTCATGGCGGAACGCGGAAATGAGGGGCGGGTGCTTAAACGCATCTTTATATGCCCCGAAAAGCACATTTCTTAACATGAGGAACATCATCAAAAAGCCCCACGGGATATTCAGAACAGGGCTTAAGCTTGGCTTTGCAGCTTTCTTGGCAGTCAGGGCATTCGGGGGTTTGGACGTAGCCAAAGCGCAGGACAGAAGCGACACGCTACAAGTCAGAATTCAAGCTTTTGACAGGCCGGTCATGGTAAATATTTCGGATACTGTAAATAGGGCGATCTTCGGCGTTTTCATGAGCGGACCATTTTATCTGGATAAATACGCTTTCGCAGGAATAAATGAAAAAATGCAAAGCGAAGAAATAATCATAAGCCACCCCTTTGCATATGCAAAACTTAAGGATGGAAGCTACGGAATGACGCTTTCAGATATCTATCATGAGCGCAGCCTGTGTTTTGCCGGAGAAAACGACTCCCTTTCAATAGACACATATCTGCTTACTGCTGTCCGAAGAGGGGGCGATAAGCAATATAAGGGAGCGGATGGGGATACTAAGGATATGGCGAACGGGAAGGTTTTTCTGCCGATGCAGGAGCAGGGAGGGGATGACAGCCTCAAGGTCGTTCCAACGAAGCTTACCCCGGAAGAAAAAATGAAGGCAAAGCTGGATTCAAACAAGAAAAAACTCAAAGAGATTGGGGATGAGGAATACGCAAGGAATCAGATGCGCCCCAGAGACAGGCCTGAGAAGAATTACAAGAAAGCGTTGGAAGATATGATGTTCATAAGCTATGAAGATGAGCTGTATGAGGCGGCATTAAAAAAAGACACGAAAGCGGTGGAAAGCGCAAAAAAGGAAATCATGGAATGGGGGCAACAGACTGGAAATTTGGCAATGGCCAGGAAAATCCTTGAAGAATTCGAATTAAATTCGAAATAGTTATTCTGCCATTTTAGGGGTCCGTAAATAATTTTGCTGAAACTCCAAATGTCTAGCCCGCTTTGCCGTCCGCTCGCCCGGCTTTGGGCCGGGCAGGCTGGCATCACAAGCAAAACATCAACACACCAAAAAAATAT
>Ga0082335_1005557_pt1 | contig 17243 bp, 20 predicted proteins | sample Subgrocontami58m_FD_72375 | JGI IMG/M metagenome (GOLD analysis project Ga0082335, IMG submission 72375) | Subsurface groundwater microbial communities from S. Glens Falls, New York, USA - GMW37 contaminated, 5.8 m (SPADES assembly) (version 2) ... | reverse complement strand
GGCCAGCCGCAGGATCCAGTCGCGCGGGCCCGAGACGCGGGCGACCTCCGATTGATCGCCATAGACCGAGTCGCCATTGCCGTTGGCGTTGATGCCGACGATCGCCCAGCCGAACCGCTGGGTCCGCATCCAGGCCGAGCCGCCGCTGTCGCCCGCGCCCAGCAATCCGTCGAGGCGGTCGGCGCCTTCGCTCTCGCGCCGCAGCGTCACCTGCAGCCAGTTGCCGGCATCGTCGCCCCGGGGCGGCGGCGCCACGGCGTCCATCACCTCGTCGACCACGTTGGTCGCGGCGGCGGGGACGCCTGAGTTGTTGTAGTCCTCGTTCTCGCCCACCGAGCCGATACCGCGCGTGCCGTAGCCCACCATGACGATCTGCCGGCCCTTCTCGTCGCGGCCGGCATACAGCGCCGGCGCCGGGCCGGCATCCGTCACCGCGCGGTCGAGGCGCACGATCGCGGCGTCGTAGCCGCTGCGCTCCTTGTTGTTGCGGTTGTAGAGGGGATGGATGTCGAGGCGCACGCCGCGCCGCACCGTGCCGCCCAGCGTGCGGTAGAGGAAGTTGTCGGCGTCTTCGCCGGGTTCGAAGTTGTGCCCGGACGTCAGCACCACGCCCTGCACCGACCCATTGGGCCCGGCCATGTTGCCGATCCAGGTACCCGAGGCCGTGTCCCAGCTCTCGCCGTCGTCCTCCGACAGCGACATGACGCTGGCGAACTGCGGCTGGCGGGCCAGTGCCTCGTGCGCGCCGAAGCCCTCGCTTTCGCGGCCCGGCCGCCCGCCTTCGGCGCGCCAGGTACTGTCGAGGATGACGACGGCGCCGGCCGGACGGAGCGCGAGGCCCAATGCGGCTGGAACGAGCGCGGCTGGAACCAGTGCGGCCGGCCCGAGCGCGCCGGACAACAGCCGGCGGCGTCGGAGGAGGGGACTCATGATGGCAAAAACCTAGAGCAGGTTCGATTTGAGGGGAATCGGGATCGATGGGAACGTCCATCGCGTGCGCAATTGCTGCTTCCTTTTACAGGATTCCTGCCTTGTCATAGGATGAAAATACTTCGGGGAGAATCGGACCTATGTCCTTCAAGTTGCGCACCGGGCCGGTGACGGCGTCGGCCGGCGGTGCTTCGGCCGCCTTCACGGGCGCGGGGCAGGGGCTGCTGGGCGGTGTCTTCGTCGGCACCGATTACCAGTTCGCGCCCAAGGCTCTGGTCGGTGTGATGGGCGACTTCGCCTGGAGCGGCCTGCAGACCTCGACCACGATCGCCGTGCCCGGCGCCGGCGCCTATGCCGCAGTTTCGCCCAACCAGATCTGGAGCGTGATGGGCCGCCTCGGTTACCTGCCGGTCCGCTCGACATTGCTCTACGGCGCAGTCGGCTACACCGGCATGAACGTGCAGGCGACCGGTATGGCCTATGGCGGCGGCACGTCGCTGTTCGGGCAGGGCTCGACGACCTTCAGCGGCTGGACGGTGGGGCCCGGCATCGAGACGGTCATCACCGGAGGTTGGACGACGCGGCTGGAGTATCGCTACAGCCAGTACGAACAGAAACAGATTGAAGGTCCAGCCGTCGGCGCACACGATCCGGCTCGGCCTCGCCTACAAGTTCGGCGTCGGCGCCGACAACAAATCGGTGGGCGAAGCCGGAAAGTGAATCGGGGAGTCATTCAGAGGGGGATCGATATGCAATTCGTGAAACCGGGCCTCGTCGCCGCGCTGGCGATCGGGGCGGCGATCGGCGCTGCAACCGCCGCGTTCGGCCAGTCCGGCAATACCATCAGCGTCGACGTGACCGGCCTGCGCAACAACAACGGCGACGTGCGCTGCGGCCTGTACAACTCGGCGGCGACGTTTCCCAAGTCGGGCCAGGAATTCATGGGCGTCCAGGCCGGCATCGCCAACCGGCAGGCGAAGTGCGTGTTCAACAACGTGGCGCCGGGCCTTTACGCCGTGGCCCTGTTCCATGCCGAGAAGGGCGAAACCAGGATGCGCACCGGCTTCTTCGGTCAGCCGGAGGAGGGCTACGGCTTCTCCCGCAATGCGACCGGCACCATGGGCCCGCCCTCGTTCAATGCCGCCGCCTACAACTACGCCGGCGGCAGTTCGGTCTGGCCGGTGACGGTCACCTATCCCTAGGCTCCGGCCCGAATTGCGGACGACAGGACAGGATTGTGGTTGAAAAGTTGCGCAGAACGGCCAGATTCCGTATTCACCTTTCGTTCTAACTTATCCACAGAATCAGAGTTGCAGGTTCAGCAGGAATAGGCTAGGAAAAAGACCACACTAGGACGATTGCAGCCACCCGCCAACACCCGGCGGTCCGCCCTCGAAAGAGGCCCGGACCGGCCGGGTTTTTCATTTTCGGAGAACCGCATGACCGATCCAGCCGCCGGCTATGACGCCGGCGATCGCATCCACGTGTCCGAACGCCAGAAGCGCCGCCGGCTGCAGAGCCAGCGCGAGGACGACGATCTCGTCTGGCTGATGAACCAGCGCGAGGGCCGGCGCTTCCTGTGGCGGCTGCTGCAGAGCTGCCACCTCTACGAGACGAGTTTCACCGGCACCAGCGCGACCTTCTTCCGCGAAGGCGAACGCAACGTCGGCCTCCAGGTGCTGGCCGACATCACCCGGCTCTGTCCCGAACTCTATGCCCGCATGGCGGGCGAAACCCAGAAGGAGATTTAGACGATGACCGAGTCCCTGATCGCGCCTCTCCCCTACACACAAGGCGCTGCGGACGACGTCGCTCCGCCTCCCCCGAGCAATTCGAGCCCCGAGCAACAGGTCGCCCCCAACCCTGGTTCGCTTCTCTATCCGGAGCCTGAGGCGAACTCAGCGGAAGCAGCCGAAGTCGACTCGCCGGCTGCCGAGGAGGCGGCTCCGGTCGCCTATGAGCCGTTCGTGCTGCCGCAAGGTGTGGAAGTCGATACGGCTGCCCTTGAAGAAGCGCAGTCGCTGTTCGCCGAGGCGAGGCTCAGCCAGCCCCAGGCACAGAAGCTGGTCGACCTCTATGCCGGCAAGATGAACGAGCTGGTCCAGCGCCAGATCTCGGCGGCCGAGAGCCGCCAGAAGGCCTGGGTCGCCGAAGTGAAGAACGACCCTGACCTGGGCGGCCGCCGGTTCGAGGCCGCGCGTGCCGCGGCCCAGCGGGCGTTCAGGCGCTTCGGCACGCCGGAGCTCCGGCGAAGCCTGGACGAGCTGGGGGTTTCGAACAGCCCGCAGCTCTTCCGCTTCTTCGTCCGCGTCGGACAGGCGGTCTCGGAGGACCTCTATGCGGGCACGCGGTCCAGCGAACCGCAGTTCTCCGCCGCCGAAACGCTCTATCCCAACCAGAACACCAGCAAGGAGTAATTGGATGGCCGCAACAGGCGCATCGGCGCTGACTTATCTCGACTGGGCCAAACGCTACAGCGACGGCAGGATTTCGGTGATCGTCGAGCTTCTGACCCAGACCAACGAGATCCTCGACGACATGCGCTGGGTCGAGGGCAACCTGCCGACGGGGCACCGCACTACCGTCCGCACTGGCCTGCCGCAGGGCACCTGGCGCCAGCTCAACTACGGTGTCCAGCCCGCGAAGAGTACGACCTCGCAGGTGACCGACTCCTGCGGCATGCTCGAAACCTACAGCGAGATCGACAAGGCGCTGGCCGACCTCAACGGCAACAGCGCCGAGTTCCGCCTCTCCGAGGACAAGGCGTTCCTCGAGGGGCTCTCGCAGCAGCTCGCGCAGACACTGTTCTACGGCAATACCGATGCGACGCCGGAGAAGTTCATGGGGCTTGCGCCGCGCTTCAATACCGTGAGCGGGTCGGCGGCGATCTCGCAGAACGTGATCGATGCGGGCGGCACCGGTGCCGACAACACTTCGGTCTGGCTGGTGGTGTGGGGCGACCTCACCGTGCACGGCATCTTCCCCAAGGGCAGCAAGGCCGGCCTGCAGATGCAGGATCTCGGCGAGCAGACCCTGCTCGACGCCAACGGCAACCGCTTCCAGGGCTATCGCACGCACTACAAGTGGGATGCGGGGCTCACGGTGCGCGACTGGCGCTACGCGGTGCGCATCGCCAACATCGACGTCTCTGACCTCGCCGGCGGCGGCCCGACCGACCTGGTGAAACACATGATCCGGGCGACTCACAAGGTGCCGTCGCTGAAGACCGGCCAGCCGGTGTTCTACATGAACCGCACCGGCCGCCAGTGGCTCGATGTCCAGGCCGCCACCAAGGACAACGTGATGCTCCACATCTCGGAGTTCGAGGGCCGGCCGGTGCGCGAGTTCCTGGGCATCCCGGTCCGCACCTGCGACCAGATCCTCAACACCGAGCCGCGCGTCCTCTGACGCCCATCCCATCCGACAAGGAAGCAGATTCATGTACATCGATCGTCAGAACCTGTTCGGCCAGGACCAGGCCGTCACCACCAGCGCCGCCAGCACCGACTACATCGACCTCGGTTCAGCGCGCGACATCGGCAACGGCGAACGGCCGGAGATCCTCGTGCTGTGCACGCAGGACGTCACCGCCGCCGGTGCCGCTACCGTCATGGTGGCGCTGCAGAGCGACGACAATTCGTCGTTTCCCTCGCCAGCCAACCTCGTGCTGAGCGATGCCATTCCCAAGGCATCGCTGGTCGCTGGTACCCAAATCCTGCGCGTGGCGGTGCCCTACGGGACGGAGCGCTACCTGCGCCTATTCTACACCGTGGGCACCGGCCCGCTCACCGCCGGCAAGTTCACGTCGGGCCTGATCCCGCTGCGTCAGGCCAACGTCGCCTACGCTTCGGGCTACGTGGCCTAGAAACAGGGAGCCGGCTCAGCGCCTTCCTAGGCGCAGCAGCGCCGTGTCGTGAAGGCCTATCGGGCGCGTCGCACCGCTGTCGTGGCCGCTTCCCAGGCGGCGGAGGAGCAATCCTCCGCCGCCCCCTCTTACCCGTGACCGAGGACTGAACATGGCGACATCCGATGTTGATATCTGCAATCGCGCGCTATCGCGACTGGGTACCCGGGCGACGATTTCGGCGCTCGATGAGAACAGCACCGAAGCACGCACCGTGTCGATCTGGTATGCTGCGACGCGCGACACCCTGCTGCGCGCCCACGACTGGAACTTTGCTCGACGAAGAGTGATCCTGGCCGATCAGGGCGCTGCGCCGACTGGATGGACTTTCCGATACGCGTTGCCGACCGACTGCATCCGTCTGCTGCGGATCACCGCTGCGAGCGCCGCGGACGCCGCTCGCTTCGAAGTTGCGGGCGATTCCACCAGCCGCTTCGTCCTTTGCGATGAGCCCTCGGCCGAGGCCGTCTATACTGCGCGGGTGGACGATCCAAATCTGTACGACGCCGGCTTCTCGTCGGCATTGGTCGATCAACTCGCTGCCCACATCGCTTATCCCATCACCCAGAAGACCGAGACGGCGGTACGCTTGGCGCAGTTGGCACGCGCAGCGCTTGGCGAGGCCATGGCGGCAGACGTCAACGAAGCCGCGCCGGTCGAAGGAGATCGGCTGCCGGAATGGCTCGTGGCCCGTGCCTAATTTCCCTGCCGAAAATTGTAGGTGAAGAGATTCTGTTCGTCGCCCGTGTTCACCTCGATGATCATCCGGCGATAGTACTGCTCGCCGCAGGTGTCGGATCGGATGGTAAAGGCGTCACGGCTGACGCAGATCGGTACCTTGCCTGCCCACTCGCGGTTGGTGGCCTTGTTTTGCGCGTAGACCAGATAATACTGGTACTCGAGTTTGCCCGGCCACAGGAAGAGGCAGGTCCCGCCGGCGAGCTTGTACCAGCCTTCTGAAATGATGATGCGGCTCTTGCCGTCGGTTGCACCGGTATTGAGTGCTTTGGCTATCTCGATCTCGCCGCCGGTCTGATTGCAGACGCGGAAGCCCTGTCGTGCCGGTTCCGGGGTGCGCGATTGGGCAGCCGTCTCGCCCGCGATCATTCCAGCGAGCGCCGATAGCAGCAGCGCAAGCGACCGAATGCTCATGAACCAATCCCCCCGCGTAAGCGCGCCGATTCTGCGTCGGCCGTGCGCGTGAGCCAACGACTCTCGGGAGCCTTCCAGATGCCCAATCCACTCATCCTGCCGAGCTTTGCCGCCGGCGAACTTGCGCCAGCGTTGCATGGTCGTGTCGACCTCGCCAAGTATCAGGTCGGTTTGGCGACCTGCCTCAATTGGTTCATCCATCCCTTCGGTGGCGCCAGTACCCGGCCCGGCACGGAGTTCGTCGGCGAGGCGGTCGATCCGGCTGCTCGGTCGCGGTTGCTCCCCTTCCAGTTCAATACCGCCGAGACCTACGTGCTGGAATTCGCTCATCGGAAAATGCGGGTGATCCGCGACGGCGGATATGTACTTGAGGCAGCGACCGCGATCTCAGGTATCACGCGAGCGAATCCCGGGATCGTTACGACGGTCGCGCCGCATGGCCTCAGCAATGGCGATCACGTTTGGATCGATGGGGTCGCTGGCATGTCGGCGATCAATCGCCGGCGGTTCGCCGTCACCGGCGCCACGGCAACCACCTTTGAACTTGCGGACACCGACACGTCCACATGGGATGCCTGGACGTCGGGTGGAACGACGGCACGCTTCTATACCCTGGTCACGCCATATGCATCGGCCGATTTGCCGCTTCTGAAATTCGTGCAATCGGCGGATACGATGACGCTTACTCATCCCGGCTACGCACCGCGCAATCTCACGCGCACGGGACACACGGCGTGGACGCTCGTCGCCATCGTCTTTGCGCCGGGAACGTCGGCGCCCACCGGCCTCGCCAGTACCAATCCCGGCGGCGCCCAGAGCTACGTCTTGACCGCTGTGAACGATGAGAGCGGTGAGGAAAGTCTGGCCAGCGCCGCGGTCGGCGCGGCCGATGCGGTTTCCGGTGTCGTCTTCACGCCGGTCGCGGGGTGCACTTACTACAACGTCTACAAGCACAAGAACGGCATCTACGGCTTCATTGGCCGCGTAAAGTCGGGGAGCACCTTCACAGACACGAATATCGCCCCGGATACGTCCGACACGCCGCCGATCCAGCGCAACCCGTTCGCCGCGGCGGGCGACTGGCCTGGTTGTTCGACCTGGCACGACGGGCGCCAGTGGTTCGCGCGCGCCGACAAGGGACCCCAGACGTTGTGGGCAAGTCAGTCGGCGAACTTCAAGAACATGAGCGTTTCGGAACCTACGCGCGATTCCGACGCCATCACACGCACCATCGCCAGCAGAGAGGTCAACGAAATCCGCTTTCTGCTAAGCCTCAACTCGCTGCTGGTGTTTACCTCGGGCGGCGAGTGGAAATGCTGGGCGGGCAGTCAGTCCGACGTCATTACGCCGGCCAATACCAGTCTCAAGCCTCAGGGCTACACCGGAATTTCCCACGTCCCGCCGATCGTCAGCGGCAACTCGGCGCTGTTCGTCACGCCATCGGGCCGCAAGGTTCGCGATCTCGCCTACGACCTGGGCGCCGATTCCTGGCAAGGCAAGGATGTCGGCATCCTGGCAGGCCACCTGTTCGAAGGCATGCAGATCGAGGAATGGGCACACGCGCGCGACCCCGATTCGATCGTCTGGTGCGTGCGCTCCGACGGCACGCTGCTGGGCTTCACCTACCTCAAGGAACATGACGTCTACGCCTGGTCTCGCCACGCCACCGATGGCGCGGTGGAGAGCGTATGCGCCATTCAGGAGAAGAACGAGACCGCTCTCTATCTCTTGGTGAAGCGGGTCGTGGACGGCCGGACTGTCCGCTACGTCGAGCGCATGGTGTCTCGCCTGTTCGCCGATGTGCAGGCAGCCTGGTGCGTCGATTCGGGGCGCCGGTACGACGGCTGGAATGCCGATCCGGCGAGAACAATGACGATCGCCGGGGCGACCTACTCGGCCGGCGCCAGCGTCACGCTTTCGGCATCGGGCCATGCGCCATTCTCGCCCGCCAGCATCGGCCAGAAGCTGATCCTGCGCGTTGGCCAGAATCAGGCAACCGTGACGGTGACGATGCACACCGATTCAACGCACGTCACTGCCACACTCGATACGGCGGCGCCTGCCGCGGTTCAGGACACGGCAATTTCCGACTGGGCAATGGCTGGGGCCACTCTTTCCGGCCTGTGGCATCTCGAAGGTCGCCAGGTGGCGCTTCTTGCTGACGGCTCGGTTCAGCCTCCGGCCACGGTCGTGAACGGCACTGTGGAGATCCCACGCGCCTCGGGCCGTATTCTCGCCGGGCTGCCTTACACTTGCGATCTTGAGACCCTCGACATCGAACAGGGGCCGCCGACCTTGCAGGGGCGGGCGAAGCGCGTGCAGGAGGTGATCTTGCGGGTCAAGGCGACTCGCGGTCTTGCCGTCGGTCCGGACGCCGGCCATCTGATCGAGGTCAAGGAGCGCACGGTCGAAAACTACGGTGCGCCGACGCTTCTGGCCACCGGCGACGAGCGGGTGCTGATCGATCCGTCCTGGAACAGCAACGGCCGCATTTTCATCCGCCAGGCTTGGCCGTTGCCCGCCACTGTCGTGGGCGTGGTGCCGAGGCTGGAGGTTGGCGAATGAGCGCCTTCGCGATCGACATCGCGACGGCGGCGGATGGCGGCCTTCTCGGCCCTCGGTTGCGGGCCGCCGATGTGGAGGAGATCCGCGCCGCGTCGGGCCTGGCGCCGGCGGAAGCGCTCCGTCTTTCGTACGACTTCAGCACGCACGTGTGGGCCGTACGCGAAATCGGTGGCAGACCGATCGCCCTATGGGGCGTCGGACCGCTGTCGCTCGTCGAGGGCAGGGGCTGTCCCTGGTTGCTGGCGGCGGATGCCTTCGAGTCCCTGGGGCGCGACATAGCACGGCTCTCCCGGCCGTTGCTGGCCGGCGTGCGTGACCACTACCCGCGCCTCGAGAACCGCGTCGACGCCCGCCATACGCGGGCTGTGCGCTGGCTTTCGTGGCTGGGTTTCAACATCGATCCCGCGACCCCCTGGGGTGTCGAGGGTCGGCCGTTTCATCGCTTTTGGATATAGAAGAACAGGAGGAGCCCTTGTCTCTCTCATCGACAATCAACAAGGTCATACGCGACGGCAATGGGGATACCACCGAGTGGCCCTTTCCATTTCCGGTACTCGAGGCGGATCATCTCGCCGTCATCTTCACAAGTCCCTCCGGCGTTGAGACGACGCTGTCGCCCACGCTTTACAGTGTTGTCGGCATCGGTGTCCCGTCGGGCGGCACCGTCATCTATCCGCTGTCGGGCTCGCCGATCGCCAGCGGGACCAAGCTCACCATCGTGCGCACGGTGCCCTATACCCAGACCACGGTGCTTTCCAACCAAGGAGGCTACTACCCGGAAGTGGTGGAGAGGCGCTTCGACCAGATCTACATGGCATTGCAGCAGCTCGAAGAGCGCGTAAGCCGGGTGTCTCTCTCTCCGATCAGCAACCCGGTGACGGAACAGGGCAACCTTGCCCTGATCCAGCAACTCCAGCCGATGAACATTCTGACGACGCAGGGCGATCTGTTGACCCATGCCGGCTCGGCGTACAAGCGATTGGGACGCGGGACGGCCGGCCAGTTCCTGGGGGTCAATGGCGCCGATCTGTCATGGGCCATCCCCAGCCAGCCGGTGGCGCCGCAGGGCCGGCTGACGCTGTCGTCCGGAGAGCCGGTGATGGTGGGCGATCAGACCGGCAAGACGTCGATTTTCTACTCTCCCTACACGGGCGGCTGTGTGCCGATCTACGATGGCACCGCATTCGTACCGACGGCCTTCGCCGAGCGATCGAACGATCTTACGCAAAGCGCCACCGGCAAGGCCGGCCCCGTCGCGGCCGGTCCCTACCAGGTCATCGACGCGTTCGTGTGGGACGATTCCGGCACGATCCGTCTGACGCGCGGGCCCAAATGGATCAAGGCTGGCCCCGCCACGATGACAATCGCGACGCCCTGCGTCGTGACCTGGGGCGCCCATGGGCTCTATGACGGCGCGACGGTGCGTTTCACCACAACGGGCGCCCTGCCGACCGGGCTCGCGGCGAATACCGAATACTTCGTGACCAAGGTGGATGCCAATTCGTTCAAGCTTTCCACTACGCTCGCCAACCAGGTCGCCGGCACCTTCATCACGACCAGCGGCACGCAGTCCGGCAGCCACACCGGCGAAAACTACACGACGGCGCGGGGCACAGGCGCAGCCACGACCGAACTCCAACGTCTCAACGGCCTCTGGGTCAACAAGTACGACATCACCAACGGGCCGGCGGCACGACGCGGAACATATGTCGGCACGATCGCTACCAACGGCTCGTCACAGGTTGACTTCAAGACGGGTAGCGCGGCGCCGGGTGGTGGCGAGGCCGTAATTGGCGTCTGGAATACTTACAATCGCGTGGCTGTCACTGGCGTCGTCTCTTCCAACGTCGCTAGCTGGGCAGCGATCGACGGCGCTAGGCCTTTCGCCGGTTCAGCCACTTTCCGTGCTACAATAGTGTCCGGTCTTGCAGAAGATTGGTCGTCCGGCGTGGCACAAGATTATATATCATTCGATGTTGCCGCATCGGTCGGTGTAGCGCTTGCCTTCAGAAGCCTCACCGTGGTGCCCCCATCTCAGGGTGCATATTACAACGGCAGCGGGTGGCCGACGACGCTAAATGTGTATGGTAAAGCCCCTCCGTTCGTCGGCTGTGGATATTGGGCCGGAATCGAAATCTGTACCAACTACACCTCGACGTTTATCAACAACAACGGCAGTCACACCTATGTTGCGTACGGCTGTCGGTACTAAAGCATTGTAGGTGAGTGGTTGAGAGTGCGAGGAGATAAGCTGGACGCGATCGATCGAGACATAGGGCCGTCAGGCGCTGTGTGGGGCCGATTGTGTGTCAAAGTGCATCGCGCATGTGAGGGTTGAGCGAACGTCACGACGAGAACGGCCTACGCCTCCCTCAGGTGGGCTGAGCGGACAGCGATAGAACTGCCACGATTCTCATGCCGATTGCGGAACACCAGGAAAGCCGGAATTTCTGCGCATCGAAGGGTGACAAATCTAAGATCTGGCGTGCTCTCAAGGATGACTTCAGTGTCTGCAAGATACTGATTGTTAATATCTAAGAGACCCACACCGACAATCCCTTCGCTAATGTGCAGGATCAAATCGACGGCAAATGGGGCGTTAAGGTTGGCGAGAAGTGGCCTCAAATCCAGTCTCCCAATTGGATGAAAGGCACCCTTTGGACCAGAAAAGTCCCATCCATTGCGACGACCGCCGTCTAGGACCACCGGCTGTCCTACGAGATCGATGAATATCGTCGGGTCAATATTTCTGCCCATCCCAGCATACTGGAGATCGAGCCAGCGATGACTGTTTGAAGCCAACTCGAAGTCCAGCACCGTCTTCAGAATGGCGGGGTGGAGGCGGCGGCGAACCTTCTCGATGTCGTGCCATTCGGCCCAGGGCGTGCGCGCGCCATCGGTCCGCGTGCCCCAGGTGCTGAAAGGCATCGACCCTTCGCGCAGCCATCGCTCCCGCGGATAGACCAATTCGATCCATCGTCCGCCAACCTTGAGGCGACTGAGGGCGTTCATGGCCTCCCTGCGGGCGATATCGAAAGGAACGTGGTGGATGGAACCGATCACGACGACCGCGTCGTAGTCCGGCGGCAGGGTGTCGAATGACAGATCCTCACCAATCAGGTGACATTCAACGGCAATGCCCTTGAGAGTGGCAACCCGTCGAATGACCTTGAGGTTGCCCGGCACGATATCCGCAAAGGTCCAGCGCGCCCCCTGCGCTGCGAAGCGCATGCCATCGAAGCCGAGCCCGCCGCCGAGTTCCAGCACCTTTCGGCCGCGGAAGAAGTCGCGATAGAGCGGCTCCATGCGTCCCACCACGCCGGCGGCACGCCGCTCGGCAATCGAGTTCCACCTCGCGAGGAATTGGTCGTCTGGAAGGCCGAGGAGATCGTCAGAGAACACTCGGCCGTCGACATCGTCGCCGCCGGGCACTTCCCGCCATTTCTCTCGGTACAGTTCCAGAGCACTCATCAGAACGGTCCTTCCCGCACAATCTGTAGCAGCGTGGTTAAAGCAACGCGACGCAGGCTTCAATCGCCAGTCGAGACCCTATGGGTAAGTCCGTCTAATCAGCCTTCCCGAATATCCAGCACCCAACGTCTTGTGAACCTCAGAAACAAAGGAGAATGCTATGGTAGCCTTAACCGAGAAAAGAGACGGCTCGACGTCCAATCTGGTGGAGTCGGGTTTGCTCTCGGGCGTCGGGCAGACGCCGTGGATGCCGTTGACCGGCCTTGGCGAACACGTCTTCACCTGCGACATCGAAGATCTGGGTGGTGCCTTCGGTACTTTCGTCGTCGAAACGCGACGCGTGCGTGGTGACGACTCGGTCGTGACCACGCGGACGATTTTCAGCTCTTCTATCCTGGCGGACTTCCCGCAGATTGGCCGTCTCGCCGGCTGGTGGGAAGTGCGCCTGCGCTGCTCTGCCTATGGCGGTGGCAGCTTCAACCTCTCGGTCAGCCGGTAGGTGAAACATGGGCAACAACATCTTTCAGGGCCCGTTCAACATCACTTCTGGTGCGATCAATGCGGCGCTGGCGGGCAAGGATTTATCCGGGCTTGCAAGTCTGAACATCGCGACCGCCGGTTACTATGGCTGGTCGGGGCTGACGGTTTTGCGTTCGCCTTCTTCTGGCGTGCTGGCGCTGCGCAATTTCGCGGAGACCATTTCCACGGAAATGGTGGCTGAAGCCAGCGACACTCTCGCGCTTCGTCGAAGCACCAATTCCCAGGCATTCCGTCTCTACAATACGTTTACCGACGGCTCGAACTACGAGCGCGGAGAGGTGTCCTGGTCCGGCAACGTGTTTCAGATTGCTTCCGGAAGTGCCGGCACCGGCCTCTCCCGAAAACTGCGCATCAACGGCGGCGGAAGCATCATAGACGTCGACCCGATTGCCGGCCTTACTTCTGTTTTCCGAGACGGCACGTCGTCCCCTACGCAATTCGCCGTGCTGGGCAACGGCATCGTCTCTACTGCCATTTTGCACACACGTCTCGCGCCGACGATCAACCAGGCATCGGGAACCTATTGCGTCCTCGACATCAACCCGACCGAGACTGCGATCGGCGCGGGGCCGCACTACCTTATTCGCGGGCGCGTCGGCGGCGGCGGTGACGTGTTCAACGTCGACCGGACGGGTGCCGTCGCCGGCAGGAGCCTGACGCTCAGCACCGGCGACTTTGCGCTGGGCTCGGGCAATTTCTTCCTGGGTACCAGCCTTATGGTTCTCGGTGAGCGCGCCGATCCGGGCGCTCCCAGCGCCAACTTTGGCTATCTGTACTGCAGGGACAACGGTTCTGGAAAAACACAGATCGTTGCCCGGTTCCCAACCGGCGCAATCCAAGTCATCGCGACCGAACCGTAAGGAGAGACCAATGGAAACCTTCACCGTCACGATCACCGATCCGGCGCACGTCGCCGGCATCACCGCAGCACGCGAAGCCTACAACGCTTCGCGCTCCGAGGACGAATCCGCCATGGCGACGAACAACGAGTATGTGCAGTTCGTCATGGTGCGGGCGGCCGAGAGCTACGCCAAGCAGTACGACGCGGTGGCCGCATGAGCCCCGGTGTCGAGTATCTGTTGCACCGCCTGGTCGAGCTGGAACAGGCGATGGCAGTGATGGTCGAGCAGAACGCCGCCAAGGACGCGCGTATCGCCGAATTGGAGAAGAACCAGCGCAAGCCGCGTGCGGCCAAGCCGCCGCCGGGCAACTAGGGAGGCTGTCATGGGCGGTTACGACCACTCGCCGGTCTCCATGCCGCGGCCCGCGCTCGAAGCCATGCTCGAGGACGCAGCCGAACGCGGCGCCAGGAGGGCATTGGCATCGGTCGGTCTCGACGACGCCCAGGCCGCCGATCATGTCCGGGGCCTGCGTGACCTGTTCGCCATGTACCGCGTCGTGCGCAACGGCGCGCTGAAGCAGATCGGCCAGGCCATCGCCCTCGTGGTGATCGGCGCCCTCGTGTTCTTCGCGTCAACCAAGCTCAAATCGTAGAAACGAAAGGAGATCCTCTATGCTTGCACTATTCGGTTCCATTGTCGGCCTGCTGGGCTCGTTCGCCCCGCGGTTGATCGGCTTCTTCGAGCAGAAGCAGAATCATGCCCAGGAGATCGAAATGCTCCGGGTTCAGGGCGAATTCCAGATGCGCGCGATCGAGGCCGGCCATGCCGCCAAGATGCAGGAGATCAACGCCGGCGCCGACGCGGCGAGCGAACTTGCGGCTTTCGCGGCGGCTCTGAGACCTTCAGGAGTCGCCTGGGTCGATGGCTTCAACGCCTTTGTGCGGCCATTCCTGACGCTCTGCTTCTTTGGCCTCTATGCCGCGGTAAAGGCAGCGCAGTTCATCATCCTGCAGCAGGATCACAGCGGTTCCTCGGCGACACTCTTGTCGATGTGGGGCGAGGAAGATTGGGCGGTTTGGGCCGCCATCGTCACCTTCTGGTTCGGCAATCGTACCTTCAACAAGGAACGGGGGCGCGGATGAGCACTACAGGCAGTCCCCGGGCGACCGGCGAGGCCGGCGTCTCGCTGATCCGGGGCTTTGAGGGTTTCTCGCCCGCGCCTTACGTTTGTCCCGCGGGCTTCCCGACCGTGGGCTACGGCCACGTCGTCCAGGAGGGTGAGCACTTCGAAACGCCGCTCTTGCCGGAAGGGGGCGAGGCGCTGCTGCGCGCCGATCTTCCGCGTTACGAGGGCGCCGTATGCCGGCTGATCGAGGTACCGCTCGATCAGCTGTGCTTCGACGCGCTGGTGAGCTTCACCTTCAACCTTGGGGAGGGTGCGCTGGCCGCCTCGACGCTGCGGCGCCTGGTCAATGCCAGGCGCCTCGCCGATGCCGGCCCGCAGTTCGACCGTTGGGTGTTTGCCGGTGCTCGCAAACTACCCGGCCTCGTCCGGCGTCGCGCCGCCGAACGCGCTCTTTGGGAGCGCGGCCTGGAGGCGAACAGATCCTGACAAATCCAAACAACGACCGTCAGTTGTTGTTCGGAGCCTGCTCGGCCTCGTCGTAGGCGGTCTTGATCATCCACCAGCAGAACAGCACGGCGAATAGCGCCAGCGCCAGGCCGAAGCCCAGGATACCGGCGTCGCGCGCACCCGAGGCCATGAACAGGCCGACGAAGCCAAACAGGGCGGCCATGATACCCATGATCCAATGAGACATCTTTCTCTCCTCAATCGTCGTCGAACAGAATGCGGCCCGCCGCCCCGTCAGGGTCGTCGTATTGGCCGTTGCGGAGCGCCCACAGGAACGCGGCCAGGGCGATCAGGCCGAGGATGAGCGCGGCCGGAACCAGGATGAGCAGACTGTCCATCAGCGCACCTCGCGAACCGGCGGCCGCGCGCCGAGGCGCAGGGCGTTGCCGATCACCAGTAGGGAAGACGACGACATCGCAATGGCTGCGATCAGCGGCGTCACGTCGCCGATGATGGCGAGCGGCACGGCGCTGAGGTTGTAGAGCAGCGCCAGGGCGAGATTCTGGCGCACCAGCCGGTCTGCCCGCCGCGCTACCTGCAACGTCTCGACGACCGGGAACAGCGCATCGCCCTGGAAGACCGCATCGGCGGCGTTCTGGGTTGCCTCGGCGGCGGTGGCCGGCGAGATCGAGGCATGGGCGGCTGCAAGCGCGGGGGCGTCGTTCAGCCCGTCGCCTATCATCAGCACGCGCTTGCCTTGCGCGGTGAGCTCGGCGAGACGCCGGGCCTTGTCGGCCGGCGTCACCTCGGCGCGCCAGCGCGAAATGCCGGCTTTGGCCGCGGCGTGGGCCACGGCCGCGGGACGATCGCCGGATAGGATCTCGACCGGGAGGCCCGTCGCCCCCAAGGCCGCGACCGCAGCCGCTGCGTCGGGCCGCAGGCGATCGGCAAAGGCAAAGCGCACGGGTGTGCATTCAGCACGCGTCAACCAAAGCTCGGAGCGTCCGTCATCGGTGGTACCGGCGATCCCGCAGAAACGTGCCGATCCCAGCCGGACATCACCCCGTTCCAGGCCTTGGCCTGCGCGCTCCTGGACATCCGGCGCTGCCGCGGTGTCGGGCGCCGCACGAACCAGCGCCTGAGCCAAGGGATGGCGTGAGTTGGCGGCCAGGCCGGCTGCGATCCGCAGCGCTTCGATGTCACCGTCGCCGACTACCAGTTCCGGGCGACCGAGTGTCAGGGTGCCGGTCTTGTCGAGCACGACGTAGTTTACCCCGGCAAACCGCTCGAGGGCCGTCGGCGAGAGCAGCAGAACGCCGGCGCGTAGCAGGCGGGTGCTGGCGACGACCTGGACCACCGGGACGGCGAGCGCCAGCGCGCAGGGGCAGGTGATGATCAGGACGGCCGTCGCGATCACCAAAGCGCGATCCCAAGGAAGTCCGCCCAGTAACATCCAGCCGAGGAATGTGAGCAGCGCCGTCAGGTGCACGACAGGGGCATAGGCGCGCGCCACCCGATCGGCGATCGCGATGAAGCGTGAACGGCCGCGCTCCGCCGCTTCGACCAGGCGCACGATTTCCGACAGCAGCGTGTGCTCGCCCGCTGCCGTGACCCGTACGCGGATCGGCGCGCCTAGATTGACCATGCCAGCGAAAACCTTGGCGCCGGGTGCGACATTGACCGGCACACTCTCACCGCTCACCAGTGCCGTATCAAGCGCCGAAGCGCCGCCGCTCACGACGCCGTCGGCACCCAGGCGCTCGCCGGCCGCGACCAGCAGGACATCGCCCGGCTGCAACGTATCGACGCGTCGGGAGATGGTCGTACCATCGGCCGCGAGGACCGTAGCGCTGCGGCTGGCCAGTGCCAGCAGGGCCCGTACCGATTGGCGGGCACGGCCACGAGCGCGGCGATCCAGATAGCGGCCGATCAACAGGAAGAAAACCAGCGTGATAGCCGAATCGAAGAAGGTGTGGCGCTCGCCAACCCAGGCTTCGTGCAGACTGATGAGGCAGGCGAGCGTGACACCGATGGAGATCGGCACATCCATGTTTGTCCGGCCGGCCTTGAGCGCGGCATAGGCCGAGCGGAAGAATGGCCGCCCTGCGTAGGCTACGGCCGGCAGGGCGATGGCGGCCGACAGCCAGTGGAACAGGGCGCGCGTGGCGTCGCCCATCGAGCCATCCTCGCCCGACCAGACAGCCACCGACAGCAGCATGACGTTGGCTGCGGCGAAGCCCGCCACGGCGAGGCTGCGCAGCAGCTC
>Ga0082335_1005556_pt1 | contig 17246 bp, 13 predicted proteins | sample Subgrocontami58m_FD_72375 | JGI IMG/M metagenome (GOLD analysis project Ga0082335, IMG submission 72375) | Subsurface groundwater microbial communities from S. Glens Falls, New York, USA - GMW37 contaminated, 5.8 m (SPADES assembly) (version 2) ... | reverse complement strand
AGACGGCGTCCTTGTCGGTCTTCCTGAACTTCCCGCCCGAGTGGAGGGTCGTGAAGATCACCTGGACCGCGGGCACCTTCTTCTTCGGGTGGATATCCACGGGAATGCCGCGGCCGTCGTCTTCGACCGCCGCCGAGCCGTCTTCGTAGAGCGTCACGACGATGTTCTTCGCAAAGCCGGCCAGCCCCTCGTCCGCCGCATTGTCGATGGTCTCGATCAGGGCATGGTTGGGGTTCGCCGGATCAGTATACATGCCCGGCCTGTGGAGAATGGGCGACAGGTCCTCGAGGATCTCGATGTCCTCCGCGCTGTATCCCCTAGATTTTGTTGCCATTACGCCCTCTACCCCTAGGCCTTGGGGTCTTGATGCACACAGTTATCATACGCCGACGCTGCAGCGCCTGCACGTGGCCGGACCGGCGCGTCGATGGGCCACCGGGCGCACCTTAACCGATATACTTGGGGATGCGCACGAGCCGCGGGACCGACCGGGGAGCAGCCCTCGGCACGGACCATCGCGATTCGATTGGACACGGAGGTCCGCGAAATGGTTGCAGCTTCCCCGATATCGAACAGTTCGGGACTCGACCCCCTGCAGTTGCTCGGCCTGATGCGCGAGCGTCGCTCGTCGAGGTCCGGGTATCTCGAAGACAAGCCGGTATCGGACGAGCAGGTCAGCCTGCTCCTGGAGGCCGGGCGGGCGGCGCCCTCTGCGGGCAATGCACAGCCATGGGAATTCATCGTGATTCGCGACCGGGATATGCGGCACCGAATCGCGGAACTGTTCAAGCGCCAGCTGCAGGACAAGATGGAACTCGAGCGCACGATCCGCGGCCACGCCAAGGTCGGCGGATCGATCGGTTGGCTGTTTGCGCCGGTGTTGATCCTGTGTCTGGGTGATCCGCGCACCAGCGTCTCGTTTCCGCTGCGCACCCAGGAGGACAAGGCCGAATCGCATTTCTACAGCAGCCTGGCGAACGCGCTGCTGCAGATGATGCTGATGGCGGAATGCATGGGCCTAGGCACCCAGTACATCAGCGACGTGAGCTCACCCTATTTCAGCCTGATGCTCAAGCATCTGCTCGACATACCCCGCGAGCTGAAGGTCTACCATCTGATGCCCGTGGGCTATGTGTCGGTCAGGGGGCAGCCGAGCAGCCGCCGGCCCCTCGAGGAGATGGTGCACCACGAGCGGTACGACCGAAGCAGGCAACGCTCGGCCGAAGACATCGAGAGATTCGTTCAGCAGGACTCGATACAGTCCAAGAGCTACCAATGGGGTGGCTCGGGGAAGACCACTCCCGAGTAGGCGGCTGTCCGCCGTCAGCGCCGGGGCGCTTCGAGGATCGTCACCGTCGTCGCCGCCTCCTCCACGCCCCAAAAGCCGCCGCCGTTCTCCGCCAGCGCCAGGCGCGCGCCGTCGACTTGCCGGGCTCCGGCCTCGGCGCGCAACTGCGCAACCAGCTCGTGGATCTGGATGAGGCCGGTCGCGCCCACCGGATGCCCCTTGGAGACGAGACCGCCGGAAGGGTTGATGGGGATTCGCCCGCCCAGTCGCGTCTCGCCCTTTTCGACCAGCCACCCGCCTGCACCGCGATCGCAGAAGCCCAGGTTCTCCGACTGCAGGATCTCCGCGAACGAGCAGGCGTCGTGGACCTCTGCGACGTCGATGTCGCCCGGGCCGACGCCTGCGGCTTCATACGCCTGCAGCCCGGCCACGCGCCCGATGTGCCGGTCGTAATCCTCGACATCGCGATCGCTGCTGCTGGCGAGCGCGAGGCCCGCCACGCGCACCGCCCGCGCGCGGTCGAAGCGGTCCAGCGCCCGCTCATGGCACACGACCGCCGCCGCGGCGCCGTCGCTGATTGGCGCACACATCGACCGGGTGAGGGGCCATTTCACGGGTTGATCGGCAAGCACCTGCTCGACCGACATGTCGTCGCGATACTGCGACAACGGGTTGAGAGTCGAGTGGAAGTGATTCTTCGCGGCAGCCGCCGCGATCTGACGCTGGGTGGTGCCGAATCGGCGCATGTGCATTCGCGCCATGCCCGCATAGTAGTCCATGAAGAAACTGTGGACCGACGCGCCGCCGGTCTCTTCTTGCGGTCCCACTCCCCGGCCGATCTCGGCCAGCCAGGCGCAGGTCGAATCGATCGTATGGACGTCCGCGCCGCCGAGAAATGCGCGGAACATCTGCTCCTTCTGCTCGGGAAAGAACATCTTGTCGGCGCCGGCCACCAGCGCCACATCGCACATGCCGGCCCGCAGGTGCGCGTACGCCTCGCGCAGCGCCGTACTGGCGCTGGCACATGCGTTCTCGACGTTGGCAATCGGGATCCCGGCGAAGCCGAGCGGGCGCAGCGCGCACTGGCCGCGGATGACGTTCTGCCCCTCCATCATTCCCTGTCGGGTGTTGGCGAACCAGGCGGCCTCGATGTCGGAGACACTGCAGCGCGCATCGGCCAGGGCGCCTTCGACGGCCTCGCGGGTCAGGTCCTTCACCGAGCGCGCCGGGAACTTGCCCAGTCCGGTCATGGCTATGCCGACGATATAGACGTCATTTACCATTGCTGTCCTCTCCTTCACCGACAACGAATCGAATGATCAAGCCCGACCTCGACAAGAACCCCGGCTTCCTGTTCCGGCGCATGCAACAGGTATCGGTCTCGCTGTTCCTGAACCGGCTGCGCGAGTTCGGCATCACGCCGCTGCAATACACGATACTCCGCATCATCCGGGCCCAGCCGGGAATCGACCAGATCTCGGTGGCCTCCCGGGCGATTCTCGATGCCTCGACGGTCAAGGACATCGTCGCCAGGCTCGAAGCGAGAGGTCTGGTCGAACGCAGGACCGGCGAGCTGGACCGGCGAACCCGTTCGGTGTCGCTGACCCGGGCAGGCGACAAGTTGCTGGCCGCTGTCGAGCCCGAGGTGCGACGTGCCCGGAAAGAGCTGCTCGCGCCGCTGTCCGGGCAGGAGCAGGCGACGCTGCTGCGGCTCCTGCGCGCGGTCCTCGCCGCGCACGAGCAATTGCCCGCCAACCCGGATGCCGCCATTCCCTGGCGCCGTTCCACCCGGTCGCTGGACGATGATTGACCCGCCGGCGCCTGTCGACGGCCGGCGTGAGCTGTGCCACACTATTTGTGAGCATACTCATATTATACTTGCTGTCGACGCAGCGTTCGCAGGGATTCGCCCATCCGGGCTGCGAACGACGCACCGGGAGAAGCCGGAGGTGTGATTATGGAACTTCAGGGAAAGATCGCCCTGGTGACCGGGGCGGCCGGGGTGCTGGGAAAGGCGTACTGCAAGGCGCTGGCGGTCGCCGGCGCCGACGTGGCGCTGGTCGACGCGAGCGAGGCCGCACTTGGAGCGGCGACGGCCGAATTGAGCGCGGCGGTCCCGGGACGGCGTTTCATCGCGATCGCGGGTGACGTACGTGTTCCCGCCCAGGTCCAGGCGGCGGTGGCGAGGACGAAGAAGGAGCTGGGCCGCATCGACATCCTGGTCAACAGCGCAGGCGGCAGCCTGCGCACTCCCAAGGCGCTCCAGGACATCACCGAGGAGCATTGGGACCTGGTGCTGGACGTGAACCTGAAAGGAACTTTCCTGATGTGTCAGGCCGTGGCGCCGGCGATGCACGCGCAGGGCGGCGGAAGAATCATAAACATTGCCTCGATCGCCGGGCGCTTGCCGAGCGTGCTGACAGGCGTTCAGTACGCCGCGTCGAAAGGCGGAGTCATGGCGCTCACCCGCAAGCTGGCGAGCGAACTGGGCCCGGACATCACCGTGAACGCCATCGCACCGGGAGCGGTGCTGGCCGGCGAGCGCGTGATCGGCATGTGGGAGAAGCTGGCGCCGGCAGAGCGCGAGGAGACCATTCACAACATTCCCCTCGGGCGCCTGTCCACGCCGGAGGAGCAGGCCGACGTCGTCGTATTCCTAGCCTCTCCCGCATCGCGCTATATCACCGGCGCCACCGTCGACGTCAACGGCGGGCGGTTCATGGCATGAACCCGCTCGCCAGCCTGCTCACGCGCGCCGAGCGCCAGTTCTCGGACAAGGTCGCGATCTTCCATGGAGATCGGCAATTCAGCTTTGCCCAGGTGGGCGAAGCCGCCAGCCGTCTCGCTTCGGCCCTGGTGCACCGCCTCGGCGTTCGCAAAGGCAGCCGCGTCGGCCTCCTGCTGCCCAACTGCCCGGAATTCACCATGACCGATTGGGCGCTGATACGGGCCGGCCTGGTGCGGGTGCCGGTCAACCCGAGGCTCGCGCCCTCGGAGGTCGAGTACATCCTGAGCGATTCCGGTGCCGAGGTCGTCGTGTACGACGGCGAGTACGCTTCCGTCGTCGAGGCCATCCGGCCGAATCTGCCCGCGGCGCGCCACTTCATCGCAATCGGTGCGGCGCCGGCGGGGTCCCACGGCTGGGACGACGTGCTCGCGCAGGGACGGCCCGGGAGCTTCCAGGTCGACGCCGACATGGACGACCCCTACATGATCCTCTACACCTCGGGCACGACCGGCCGGCCCAAGGGCGCCACCACGACGGTGCGCTCCCGCTGGTTCACCATTTTCACCTCGGCCGAGAACGAGAACTTCGTCGAACCGTCGGATGTGATGCTGCACGTGGCGTCGCTCGGCCACGGCAGCGGCACCAAGGTGCTCAATCACTATGTGAAGGGCGCCACCAACATCTACCTGCCCAAGTTCACCATCGAGGCGTTCTGCGAAACCGTGCAGCGGCATCGGGTCACCACCACCTGGGTCGTGCCGACCATCATCGGCATGCTGCTCGATTTCCCGGACCGCGGAAAGTATGATCTCTCGAGCCTGCGCACGATCGTCTACGGCGGCGCCCCCATGCCGGTGGAACGGCTGAAAGAAGCGCTGCAGATTTTCGGTCCGATCTTCGTCCAGGTGTTCGGCCTCTCCGAAACGCCGCACCCGATCATATCGATGGGCAAGGTCGATCACGTCGCCGGCACGCCCCGGCAACTCGAACGGCGGCTGGGCAGCACCGGGCGCCCGAGCATCGGCGTGGAAGTCAGGCTCATCACCGAGGATGGCCGCGATGCGGCCGCCGGCGAGGTCGGCGAGATCGCCGCCCGTGGCGACAACGTGATGATCGGCTACTGGGGCAAGCCGGAGGCGACCGCCGAGGTCATGAAGGACGGCTGGTTCCATACCGGTGACCTGGCGGTGGCCGATGACGAGGGCTACATCTCGATCGTCGATCGCAAGAAGGACATGATCATCTCGGGCGGATACAACGTGTATCCCCGTGAGGTGGAAGAAGCCCTGTACAAGCATCCGGCGGTGCGCGAGTGCGCGGTCATCGGCGTTCCGGACACGAAGTGGGGCGAAGCCGTCAAGGCCGTGGTTTCCCTGAAGCCGGGGCAACCAGCCAGCGCAGAGGAGTTGCTGGAGCACTGCCGCCAATGGCTCGCCGGCTACAAGAAGCCGCAGTCGGTCGATGTGCTCGACGAGCTGCCGAAGAGCCCCAACGGCAAGATTCTCAAGCGCGAACTGCGCAAGCCATATTGGGATGGGCGGCGCCGCAGCATCTGAGGTCCGCCGAGCAGAGCCAGGAGGAGTCGCGATGGCAGAGTTGCGCAAGAAGGAATTCCGCACCCTCGACGATATTCAGCTCAAGCGAGTCTATACGCAGGCCGATGTGGTGGCGCCGAGCGTCGGGAACCCGATCGGGATGCCCGGCGAGTTCCCGTTTACACGCGGCGTCTCCCCGGAAATGCATCGCCAGAGCTTCTGGATCATGGGCATGTATTCGGGCGGCGGCACCGCCGAGGAGACGAACAAGCGCTTTCGCTACCTGCTCGGCCAGGGCCAGACGGGTTTCAGCATCGCGCTCGACCTGCCCACCCAGATGGGCTATGACCCGGACGATCCAATGTCCAAGGGCGAGGTCGGCAAGGTCGGTGTCACGCTGGCTTCGCTCGAGGATCTGGAGCGACTGTTCGACGGCATACCATTCGAGAAGGTCCGCCAGATCCGCACCACTGCGAATGCCATCAGCCCCCTGTTCGTCGCCATGGTGATCGCCATGGCGCGCCGCCGCGGGATCGATCCGAGGACCATCAACCTGTTCGTTCAAAACGATGTGCTCAAGGAGTACATCGCGCGGGGAACCTACATCTATCCGCCGGCGCCGTCGCTGAAGCACTGCGTCGACGTGATCGAGTATTGCGCCAGGAACGGGCTGCGGAACTGGACGCCCATGTCCGTCTCCGGCTATCACATCCGCGACAGCGGCGCGACACCGGCCCAGGAACTCGCCTTCTGCCTTGCCAATGCCATCGCCTACTTCCAGGAGGCGGTGGGTCGTGGCGTCAAGGTGGACGACTTCGCCCAGAACGTCTGGATGTTCCTGGCAGGGGACATCGCCTTCCTCGAAGAGGTGGCCAAGTTCCGCTGTGCCCGCCGCATCTGGTCGAAGCTGATGCGCGAGCGTTTCGGGTCCACCGTTTCAGAGACCCAGGCGCTGAAGATCTTCTGCTACACCCTGGGCGGGCGCTTGACGGCGCAGCAGCCGCTCAACAACATCGCCCGGGTGGCGATCATGACCCTGGCGGCGGTTCTCGGCGGCGTGCAGACGCTTGCCACGTCCTCGTACGACGAAGCCTTTTCCACGCCTACCGAGGAGGCCGCGACCATCGCCCTGCGCACGCAGCAAATCGTTGCAAATGAATCGGGCGTCGCCGACATCGTCGATGCCCTGGGCGGCTCCTGGGCCCTGGAGACGCTGACCAGCGAGCTGGAGGCACGGGTGCTCGCGATCCTGGAACAGGTGGAGCAGAAGGGCGGCGCGGCGGCCTGCATCGAGAGCGGTTACTTTCAACAGCAACTGTCCGGGGCCGCGTACCGGTACCAGCGCGAGGTGGACAGCGGGGAGCGCGTGGTGGTCGGCGTCAACGCCTTCAAAACCGATGAAGAGCCGAAGATCCCGCTCTACCGGCCCGACCCGGAGGTGGAACGGCGCCAGGTGGCGAGCGTACAGGCGTTGCGTTCGCGGCGCGACAACATTGCCGTCCAGGCGGCGCTCGCCGGGCTCGAACAGGTCGCACGTGGAGGCGGCAACACGATCGAGCCGCTGATCGCCTGTGCCGATGCCTACGCCACCACGGGCGAAATCTGCGGCACGCTGCGCCGTGTCTGGGGCCGGTACACCGACCCCGCCGTGTTTTGATTGAAGGGAGGCGGTCTCGATGGGCGAGCGAATTCGCGTGCTGCTGGCCAAGCCGGGGCTGGACGGACACGATCGGGGCATCAAGGTCGTGGCGCGTGCGCTCCACGATGCCGGCATGGAAGTGATCTACACCGGCCTGCACCAGACCCCCGAACAGGTGGTGATCGCCGCAACGCAGGAAGACGTCGATCTCGTCGGCCTCAGCATCCTGTCGGGCGCCCACAACACGATCGTGGCCGAGATTTTCGAACTGATGAAAGCCTCGGGGATGAACGACGTGCCGGTGCTCGTCGGCGGCACCATTCCCGACGACGACCGTCCGGGACTCGCTTCCATGGGCGTTGCAGCAGTGCTCGGCCCGGGGACCACGATGCACTCGGTGGTGACGCTCGTGCAGCAGTTGACTCAGCGCGGCCGGGCGAGACCCTGACGATGAAAGCTCTTTGGCAGCCACGCGGCGTAGCGGTCGCGGGCGCAAGCGCCACGCCGGGTTCCCTGGGGCAACGCCTGCTGGGGTACCTGCGCGACCACGGATATACGGGCGGCGTCTATCCCGTCAACCCGCGCTACCCCGAGGTGAACGGGCTCACCTGCTATCCAAGCGTGCGCGACATTCCCGGTCCCGTGGACCTCGTGCTCGCGCTCGTGGGCGCGGAGCGCGTGATGGGCACGCTCCAGGACTGCGCGGCCAAAGGGGTCGCCTACGTCGTGGTGCACGCCAGCGGATTCGGCGAAATGGGCGCGCGCGGCCTGGCGCTCGAGCAGGAGATGGCCGACTATGCCCGCGCCAACGGCATGCGCATCATCGGCCCCAACTGCATCGGTCTGGTCAATCCTCACGATCACCTCGTGGCTGGCTTCAGTCCGCTCTTCTCCAGGGTGAAGTTCGAGCCGGGCGCGCTCGGCCTGGTGACGCAAAGCGGCGCGCTCGGCTACGGAATCGTCTCCCTCGCGGTGGAACGCGGGCTGCGGTTCGGCCGCATCGTCAATACGGGGAACGAAGCAGACCTCTGCACGGCGGAACTGGTGGAGGAACTGCTGAACGATGATGTGACCTCCACCATCCTGGTGTACAGCGAGGGCGTCAAGCGGGCCGCCGATTGGCGGGCTCTCGGAAGCCTTTCCCTGCAGCGCGGCAAGCCGGTCATCGTGCTGAAGTCCGGTCGCTCGGAGATCGGAAGCCGCGCCGCAGCCTCGCATACAGCCTCCCTGGCCGGCGACGATGCGGTATGGGACGCCGCCTTCCGGCAACTGGGCATGCTCAGAGTCGACGATGTCGACGACATGCTCGACCTGGCCGCGATCTTTCAACAGCCGCGTCGCCCTGCCGGCCCCGGTGTCGGGGTAATGACCACCTCCGGCGGCGCCGGCATCCTCGCGGTTGACAGCCTGTCCGCGGCTGGACTCGGAGTACCGGCCTTCGGCGACCGGACCTGCCGGGAGATTCAGGCCGTTTTCCCCGCGTTCGGAACCATAGCCAATCCGCTGGACCTCACCGGCCAGATACTGTCCGATCCGACCCTGTTCCGCACGGCGCTGCGGTCCATGGTGAGCGATCCCGTCGTGAATGTCCTGCTGGTCTGCTTCTGCGTCCTTCAGGGAGCCGAGGTTGACAAGGCGATAGAGGATCTCCTGACGGTGCTGGCCGAGACAGACAAGCCAATCCTGGTCTCGCGCACCGGCGGCGAGTTCCTGGCGCCCGGCGCAGCCGTGAGGCTGCAGCACGCAGGAGTGCCGGTCTTCCAGACTCCGGCGCGCGCGGCCCGCGCAATTGCAGCACTGGTCCGGTTCGCCCAGCGCGGCACTGCGACGGGTGTCGCGCCCCTTCCGACTCCCGGCCCGGCTCCGCAGGGCTGGCCGCGGCCCGGTCAGAACCTCACCGAACGCGAGGCCAAGTGTCTGTTGGCTGCCGTCGGTCTGCCCGTGACCCGCGAGGTCCTGGTTACCACGCCCGCCGAGGCGGCCGCGGTTGCAGACAAGATGGGCTACCCGGTGGTCCTGAAGATCGACTCGCCGGACATTGCTCACAAGACGGAGGCGGGAGGTCTTCGCTTGGGCCTGCGCGACGGCACGGCGGTTCAGGGCGCCTTCGGAGACGTCATGACCGGCGTACGGACCTTCAAGCCGGATGCACTGCTGAACGGCTGCCTGGTTCAGGAACAGGTCGAGGGCTGCGTTGCGGAGATTCTGGTCGGCGTGTCCCCGTCACCGATGGGCCCGGTGGTCACGGTCGGACTGGGAGGCATTTTTGTCGAAGTGTTCAAGGATGTCAGCCAACGGCTTGCGCCGCTGACCGCAGCCGATTCGAGGACCATGCTGGCTGAGCTGCGCGGTTTCAAGCTCCTGACGGGCGTCCGGGGCCAAAGACCCGCCGACGTCGAGGCACTCGCGGAGCTGGTGGCACAGGTCAGTCAGCTCGCTGTGCAGTGGCCCGGCCAGTGGGAGCTGGACTTGAACCCTGTCCTTGTCATGCCATCGGGTCAAGGCTGCCGGATCGCCGATGCTTTGCTCATAGTGCGCCCGTAGCAGAGCGCGACCTGAGCTACTCGGCCATTTCGCCCACGGCCTCGGGAATCTGATGCGCACCGCGACATCCTGGCGGAGAGAGCGGGATTCGAACCCGCGGTACGGTTTATAGCCGTACACACGCTTTCCAGGCGTGCACCTTCAACCGCTCGGTCACCTCTCCATCCCGCCGGCAAGTTTAGCGCGGAAACGCGAAGCCGCGCAGCTTAGCCGATATGGACGCCTGCGGCAATGCCGGCAAAGTCGCCCTCAACTTCTCGGCCGTGTTGCCGAAACTGCCTATAATGGTGCCTTCGCGCACGTCGCCGTGCCGCTCCGGCCCCAGTCCGTGGCGCGGGTTCCGAACGCGAACAGCCTGCCGAATGACTACACGGACACGACCTCGCCTCCTATGAACGAGCAGGAGCAGTACGTAGAACTGATTGCCGACGAGCTCGGCTGGGACAACCCCCGCGCCCGCCTCGCCGAAGCGATCGAAAGCGGCTCGTTCTCCCTGTACGGGCAGGAAATCGTGGATATCCGAAACAACACGCGCCTGGGCTTCGAGGTGCTGGTGCGCATGCGCGAAGAGGAGAATCTGCTACTGCCCCCCGGTGCGTTCATCCCGATCCTGGAGCACTTCAGCATGATGCCGGCCCTCGATCAGTGGGTGGTCGACAGTGCCGCCCTGATCGCGAACGTGGAGCCCAAGGCGACGATGTATTTCGTGAACGTCTCCGCGCAGACGTTGACCGACCGCGGCTTTATCGGGCAGCTCGGGCAGGTCGCAGCCCGATTCCCCTCCGCGGTGAAGTTGCTCTGCTTCGAAATCGACGAGCACGACGCGCGGGCGCTGCACGACGAGACGGGGCAGTTCGTCTCCGCCGTCAAGGCGGCCGGCTTCCGGCTCGCGCTCGACCATTTCGGCAAGGGCCGCGTATCGTTCGAGCTGCTCAAGCAGGTCCACGCCGATTACGTCAAGCTCGATTCGGGCCTTGTGCTTGCAATGGGACGCGGGGATGCCGTTGCCGTAGCCAAGCTGAGAGCCATACACCGGGTGTGCCGCAGCATAGGCATCGCCCCGATAGCCCAGTGTGTCGAGTCCGACGAGGTCTGCAAGCGCCTTGCGCAGCTCGGCATCGACTATGCTCAGGGTTACCACTTCTCTGCGCCCGCACCCATCGAGATCCCGGTCGTTCCGAACGTAGCCTGAGGTACGGGAACACGCGTCTCCCCGGGCGCGCCAATCCAACGCCAGCCGCCGCGGCACGAAATCGGCGTTGCAGCGCGCTCTACGTTACCTGTTTCAGTTGTTCGAGGATCGCCGGATTCTCCAGAGTCGAGACGTCCTGCCTGATCTCCTCGCCCTTGGCGAGCGATCGCAGCAGCCGCCGCATGATCTTGCCCGAGCGGGTCTTGGGCAGGTTGTCACCGAAGCGGATGTCCTTCGGCTTGGCGATGGCCCCGATTTCCTTGGCGACCCAGGCACGCAGGTTCTCCGCGATCCCGTGCGCAATCGCGCCTTCGGGCCGCGCCTGCTTGAGCACCACGAATGCGCACACCGCCTCACCGGTAACCTCGTCGGGGCGGCCCACCACTGCGGCCTCCGCCACGAGCGGATTGGACACGAGCGCCGACTCGATCTCCATGGTTCCGAGGCGGTGTCCGGCGACGTTCAGCACGTCGTCGATGCGCCCCATGATGGTGTAGTAGCCGTTCAGATCGCGGCTCGCGCCATCGCCCGCGAGGTAGTATTTGCCCTTGAAGTCCTCCGGGTAGTAGCTCTTCCTGAAACGCTCCGGATCGCCCCAGATCGTTCGGATCATCGAAGGCCAGGGACGTTTGATGACGAGGATTCCGCCCTTGCCTCTTTCCACCGACTGGCCGGTCTCGTCGACGACGTCGGTGATGATGCCCGGGAGCGGGAGCGTGCACGAGCCGGGTTTGAGCGGGGTGGCGCCGGGCAGCGGCGAAATGAGGTGCCCGCCGGTCTCGGTCTGCCACCAGGTATCGACGATGGGGCAGCGCGACTTGCCCACGGTCGTGTAATACCACATCCAGGCCTCCGGGTTGATCGGCTCGCCGACCGTGCCGAGAATCCGCAGGCTCGACAGGTCGTACTTGTTCGGCAGGTCCGCCCCCGCCTTGATCAGCGAGCGGATGGCTGTCGGCGCGGTATAGAACACGCTCACCTTGTGGTCCTGGATCGTCTTCCAGAACCGGCCCGCGTCCGGATAGGTCGGCACCCCTTCGAAGACGATCTCGGTCGCACCGACCGCGAGCGGTCCGTAGGTGGTGTAGGTGTGCCCGGTCACCCAACCCACGTCGGCCGTGCACCAGAACACATCGGCCGGCTTGTAGTCGAAGACCCACTTCATGGTGAGGATCGCGTGCAGGAGATACCCGCCCGTGGAGTGCTGGACTCCCTTGGGTTTGCCCGTCGACCCCGAGGTATAGAGAATGAACAGCGGGTGCTCGGCACCCACCCAGGTCGGCTCGCAGGTGTCCGCCTGGCCCTTGACCACGTCATGCCACCACTTGTCGCGCGGGGCCTGCATGTTCACGGCCGTGCCCGTGCGGCGGTAGACGATGACGTTCTTCACTTTCTCGCAGCCGCCCATGGAAAACGCCTCGTCCACCGCGGGCTTGAGGGGGATCTCCCTGCCGCCGCGGTATTGCCCGTCGGCGGTGATGACTTCGGTCGCACCGGCATCGATGATGCGTTCCTGGAGGCTCTTCGCGGAAAATCCCCCGAAGACGACCGAGTGCGTCGCGCCGAGGCGCGCGCAGGCCTGCATCGCGACGACCACCTCGATCGACATCGGCATGTAGATGAGGACGCGGTCACCCTTCTGGATGCCATGGGCTTTCAGTGCGTTCGCGAACTGGCAGACTTTGTGGTAGAGCTGCTTGTAGCTGATCTTCGTGACCTTGCCGTCGTCGGCCTCGAAAATGATCGCGATCTTGTCCGGTTGGGTCTTGAGGTGGCGGTCGAGGCAGTTATAGGACGCATTCAGCTCGCCGTCGTGAAACCACCGGAAGAACGGCGCGTTGGATTCGTCCAGCACCTGCGTGAACGGCTTGCGCCAAAGCACGTGCTCGCGCGCCAGCCGCCCCCAGAATCCCTCGAAATCGCTCTCCGCCTCGTCGCAGAGGGCCTGGTAGGCCGCCATCCCGGAGACGTTGGCTTGTTTGATGAAGTCGGCCGAAGGCGGAAATATCCGGTTCTCCTGAAGGACCGACTGGATCGTTGCCGTGGTCATTGTTCGAAACCTCCTTTGTGCATTGCCCGCATGCGGCGAGTCTGGCTCGCGTCGCTTACGCCACGCTTACAGGGCGCAGGGGCCAAAGTTACACAGGACCATCCGGAAATGCAAAACAGGCCCCCGCCGCTCGCGATGGCGGTCCTGCTTCGAAGCGATTCGATTCGAGAGATGCGATGACCGCTTATTACTATTTACTAACATATATTTATATTGTGTTCTTCATCTTATACATTAACTTGCTCCCGAAGCCGGGCTCGCGCCCCAAACGAAAACGCCGCGTAGCGCGCGGCGTTTTCGTCCGGATCGGAATCGAATTCAGGCGGCCTGCTTCGCCTTGGGCTTGCTGTCGAAGAACTGCTCGTCTTCGGTCGAACCGTGCAACGCGGTCGTCGAGGACTTGCCGCCCTGGATGACCTGGGTGACGTCATCGAAGTAGCTGGTCCCGACCTCGCGCTGGTGCTTGACGGCCGTAAAGCCCTTCTCGGCCGCTGCGAACTCCTTCTGCTGCAACTCGACGAACGCACTCATGTTGTTGCGCGCGTAGCCGTAGGCGAGATCGAACATCGAGTAATTGAGCGCGTGGAATCCCGCCAGCGTGATGAACTGGAACTTGTAGCCCATCGCGCCGAGCTCCCGCTGGAATTTCGCGATGGTCGAATCGTCCAGGTTGCGCTTCCAGTTGAACGACGGCGAGCAGTTGTATGCCAGCATCTTGTTGGGGAACTTCTTGCGGATGCCTTCGGCGAACCGGCGCGCGAAGTCCAGGTCGGGGGTGCCGGTCTCGCACCACACCATGTCCGCGACTTCCGCGTAGGCGAGCCCGCGCGACAGCGCCTGCTCGAAACCGTTCTTCACGCGGTAGAAACCCTCGGAGGTGCGCTCGCCGGTGATGAACGGCTTGTCGTTCTCGTCGACGTCGGAGGTCAGGAGGTTGGCGGCCTCCGCGTCGGTGCGCGCGAGCAGGATCGTCGGCACGCCCAGAACGTCGGCCGCCAGTCTCGCCGCGATCAGCTTCTCCACCGCCTCGCGGGTGGGGACCAGCACCTTGCCGCCCATGTGGCCGCACTTCTTCACCGAGGCGAGTTGGTCCTCGAAATGCACGCCCGCGGCGCCGGCGTCGATCATCGACTTCATCAGCTCGAAGGCGTTCAGCACGCCGCCGAACCCGGCCTCGGCGTCCGCGACGATCGGCGCGAAATAATCGACGCTGCCCGTGCCCTCCATGTGCTGGATCTGGTCGGCACGCATGAGCGCGTTGTTGATCCGCCTGACCACGGTCGGGACGCTCGAGACCGCGTACAAGGACTGGTCCGGGTACATCGTATGGCTGTCGTTGGCATCCGCGGCCACCTGCCAGCCGGACAGGTAGATCGCAGGCACGCCCGCCTTGACCTGCTGCATGGCCTGGTTGCCCGTCATCGCGCCGAGCGAGTTGACGAAGGGCATTTCGTTGACCATCCGCCACAGCTTTTCCGCGCCGCGCTTGGCGAGCGTATGCTCGATCATTACCGAACCCCGGAGGCGGTAGACGTCTTCGGCGGTATAGCCGCGCTTCAGGCCCTTCCAGCGCGGGTTCTCGGCCCAGTCCTTCCGGATCCTCTGGATTTCCTGTTCTTTCGTTTGCATCGTTCCCCCAAAATTTTTGGTCGGTTCCTCACAATATCGGACCCAGGGTAAATTTCCCCAGGCCGCAGCCCAAATCGAGGCGGGATTCGATCTCTTTTGGGTCGAGCCCCGACCTCGACTTGCTACTACCGCCCGGATACGGCGTCAAGCGGTATCGGCTCACGGGGGCGACCGGAGTTGGTCCGGTCAGACCTTGCGGGCGAACCGCGCTGGTGGCGCAGGCCCTCGCAGCTGCCAGCATTCCACGTACGATTGCCGACAGTCGTGAGTACCAAACGGTACACGACCAAGTTTAACATCGAATTTTTGGCGCTGCAAAATCTCCGGCTGGGATCGTCGTGTTTTCTTGATCTGCATTAAATCATCGTCTTAACCGCAATGTAGTGTTGCTTTCCAGCATGTGAAATCTTGTAATGCTGCGCCGCATTACAAAATGACGCACGGGGCTTGCCATCCCCTGCAATGTTAAAATCGATGCTCGGGAATTCAACTCCCGGCGAAAAGGACCTTTCGCATGACCACGATCCGGCAGGACGACCTCATCCAGAGCATCGCCGACGCACTGCAATACATCAGCTACTACCATCCGAAGGACTATCTCACCCATCTCGCGCGCGCCTACGAGCGCGAGCAGTCCGTGGCGGCGAAGGATGCGATCGCGCAGATCCTGACCAATTCGCGCATGTGCGCCGAAGGCCATCGCCCCATCTGCCAGGACACCGGCATCGCCAACGTGTTCCTCAAAGTGGGGATGGACGTGCGCTTCGAGGGATTCAAGGGCTCGGCGTCCATCGCCGACGCGGTGAACGAAGGCGTTCGTCGTGCCTATCTGGACCCCGACAACACCCTGCGCAGCTCCGTGTTGGCCGACCCGATCTTCAGCCGGAAGAACACCAAGGACAATACCCCGGCGGTGGTGCACTTCGATCTGGTGCCGGGCGGCACAGTTGATGTGCAGGTGGCCGCGAAGGGCGGCGGTTCCGAGAACAAGTCGAAGTTCGCGATGCTCAATCCCACGGACTCCCTCGTCGATTGGGTCCTGAAGACCGTACCCACCATGGGCGCGGGCTGGTGCCCGCCGGGGCTGCTCGGCATCGGCGTCGGCGGGACGGCCGAGAAGGCCATGCTCATGGCCAAGGAAGTGCTGATGGAACCGATCGACATGCACGAACTGCTCGCCCGCGGGCCGCAGAGCAAGCTCGAGGAACTGCGCATCGATCTCTACACCAAGGTGAATGCGCTGGGCATCGGCGCGCAGGGGCTGGGCGGGCTTACCCTCGTGCTCGATGTGAAAATTCGCGACTTCCCCACCCACGCCGCTTCGAAACCGGTGGCCATGATTCCGAACTGCGCGGCGACCCGGCACGTGCATTTCGTGCTCGACGGTTCGGGTCCCGCCGAGCTCCAGCCGCCGTCGCTCGACGACTGGCCGAAGATCACCTGGGCGCCCCCCTCCAACGCCAGGCGCGTCAATCTCGATACGCTCACGCGCGAGGAAATCGCGAGCTGGAAGCCGAGCGACATCCTGCTGCTCTCGGGCAAGATGCTCACCGGCCGCGACGCGGCGCACAAGCGCATCCAGGACATGCTCGACAAGGGGGAGAAACTACCCGTCGACTTCACCAATCGCGTGATCTATTACGTCGGCCCGGTCGACCCGGTGCGGGACGAAGTGGTCGGTCCGGCCGGCCCAACGACCTCCACGCGCATGGACAAGTTCACCGAGTCGATGCTCGCCAGGACCGGACTCATCGGCATGATCGGCAAGTCCGAGCGCGGTCCCGCGGCCATCGAGGCGATCAAGAAGCACAAGGCCGCGTACATGATGGCGGTCGGCGGCGCCGCCTACCTGGTCGCAAAAGCGATACGCAAGTCGCGCGTCGTCGCGTTCGGCGACCTCGGCATGGAGGCGATATACGAGTTCGACGTGAAGGATATGCCGGTCACGGTGGCGGTCGACGCCAACGGCACGTCGGTGCACCAGACCGGCCCGCAGGAGTGGGAAAAGCGCATCAAGGAGTTCAAGATCCCGCTGACCGTGGCGTAGCGCGAGCGCAGTGCGTGCGTGACGCAAGTCACGCCGGATTCGCGCACAGCGACTATATTGGAATTGAAAGATCGCCCGCTTGGGTGGTCTTCCCTAGCTTGACTGGTCCTTCGGGGCTTCGACGAGCGGCGTCTTCTCCCTGGTGACAGGGGGGTTTCGAACGGGGAGACCTGCCAAGCGGGTGCGCGTTCTAGCGCAGCATCGACTCGGGCCTGACCCACAGGTCGAATTCCTCCGCCGTGACGAAGCCAAGCGCGAGCGCCGCCTCTCGCAGCCCGGTTCCTTCCCTGTGCGCCTTCTTCGCTATCTGTGCCGCCTTGTCGTAGCCGATGTGCGGGTTGAGCGCCGTGACCAGCATCAGCGAGTTGTTCAGCAGCGAATCGATCCGCTCGCGGTTCGGCTCGATGCCCGCGGCGCAGTTGTCGTTGAAGCTGGCTGCGCCGTCGGCGAGCAGACGCACGCTCCACAGGAAGTTGTGGATGATGAGCGGCTTGAACACGTTCAGCTCGAAGTTTCCCGACGCCCCGCCGATGTTGATGGCGACGTCGTTGCCCATCACCTGTGCGCAGAGCATGGTCAGCGCCTCGCATTGGG
>Ga0082335_1005555_pt1 | contig 17246 bp, 13 predicted proteins | sample Subgrocontami58m_FD_72375 | JGI IMG/M metagenome (GOLD analysis project Ga0082335, IMG submission 72375) | Subsurface groundwater microbial communities from S. Glens Falls, New York, USA - GMW37 contaminated, 5.8 m (SPADES assembly) (version 2) ... | reverse complement strand
GTAGAGGCCGTCGCCGGGGGTGCCCTCGGTGAGGATGACCTGGCCCCGCGTGAGCGTGCGCTCCTGGACGAGCGACGCGACCTGCCGGAGCTGCCCGTCGTCCAGCTCCTTGAAGTAGGGGATGCTGCGCAGGAACGCGACCGCGACCATTGCCGACTCCGTGGTGGTGTCTGCGGCCCATTGTACCAGACGGCGGTGCGGGCTGGCCGCGCGCCGCTTTGCGGGCAGGACGGCGCGGGGGTATACTCACGGCGGGAGAGTTGACCGTTCGGAGGCTAAGGGTTGGCACGCAAGCGGCTGGTCTTCCGTGTGCATGCGATCCAACGTATGTTGGAGCGAGGTATTGATGTTGAGGATGTGCACTACGTGTTGGAAACGGGTGAAGTCATCGAGGACTATCCGGATGATAAGCCGTACCCCAGCCGACTGGTCTTGGGCCGGCAAAGGTCGCGGCTTCTTCACGTGGTAGCCGCCGACGACCCGAAAGGGGACGAAGTAATTGTCATAACGGTGTATGAACCGAACGCCGCGCAGTGGGAGAGCGACTTTCGAAGGAGAAGACGGCCATGAAGTGCGTAATCTGTAAGCAGGGGAAAACGCAGAAGGGAACGGCAACCGTCACGCTGACGCGCGACGTGATGACGCTCGTGGTCAGGGGCGTGCCCGCGCGCGTCTGCGGGAACTGCGGCGAGCAGTACGTGGACGAGGCGACGACGGCCCGGCTGCTGCGGACGGCGGAGGCTGCTGCGCGCGCCGGGGTACAGGTGGAGGTACGGGAGTACGCGGCGGCGTAGGCAATCGCAATAGAGGAAACTTGGAGGGTGAGATGCAAAGAGAAGAAGAATACGAATCCGTAGGATATCCAATTAGGTTACATCTTGAATTTCGTACTCTTACTGTCGGAGAGTTGGGGGCGTTTCTAATAGCTTATCAGGCTGCATTGCGTTCCTCTTGGGATCTCGCAGGGAAGACAGTGGACATAATTGCACTCAAGAGGTCTGATGTCCGCCTGAATCTTGCGTCGGTATCCTCTCAGCATTCGATTTCTATAGATGCCACCTTCGCTATTCAGACGTTGTTTGTAGCCACAGCGTTTTTCGGTCCAGTGAAGGATTGGCCATCATTCACGCAGTTGGTTTTTGGTTACCTTGGGAATGCTCTTACTCACAGCGCTTCTGAGAAAGGCCAAGCCGATCAAATTCTAATTCGTGGGGGCCGTGATCCCATGCTGGTCATGCCTGCACATATTCTGCAAGATGAGAGGGCGAGTCGAACAGTTGAGAAGCTTTGGGACGTGGCGCAGTCAAAAAACATAGATAATACACAGATTAGTGTACCAGGAACTGGAGAGGTCATACAGTTGAGTGCCAGAAGAGGAAATAGGAACCGGCGACGATAGGTCACTGAATAAGCTCTGCTCCACAGTTGTGGATTCTTTAGTCGTGCCATTGCTGCCTTACTGCCCTCCTCGTCTTGCTGTTCCTCTCTGTTATACTATCCCTTACTACATTCCACACGCACCATAGCGCTCGGAAGCATCACGCCCCGACCTCGGAGGCCAGGCCCATGACGGATACCATCGCGCCCATGAGCCCGGAGACGTTGGACCGCATCCTCACGCGCGTCCAGAAGCCCGCCCGCTACATCGGCGGCGAGTGGAACAGCGTCGTCCGCGACTGGGACGCGACGGACGTGCGTATGGCCATCTGCTACCCGGACGTGTACGAGGTCGGCATGTCCAACCTCGGCATCCTGATGCTGTACGACGAGGTCAACCGCGAGCCGCACTACCTGATGGAGCGCTTCTTCGCCCCCGGCGTTGACATGGCCGCGGAGCTGCGCCGCGCCAAGCTGCCCTACTTCAGCCTGGAGACCAAGCACCCCCTCGGCGCGTTCGACGTCCTGGGCTTCTCCTACGGCGCCGAGATGACCTACACCAACACGCTGGAGTGCCTGGACGTAGCGGGCATCCCCGTGCTCGCCGCGGAGCGCACCGACGCGCACCCGCTCGTCATCGGCGGCGGCACGTGCATGGTGAACCCGGAGCCGATGTCGCCGTTCCTGGACGCCGTATACGTCGGCGAGGGCGAGGAGGCCATCCTGGAGCTGCTCGCGGCGTACAGGGAGCTGAAGCTGGCCCGCGGCGGCGCGCGCCCGCCCCGCGCGGACGTGCTCAAGCGATGGGCCGCCATCCCCGGCGTCTATATCCCCACGTACTACCACACGGCCTACCGCGAGGACGGGACCGTTGACCACGTCCAGCCCACCGTGCCGTGGGCGCCGAAGGTCGTCGAGAAGCGCACTGTCGCGAAGCTGCCGCCGCCCTTGACGCGGCCGGTCGTCCCGCACCTGGAGGCCGTCCACGACCGCGGCGGCGTCGAGGTCATGCGCGGGTGCACGCGCGGCTGCCGCTTCTGCCAGGCGGGCTATGTCTATCGCCCCGTGCGCCAGCGCGACCCGGACGAGGTGGTGGACGCCGTCGGCGAGATCATGCGCAACACGGGCTACGAAGAGATATCGCTGCTGTCGCTGAGCACCGCCGACTACGCGCACATCCGCGAGGTGGTGGAGAAGATAGCCGACCGCTACCACGGCGAGCGCACCGTCATCTCGCTCCCCAGCCTGCGCATAGACGCCTTCTCCGTGGACCTGGCGGACACGCTCGCGCGGGCGCAGCTCAAGCGCCAGGGGTTCACCTTCGCGCCGGAGGCGGGCAGCGAGCGGATGCGCCGCGTCATCAACAAGTACGTGCCGGAGGAGGTCATCCTGGAGGCGACCGCGCAGACGGCGCGACGCGGCTGGCACAAGCTGAAGTTCTACTTCATGGTGGGGCTGCCCACGGAGCAGATGGAGGACGTCCAGGCCATCGTTGACTTGGTCGGGAAGGTCACGGAACGGTACCAGCAGACGTGCGGGAAGCGCCCGCGCATCCGCGTCGGCGTCTCCACCTTCATTCCCAAGCCGCACACGCCGTTCCAGTGGGTGCCCCAGGACCAGCCCGACTCCCTGCGAAGGAAGCAGGAGCTTCTGCGTCGCGGCCTGCGTAAGGTCGGCGCCGAGTTCTCGTGGGTGGACCCCGCGGAGGCGGCCATCGAGGGGCTGCTGTCCATGGGCGACCGCCGCGTCGGCGAGGTCATCTACCGCGCATGGCGCAAGGGGTGTCGCTTCGACGCCTGGGGCGAGCACTTCCTCCTGGACAAGTGGCTGGAGGCGCTGGCGGATGTCGGCCTGTCGCTCGATTTCTACGTCTACCGCGAAAGGCCGCTGGACGAGGTCCTGCCCTGGGCGCACGTCAGCGCGGGCGTCACCTACCCGTTCCTGCGCAAGGAGCACAAGAAGACCCTCGCCCTGGTGGACACGCCGGACTGCCGCAAGGAGCCTTGCCAGGTCTGCGGCTTCCAGACGCGGGACAACCGCTGCTCGCTGAAGTACAATGACCTGGTCGCCTTCGTCCGCGCGAGGAAGGCGGCGACCGAGGCCGCGCACAAGCTGGCGGAGGCGGCCGTCCCGTAAACTGACGCCCGCGCGAGAGAACGACACCACTCGATGCGCATCTTCTACGGCTGGTGGGTGCTGGCCGCTAGCTTCGTCATCACCGCCTTCGGCGCCGGCGCGCTGTTCTACGGCTTCAGCGTCTTTTTCCCGTCCATTCAGCAGGAGTTCGGCTGGAGCCGCACCCTCATCGGGGGCGCGTACTCAGCCGCCACCATCTCCGGCGGCCTCGTCACAATAGTGGTCGGGTTTCTCATTGAAAGGCTCGGGCCGCGCAAGCTCATGCTGGTGGGCATCAGCGCCGCCGCGGTCGGATACATGGCCCTCTCGTTTGTCCATTCGCTGTGGATGTTCTACGCCGTGTACATCGTGCTGATCGCGGTGGGAATCTACGGGGGCGTGCAGAGTCCAACGGAGGTCGTGACGGCCTACTGGTTCGTCCGGCGCCGCGCGCTGGCCCAGGGCCTGCTCTCCTCGGCCATCGCCATCGGTGGGATGACCTTCGCGCCCCTTCTGGCGATGGTCATCCTGGCGTACGGCTGGCGCAACGCCGCCTTCGCGGTGGGCGCGTTGATGGCCGTGTGCTGCATCCCCGCGGCGCTGGCGGTGCGCGACCGTCCGCAGCAGATGGGACTCGCGCCGGATGGGGCGCCTCCGCCGGGCGGCAGGCGCGCGGCGGTCGGGTCAGCGGTCGCGCGAACGAACGACATGACCGTGCGACAGGCCCTGGCGACGCCCCAGTTCTGGCTGTTGTCGGCGGTCATCGCGCTGAAGTTCATGGGCTCCGGCGCGGTCTTTGTCCACCTCATCCCGTACCTTGTTGACCGGGGCTTCGACCGGCAGACGGCGGCGAACCTCCTGGGGTTGGTCGCCCTGGTGAGCATCCCCGGACGGGTGCTGTTCGGCTATCTCGGCGACCGCATGTCCAAGCGGGTGCTCATGAGCGTGACGATTGGACTGGAGTGCCTGGGCGTCGTCCTGCTGATGGTCGCGACGACCCTCCCGCAGGTGCTCCTGTTCATTGCAGCCTTCGCTTTGAGCATGGGCACGCTCCCGCTCATTCCGGCCATCCGGGCGGAGTACTTCGGGCTGCGGAGCTTCGCGACGTTGTCCGGCATCATGTGGGGCGTCTCCACGCTGGGGATCGTCGTGGGGCCTGTCGTCGCGGGGCTGAGCTTCGACATGACGGGCAGCTACACCAGCGCCTTCGCGCTGTTCATAGGGGCGTATGTGGTCGCCATCCTCATCAGCGCGCTCACACCGCCGCCTCGCCGCGTGGCCGCGCTGGCCGGACGGTAGTGTATTGCTTCCAAATAACGCGCTAGATACCCTTGTGGACATTGGTATGCGGGGAAGTCCAGAAGGGGCTTGGCCCCCTCTGGTGGGGGATCTGGGGGTCACCCCCAGAGTTTTTCTCCCCCTTCCTTTCCAAGGAAGGGGGAACAGGGGGATGGATGCGTGCCGTGAGGGGTGTGGCCGCGCTGGCTACGCAGTAGCCGCGTGGCGTGGGAAGGGCGCGCGCTCCTGGCGCAGAATACCTGTTCGGCGCGTCGGGCCTGGACTATAATGGAGCGCGTATGAAGCCACGCAAGCAGCAGGAGGAGCCCGAGCGCGTCGTCGGGGGCCAGGCGCACGACGAGGACGCGACGCTGGACACCAGCCTGCGTCCGAAGAAGCTGGCCGACTTCGTCGGTCAGGAAAAGGTCATCGGCAATCTGCAGATCGCCATCGCCGCCGCCAGGAAGCGGGGCGAGCCGCTGGACCACATGCTGTTCTACGGCCCGCCGGGCCTGGGCAAGACCACGCTGGCCTACATCATCGCCGCCGAGATGGGCGTCAGCCTGCGCATCACCGCCGGGCCATCCCTCCAGCGCGCCGGCGACCTCGCCGCCATCCTCACGAACCTGAAGGCCGACGACCTCCTGTTTATTGATGAGGTGCACCGTCTGACCCCTCCCGTCGAGGAAGTCCTGTACCCGGCGATGGAGGACTTCGCGGTGGACATCGTCATCGGCAAGGGGCCGGGCGCGCGCAGCCTGCGGCTGAGTCTGCCGCGCTTCACGCTGGTGGGCGCGACGACGCGCTACGCGCTGCTGAGCCCGCCTTTGCGCGACCGCTTCGGCGCGGTGTATCGCATGGACTTTTACTCGCCGGAGGCCGTGCGCCGCATCCTGGAGCGCTCCGCGCGCATACTGGGCATCGCCGCGGAGGACGACGGGCTATGGGAGATCGCGCGAAGGTCGCGCGGGACGCCGCGCATAGCGAACCGCCTGCTGCGTCGCGTGCGCGACTTCGCCCAGGTGCTCGGGGAAGGCGTCATCAACCGCAAGGCGGCGGTGGAGGCGCTGGAGCGGCTGGACGTGGACGAGAAGGGGCTTGACCTGACCGACCACAGGGTGCTGCGCACCATCATTGAGAAGTACAACGGCGGGCCGGTGGGCCTGGAGACCATCGCCGCATCCATCAGCGAGGAGGCGGACACCATCATGGACGTGTACGAGCCGTACCTGATGCAGATGGGCTTCCTGGGCCGCACGCCGCGGGGCCGCGTGGCGACGCGGCTGGCCTACGAGCATCTGCGCCTGCCGTTCAAGGAGCAGGCCGACACCCAACAGCCCGGCCTGTTCTGACGCTGCGTCGCGCTCTCACGCCTGGCGTCGCGGTCGGGTGGTCGTAAGGCCCATAGCGACTCCAGGTCGTTGTATCTCGTCCACGTTGCTCTCCGAACTGTTGCGCGTCTTCGTGTGAAACACGCAGCCGTCTTTGTGGCGTTGCTGTCCCGTGTCCCATCGGTCCGCACATAGTCAAATGCCGCGGACCGAGAAAAAGCGGCCTTCGTCCGGCGGTTCGCCTTGCGTATTGCTATCGACTGGTTTACAATTCGGCAAAGTCAGGGACGGAGGCGTCGGGCGCACGCTCGGCCGAGAGGTTGCGTATGTCAGTTGTGACGATCCGCGGTCAGCTTGGGAGCGGTGCTCAGGAAATCGCGAAGATTGTGGCTGGCAAGATTGGCGGCGACTATGTGGACCGTCATATCATTGCGCAAGTCGCTTTGCGTCTCAATCGCGAGAGCGCGGAGGTGCGGGCGAAGGAGCAGCCGCCGGGAACGCTCCTGGGACGCATCACGGAGGCCCTGACGCGTTCGTCGCCCTTTGACGCGGGCCTCGGCATCGAGGGCGCGTATCTGCCGTCCTGGGAGCTGCCCGTGGATGACGAAAGCTACGTGCGGGCGCTCAAAGCAGTCATCACCGCGCTGGCGCAGAGTCCCAACATTGTGATATATGGCCGGGGCAGCCAGTTCATTCTGAAGGACCACCCGCGCGCCTTCCACGTCCTGGTGGTGGCGCCGCTGGACATTCGCATCAAGCGAGTCATGGTGGACATTGGAGCGGACGAGCGCGCCGCCCGGAGCGAAATAAACCGGATTGACGGCAGCAGCCGGGCGTATATCAAGCGGTACTTCGGCGGCGACCTGGAAGACCCGATGCACTACGACGTTGTTGTCAACACGAGGCGCCTGAGCTTCGAAGTGGCCGCGGATATTGTGGGGGCCGGTCTCGACTCACGGAAAGCGCCGTAGCGCGTTCGCCAATTCGCGGGAATGTCAATGCCGGTTCCGTTCCTTTCGGGTTGACTCTGTAGCTTCTTTACAGAGGGGGTACAGTGGTGGGGTATCCCATCCGGGCAGCGTCCCGCGATAGGAAGGCAGCTCCGGATGCTTGACGCGTCAGCACGCGCACACCCGTGACCATCCTCACCACCGTCATTGGCAGCTATCCTGTCGAAGGGCTTGCGCCGGATGCCGCCCTGCGCCGCGCGGTCGCGGACCAGCTTGCGGCGGGCGTGGACCTCATCTCCGACGGCCAGGTCCGCGGCGACATGATCACCCGCTTCACCGCCTCCATCGCCGGCTATGAACTGTCATCCGGCCGGTCCGTCATCTTCCAGAAGCTGGGAAAGTTCCCGGAGCCTATCACTCTCGCGGACACGCTGCTGGCGCGTGACCTGGCGGGAGGCCGCGCCGAGGTGAAGGCCGTGCTCACGGGGCCGACGACGCTTGCGCTGGCGTCCGCGGTGCAGCCCGGCGCGCACTATCAGGGCAACGACGACCCCGACCTGGTGCACACGCTGGCGGATATCATCGCGAACGAGGCCGCGGCGCTGGTGGAGGCCGGCGTCCGCGTCGTGCAGGTGGACGAGCCAGCCTTCAGCACGGGCCGAGCGGACATTGACCTGGGCATCAGGTGCGTCAACCGCATAGCGATGGAGACGCCGCTGGCCGTGCTGCACGTCTGCGGCGACGTGCGCCCCGTCTTCGACGCGCTGCTGCGCGCGGACGTGGCCGTGCTCGCCATCGAGGGCACGCGCGAGGAGCGCCTGCCCTCGCTCGACCGCCGGACGCTGGCCGCGGCGGGCAAGAAACTGTGTCTGGGCTGCGTGGACTCGGCCAGCGAGCGCGTCGAAAGCGTGGACGAGGTGCGGCTGCGGATGGAGCGTTTCGCGGAGCGGGTCGGCGCGGAGGGCCTGTGGGTGGCGCCTGACTGCGGTCTGCGTCTCCTCAGCCGCGAGGCGGCGCTGGGCAAGCTCACGGCGCTTGTTCAGGGTGCGCGGGCGCTGGCGGGCTAGCGCGGCCTCGGGTTGTCCGCAGCTTCGCGGGCTGCTATAATTCCCCCGTCATGCGCTCCTCAGCCTCCGCTCACCCTGTCCCCGTTGTGGCGGCGTTCACCTATGGCCCGTGGTCTCTGGAGCGGCGCCATGTCCAGCAAGTCCAGGCCGTCTCGCCGCGGGTGCGGGCCGTTGAGGCGAGCCAGCTTTTCGCTCGGGCGGCGCGCGGCGACGCCGAGGCGTCCCGCGCCCTCGACCCTGTCCTGCGCGAGGCGGAGGTCCTGTTCACGCGCTTCGTGCCGCGCGACCTGCTGCGCCGCGCGCCGCGTCTGCGATGGGTGCACGTGGGGACGGCGGGCGTGGACATCGCCCTCAAAGAGTCGCATGTCCTGGGCAGCGGCGTGACGGTCACATGTTCCATCGGCATGCACGCGGTGCCGGTCAGCGAGTTCATTCTGGGCCTCGTGCTGGCGCTCAACAAGAGGGTGCCCGCCTTCTGGTCGGAGAAGGAAAAGCACGTCTGGCGGCGCACCGAGCGGGAGATGCCGGTCGTGCAGGGCGCCACGATGGGAATCGTCGGCTACGGCCAGATAGGGCGGGCGACGGCCCGTCTGGCAAAAGCGCTCCGCATGCGCGTCGTGGCGACGCGGCGTTCCTGTGCTGCGCCCGCGCGTGACACCGACGGCGTGGACGTGCTGCTCCCGACGTCGCACCTGCGCGAATTGCTGGCGGAGAGCGATTACGTGGTCATCTGCGCGCCTCTGACGCCGGAGACGGAGCGCCTCATCGGCGAGGGCGAGTTGCGCGCCATGAAACCCACGGCGTATCTGGTGAACATCGCGCGCGGGCGCGTGGTGGACGAGGCGGCCCTTGTCCGCGCTCTGAAGGAGGGCCGTATCGCCGGCGCTGGGCTGGACGTCTTTGATGAGGAGCCTCTGCCCGCAAATAGCCCACTCTGGGGCCTCCCCAACGTCGTCTTCAGCCCTCACATAGCGGGTGGCAGCGAGCGCAACCCCGACCGCGCCACCGACCTCTTTTGCCGCAATCTGGCAAACTATCTGTCGGGACAACCGTTGATGAACGTGGTTGATCCGGCGCGGGGGTATTGATATGCCCGCGTCGTCCGGCCACCGGCTCGTCGTCGCGGTGGGCGTTCCGTACAGCGACGCGCTGCGTCGGGAGATAGCCGGAGAGGTGGCGCGCGTTGCGCCCGACGCCGAGGTGCGCGACATCGCCGCGCTGGTGCGCGAGGAGCGGCGTCTGCGCCGCGAGGCGCTCCAGGGCGAAGCTCTGGCGAAGGCGAAGGCCGAGATGGACAAACAGCTGGCGGACGTGGATGTCCTGTTCACGCTGCCCGTGGTCCCGGACCTGCCGGCGCGCGCGCCGCGCCTGCGCTGGGTGCACTTCATCTCCGCGGGCGTGGACCACGTCATGACGCCGGAGCTTGTCCGCAGCCCCATCCAGGTCACCGACTCCGGCGGCATCACCTCGGCGGGCATGGCCGAGTACGTGCTGGGCGTGATGCTCCTGTTTGCCAAGCGCCTCTGGACGTACGAACAGCAGAAGAAGAAGCACGAGTGGCGCAAGGAGGACGTCATCCCGGTGGAGCTGCACGGGCATACCGTGGGCATCCTGGGAGTGGGGGCCATCGGTCAGGAGGTCGCCCGCCTGGCGAAGGCGTTCGGCATGCGTGTCCTGGGCGTCCGCCGCGGGGCGACGGCCCGCGAGACCGGCGTGGGCGACGTGGACGAGATGCTGCCGTCGTCCGCTCTCCATGATATGCTGGGGCGAAGCGACTACGTGGTCATCGCACTGCCCGCCACGAAGGACACGGAGCGCCTCTTCGGCGAGCGCGAGCTGCGCGCAATGAAGCCTTCGGCGTACTTGGTCAACGTTGGGCGTGGCAGCGTCGTTGACGAGCCCGCGCTTGTCCGCGCCCTGAAGGAAAACTGGATAGCAGGCGCGGGGCTGGACGTGTTCTCCCGCGAGCCGCTCCCGCCTGAGAGCGAGCTGTGGGGCCTGCCGAACGTGTACATGACGCCCCACGTGTCCGGCAACCTGATGGGCGTGGAGTCGCCGATCATCGCGCTGTTCGGCGAAAACCTGCGCCGCTACCTCGCGGGCGAGCCGCTGAAGAACCTGGTCAACAAAGAAGCGGGCTATTAGTGGACCGTCTTGGGACCGCGTGACATACGACCACGGGAGTGCAGCCCTTCCGATATCCGAAGGACGCCGGGGTCATAGGGGTGTCCCCTATAATTACACTCCCCCCTTCTCCTGCAGGAGAAGGGGGCGCAGGGGGATGAGGTATTTGCTGGATAATCCCTCTTCGCTGAATATAGAGACAAATCACGAATGCCGAAAGGAGGCTTGCATGGCCCTCACCTACGAGAAAAAGGAACACGTCGCCATCTTCACCATCAATCGCCCGGACGCCTTCAACTCCCTTGACCCGGATACGCTTGATGAGATGAACAGGGCGCTGGTGGACTTCCGGGACGACGCCAACCTGTGGGTGGGCATCGTCACCGGCGCGGGCCAGAAGGCGTTCTGCGCCGGCGCCGACCTCACCAAGACGATACCGCGCATGCTCAATGCTCAGGAGCCGTGGCGTCCGCCCGCCACCATCATGCGCGAGATGGAGCTGTGGAAGCCGCTCATCGCGGCGGTGAACGGCGTCGCGCTGGGCGGCGGCTGTGAGCTGGCTCTGGCCTGCGACATCCGCATCGCCGCCGAAAACGCCACCTTCGGCCAACCGGAGGTCCGGTGGGCCATCATCCCCGGCTGGGGCGGGACGCAGCGGCTCCCCCGGCAGGTCCCGTACGCCAAGGCGGCGGAGATGGTCCTGATGGGCCGGAGCATCAAGGCGGACGAGGCGCTGCGGCATGGCCTGGTCAACGCGGTGGTCCCGCAGGACAAGCTGATGTCCACGGCGCTGGAATGGGCGCGGGAGATATGCAGCCAGGGGCCGCTGGCCGTCCGCGCCGCGAAGGAGGCCATGCTCCGGGGCATGGAGATGCCGCTGGAGGCGGGCCTTCGCCTTGAGCAGATGCTCTTCGACAACCTCCGTCACACCGCGGACGCGCGGGAAGGCCCCCGCGCCTTCGCCGAGAAGCGCAAGCCCGTTTTCAAGGGCGAATAGACTGGAAGAACGACTACCGAGGAGGTCGCCTCACAATGGCTCAGAAAATCAAAAAGGTCGGCGTGGTGGGATGCGGCATCATGGGCGGAGGCATCGCTCAAACGTGCATAGCGGCGGGCTACACGACCGTCGTCCGCGAGGTGAACCAGCAGTTCCTGGACAAAGGGCTGAACGCCGTGCGCTCCAATCTGACGAAGGCGGTGGAGCGCGGCAAGATGACGGAGGCCCAGAAAACCGAGGCGCTGGCCCGGCTCACCGGCACCGTGCGCTTCGAGGACTTCAAGGACTGCGACCTGGTCATCGAGGCCGCCATCGAGAACATCGAGGAGAAGCGCAAGGTCTTCTCGGCGCTGGACGGCGTCTGTCCCGCCCACGCCATCCTGGCCAGCAACACCTCGTCCCTGTGCATCACGGAGATGGCCGCGGCCACCAGACGCCCCGACAGGGTGATTGGTATTCACTTCTTCAATCCCGTGCCCATCATGAAGCTGGCGGAGGTCGTGCGCGGCATCGCCTCCAGCGACGAGACCGTCGCCTCAGCGAAAGCCTTCGTCGAGTCGCTGGGCAAGACCGTCGTGATGGCCAAGGACACGCCCGGGTTCATCGTCAACCGGCTGCTGGTGCCGTACCTCCTGGACGCCGTGCGGGTGCTGGAGAGCGGCGTGGGGACGAAGGAGGAGATTGACCAGGGGATGGTGCTGGGGTGCGGCCACCCCATGGGGCCGCTCACGCTGATAGACCTGCTGGGCCTGGACACCACCTACTACATCGCTCAGGCCATGTACCAGGAGTTCGGGGAGACGCGGTTCGCGCCGCCGGTCCTGCTCAAGCGCATGGTGCTCGCCGGGCGACTGGGCCGCAAGACGGGCAGGGGATTTTACGATTACACGCAACAGAAGTAAACTGGAAGCAGGCCGCACGGACCGGCTGTGGCCAGCCACGTAATTCCCGTAAGGGCGAACATAAGGAGGCGTCATGGGCACCAGCGATGACATTGTCATAGTCAGCGGCACACGGACGGCCGTGGGCCGCTTCGGCGGCGGATTCAAGGACATTCCCGCGCCACGGCTCGGCGCCGTGGCGATCAAGGAGGCGATCAAGCGCGCGAAGCTGGAGCCGCGTGATGTGGACCACGTGGTGATGGGGTGCACGCTCCAGGTGGCGGACACCATCAACGTCGCGCGGCAGGCGGCCATCTACGCGGGCGTGCCCAATGAAGTGCCCGCCATGACGGTCAACCGGCTCTGCGGCTCCGGCGTGGAGGCCATCCACGCCGCCGCCCGGATGATTGCGACGGGGGATGCCGAGGTGGTCGTCGCCGGTGGCGTGGAGAATATGAGCCGGATGCCATACATCCTGCGCAACGCCCGCTGGGGCTACCGCATGGGCGACGGCGTCCTTGAGGACAGCATGGCCGCCGGCGTGCTCCAGTGCCCGATTAACGACTATCACATGGGCGTCACCGCGGAGAACGTCGCGGGAAAATACGGGGTCAGCCGGGAAGACCAGGACAAGTTCGCGCTGGAGAGCCAGAAGCGCGCCGTGGCGGCCATGAAAGGCGGCCTGTTCAAAGAGCAGATAGTTCCGGTCCACATTCCGCAGCCCAAAGGCGAGGCGGTGACCGTGGACACGGACGAGCACCCGCGCGCCGATACGAGTCTGGAGAGGCTGGCGAAGCTGCAGCCCGCCTTCAAGCAAGGCGGGACGGTGACGGCGGGGAACTCGTCCGGCCTCAACGACGGCGCGGCCGCCGTCGTGGTCATGACGCGGCGCAAGGCCCAGGAGCGGGGGCTGCAGCCGTGGCTGAGCATGCGCGGGCGCGCCGTGGCGGGCGTGGACCCCGCGTTCATGGGCATCGGGCCGGCGCAGGCCGTGCCCATGGCTATGAAGAAAGCGGGCCTGCGAATTCAGGACATGGACCTCATCGAGCTGAACGAGGCGTTCGCCGCCCAGGCCGTCGCTGTCATGCGCGAGCTGAACATGGACCCCGCCAGGACAAACGTCAACGGCGGGGCCATTGCCCTCGGTCACCCGCTGGGCGCCACCGGCGCCGTGCTGGTGGTCAAGCTCATGTACGAGATGGCCCGCCGCAAGTCCCACTACGGACTGGTCACGGCGTGCATCGGCGGCGGCATGGGCACCGCCTCCATCTTCGAACGCGCGTAGCAAACCCGGCGCTCCTCGCGGATGTCTTCTACGAGGAGCGCCGGTCTGCGTCTCTGTGCGGTTTCGCGAAGCCGCTTCTTCTTTTCTGCTCTGCTTCCCGCGTTTCCGCCTGACAGGTGGACGCGACCTTTGATTCCCCTCGTTGACATGCCCAAACCCTATTATGGTATACTCTCGCACACGCTTCCCTCCCTATCCCCAGGAATAGCGTGCTGGTCGTTCAACGGTTGTACCGAAAGGAAGGGTGACAGCTTTATGGTGCGAACCAGGAAGACATGGATGGTCCCGACGGTTTTGCTCGCTGCTCTGGCTATGCTGCTAGCGAGCTGTGCTCCAGCGGCGCAGCCCGCGCCGTCCGCTCCGGCGCCGTCCGCTCCCGCGCCGTCCGCTCCGGCCCCGGCGGCGACGCGCGCGCCCGTTCCGGCAGCCCCGGCTCCGGCCGCGCCGGCGGCACCCGCGCCGACGCCCACCGCCGGCCCGCGCGCTGGCGGCGTGCTGACCATCGTGGTGGCGAACGACCCTGCGAGCTTTGACCTGCACGTCGACACAATTCCGGCGAACACTATCGTCAACCCTGCTTACAACCGCGTCGTCCAGTACTCTCCGGCCAACGGCAAGGATATCGTGCCTGACTTGGCGGAGAGCTGGGATGTCAGCAAAGACGGCCTCACCTACACATTCAAGGTGCGCCAGGGCGTGAAGTTCCACAATGGGACGCCGCTCACTGCGGAGGACATTGCGTTCACGCTTAATCGCGTGACCTTTCCGCCCAAGGGCATCAACCCGGTCGTGAGTTCGTTTGTCGCGCCGTCCACAGACAAGATAACAGTCATTGACAGCGCCACGGTGCAGGTCAAGCTCAAGTCTCCCTTCGCGCCGCTGCTCTCCGCCTACGCCATGGACACGGTGCCCGTTTATTCCAAGGCGTGGGTCGAGCAAAAAGGCGAGATGAAGACCACCATCATGGGAACGGGCCCCTTCAAGTTCGGGGCCTTCACCCCGTCGGTGGACGCCAAGATGGTCAGGAACCCCGACTACTGGGTCAAGGGACGCCCGTACCTGGACGGCACCAATGTGTTTATCGTGAAGGATGCGAATACGCGTCTCGCCGCTCTCCGGACGGGTAAGGCGCTGATGGCGGCGCGCGGCACATCCGCCGTGTCGCCCAGTCAGCGGGACGTCCTGGTCAAGGAAGTGCCCGGTCTCCAGTCCTATCCGATTTCCGCGCCCATCAATTCCGCCGCGTTCTTCAATACGCGCGTCGCCCCTCTCAACGATGTGCGCGTTCGCAAGGCGTTCAACCTGGCCATCGATCGCCAAGCCGCGATCAAGGTCGTGGCCGAGGGCGCGGGCGCGCCCGCGCGCTTCATCCCCGTGGGGGACTGGAGCCTCTCGGACGATGAGTTCTTGAAGTTGCCCGGCCTTCGCCAGCCCAAGGACCAGGACATCGCGGAGGCGAAGAAGCTGCTGGCTGACGCTGGTTTTGCCAATGGGCTCTCTCTGACGCTCAACTCGCGGCAGAACCAGGCGACGAAGAACACAGCGGTGTATCTGACCGACCAGCTCGCCAAGGTTGGCATCCAGGCCACCGTCAATGTCCTGGAGGACGCCGTCTTCTGGGACAAAGGCAAGGCCTCAGCCTTCCAGGTCATGGTGTTCACGCCGGCGCTGCTGATCGCTGACCCGGCGTGGTACGGCCGCTACTATTTCCCCGGCGGCTCTCTCAACTTCACGGGCAACGAAGCTGACAAGAAACTCACCGACATGTGGAACAAGCAGATGTCGATGATCGATCCCGCGGAGCGACGAACGGCTGTCCGCGCCGTCGAATCGTACATGTGGACCGAGAACGTGTCCTCCGCGCCGGTGGTCGTCTTCCACACGTTCGTCGTCATGTGGCCTCAAGTCAAGGGCTACGTGCCGGGCGTGACCGACTACGCGTCGAACAACCTGCAGGAGATGTGGCTGGCCCAGTAGCAAAAGCTGGTTGCCCATCTCGAAAGCTTTAGGAGAGAGCAGGAGGGTCTCATGGCATCGGTGTTCTCGGGGAAACCCTGGAAATACCTGGTCAGTATAATTGGATTCACGCTGCTGGCAGCGAGCTGCGCGCCCGCGGCGCAACCCGCGCCGGCGGCGCCCGCGCCCGCGGCCCAGCCGCCGAGCGCCGCGCCCACGCGAGCGCCTGCTGCGCCTCCCGTCGCCGCACCTACGGCAGCGCCCGCGTCGCCGCGCTCCGCGGCGACGCCCACACCCGCCGCCGCGGCGCCCGCGCCGAGGCCCGTTACGACGGCGCCCAAGAAGGGCGGCACGTTTACGTTCGGCAGCTACATTCGCATGGCCGACCACGATCCCCACACGGCGGCCTCCGTGCTTCTCACATGGGATCTGGCGGCCAACGGCCTGCTGGACCTGAACAACAACACGCAGGAGCCTTTGCCAGACCTGGCGGAGAAGTGGGAGGTGAGCAAGGACGGGACCATCTACACCTTCCATCTTTACAAGGGCGTCAAGTTCCAGAACGTGCCGCCGGTGAACGGCCGGGAGATGACCGCGGACGACGTGGTCTACAGCTTCAACCGCATCCGTTCCGACAATCCTCGGTTCGCGCGGCGGACTCTGTTCGAGGACGTCAAGTCCATCAAGGCGCTGGACAAGTACACCGTCCAGTTCACCCTCGCTTCGCCGTCCGGCCCGTTCCTGACCTATGTCGCCAACCAGTACAACAAGGTCGTCGCCAAAGAGGTCGTGGACAAGTTCGGCGACCTCCAGCCTAAGCTATCAGCCATTGGCACGGGGCCGTACTTGCTCAAGACAGCCCGTGACCCATTCTTCTTCGAGATGACGCGCAACACGGACTACTTTCAAAAGGACCGGCCAAAGCTGGACACAGTCCGGATGCAGGTCATCGAAGATGACATAACGAGGGCAGCGGCGCTGCGGACAGGCCAGATTGACGTGGCCGTACGCATTCCGCCCAGCGCCTATCAGACCGTGAAGTCCAACACCAGCCTGACGTGGGATACCGAGGCGGTGCCCTGGGCGACCCAGCTCATCTTCCAGGTGAACAGGAAGCCCTGGAATGACGTGCGCGTGCGGCGCGCGGTGCATTTGGCCATCAACCGGGATGAGGTGGTGCAGGGGGCTCATGAAGGGGCCGCCGAGATATCGGGGCCGCTGGCGCCGGTCGTCTTCCGGTGGGCGGCGTTGCAGCCGGACGAGCTGCGCAAGCTGCCGGGCTATCGCCAGCCCAAGGACCAGGACATAGCAGAGGCCAAGAAGCTGCTGGCCGAGGCGGGATACCCGAATGGTTTCGAGATGACCATGCCCGTCTCCAACTGGGCGGCGTTCGTGAACCTGCAGCCGCCGGAGGTGGTCAAGGGCAACTTGGCGAAAGTGGGCATTAAGGTCAACTTCAAAACGCTCGAGCAGGCCGCTTACATTGCCGCCGAGCGGGACGGCGACTTCGAAATCATGACCAGGGCCATCTTCACCAGCGTGGAGCCGGACGCCCAGCTCGGCTCCATCTACAGCAAGACTGGCTCCCGCAATCCTGTCGGGCTCTCCGACCCGCAGATAGAAGCCTTGCTGGTCAAGGGCCGAGGCACGCTTGACCGCGAGGAGCGGAAGAAGATTTACAGGGATATCCAGATGATCATCCTGGACAAGGCCTACCGGGTCTACATGGATGAGCCGTTCACCTACACAGGCAAGCTGAAGTACGTCAAGAACTACGACGGTCAGTGGATACTGGACAACCGTCAGGTCATTGATGTCTGGTTGGACAAATAAGCGTGGGGCGCTAAAGTGGCAGCGGGCGGACACGCCGGCGTGTCCGCCCGCT
>Ga0082335_1005554_pt1 | contig 17248 bp, 19 predicted proteins | sample Subgrocontami58m_FD_72375 | JGI IMG/M metagenome (GOLD analysis project Ga0082335, IMG submission 72375) | Subsurface groundwater microbial communities from S. Glens Falls, New York, USA - GMW37 contaminated, 5.8 m (SPADES assembly) (version 2) ... | reverse complement strand
TGCAAGATCGAGGGGAACGCCGAGTTGCACCTTTACCTCGTTAAGGGCCGCGGTTTCGACAGTCTTGACGCGAAAGCCCGCCAATTCCAGATGCGCCACCCATCCGCTGCAACAGCCGCAACTCGGGTCTTTGTGGACGGTGACAAGCGGCCATGCGGCCCATGTCTTCCCGGGGAGAAGCGCCGTCGCCATCAGAAACAAAAGCGCAATGCGCCGGGTGAGCTGTGGACTTTGGGTCATGATGCATCCTCAAAAGATATTGCAGATTCAAATCCCGTTAGGCGCATTAAGCAAGTCATTTGAGCGCGTATTCCGCTTGCCGCGCGCAAATTTGTAATTGTGTAACACCACGTCCATGCATCATATAGGTTTTGATTTGGAGAGCATAAAATGGGCGCAAGTTGTTGTGAACACGATCACCGTGGCGGCCCTCAGAACCGGCCGAACGACGCTGCCTACCGGCGCGCGCTATGGGCGGTGCTTGCGCTGAACGCAGGTATGTTCGTCGTTGAAGTCGCGGCGGGATTGGCGGCCGGGTCGGCGTCGCTGCAGGCGGACGCCCTCGATTTCCTGGGGGACGCTGCAAATTACGGCATCAGCCTGTTCGTGGTTGGCATGGCGCTCCGCTACCCGCGCGATGGCGGCGGTCGCGAAGGGCGCGAGCATGGGTTTGTTCGGTCTGTGGGTGGTTGGGACGGTGGTCTGGCACGCGCTGCGCGGCACCGTCCCCGAGCCGCTGACAATGGGCGTGATCGGTTTCGCCGCTCTCGCGGTGAACGCCGCCGCCTTCGGACTTTTGTATGCCTTCCGCGGCGGCGATGCGAATATGCGCTCGGCGTGGATATGCACGCGCAACGACGTGGTCGGCAACCTCGCGGTGCTGCTTGCTGCTGCCGGGGTACTCGGCACCGGTACCGGGTGGCCCGATCTCATTGTCGCCGCGATCATGGCGACACTTGCATTGCAGGGTGCGTGGATGGTGCTGTGCCAAGCCGTTGGCGAGCTACGACTTCAAAGTCCGCAACCTGCCGAGTGATGGATACTCTTTCACTCTTCGGATTGTTGGCGGTGACGGCAATGCTCGTCTGCTATGCCTTGGAAGACCGCAGCCCGTGGTTCATCCTCGCGTTCGCGGGGGCGTGCATCTTGGGATCGGTATATGGTTTCTTACAGGGAGCCTGGCCGTTCGGAGTGGTGGAGGCAGTATGGGCGCCGTGGTTGCTGCGTACCGATGGCGGCGTCGCCGGCAGGTGCCACCGAAACTGTTCGAGACCTCCGCCCGTTGAAGGGACGGGTGCCGCTATCGGCGGTGAGAAGCATGGAGGATCGCGATGTACGCTCGTACTTCCGACAAAACTATGCGTGGTGCGCGCGGCAATAGGGTAGGCTCGCGCGCGCCCGATCAATTACATGAACAAGCTGTCTTTTTCTGCGCGGGCTGAGTCGATAGCCGTTCGAAAACACAGCATTCGGAAGCTGGGCCGGGAAGGCAGATTTCTTCACAGTCCCTGACATGCTGCTGCAGGGTCAGCTCGACCTGGCGCAATTCGTCAATCTTGTTCTGAACGATCTGCAGTTGCTGTTGTGCAATATCGCGTACCTCGCTGCAGGGGCGTCCATCCGCCCGGGAAAGCGCAAGCAAGGTTCGGACATGAGGAATAGACAACCCCGAAGCTCGGCAGTTTTTGACCAATATGAGTCGTCGCAGATCCTCGTCACCATAGCGCCGGTGGCCACTCGCACACCGCGCGGGCTTCGGAAGCAATCCAATTTCTTCATAGTATCGAATGTTCGCTGCGCGCACGCCTGTACGCTGAGCGAGCTTACCAATGTTGTATTCGCCCATAATGCCGTATTCTCCTATCTCGCCCGTATTTTCCCCCTTGTACTTCAAGTCGCTTGAAGCGTTAAGTCTTGTCCGCGGGTGCAGGATTAACAAATCCTGCCCGAGGAAACCAGTTACAATGGAGGGAATTCCATGCATCTAGCCAGACGGGCGATCCTCGCGGGCCTTATCATTACCGCCATGATCGGAAGTTCGGCGGCAAACGCGGCGGAGCGGATGGCTTTCGAAGCCAAAGCCTTCCAAGTTGCACAGGAAGCCGGAAAATCCATTCTTGTGCACGTAACGGCACCATGGTGCGGTGAATGCAAGATTCAGAAGCCCATCGTCGCAAATCTAGCCGACCAGCCGGAGTTCAAAAGCCTGACGATCTTCGAGGTAGATTTCGACACTCAGAAGGATGCACTCCGCGCGCTCAGGGTTCCCAAGCAAAGCACACTCATCACATTCAAGGGGAAGGCCGAAACCGGCCGCAGCGTGGGAGTTACCCGCCGCGAGGGCATCCGAGAGCTGATGAACAAGGCGATCTAAACTAATTATGGAGCTTCTCACCATCGGGTTTGCATTTGTGGCCGGGGTGCTTTCGTTTTTGAATCCCTGCACGCTTCCGCTCCTGCCCATCGTTCTCGCCGCGGCCGCCTCAACTCACAGGTTTGGCTCCATAGCCCTGGCGGGCGGGCTTGCCTTGTCCTTCGTCGCCCTCGGCATCTTTGTCGCCACGATTGGCTTCTCCCTCGGAATCGACGGCAGCGGCTTGCAGAAAGTCGCAGCCGTCCTTCTCGTTGCGATTGGTTTCGTGCTGATCGTGCCGCGTTTTCAGGCGCAAGTAGCGCTTGCGATGGGTCCGCTGGTCAATTGGGCCGACCGGCGCTTTGGCGGGCTTTCGAAAAGCGGCCTCGCCGGGCAGTTCGGCGTCGGAATGCTGCTGGGCGTTGTCTGGACCCCGTGCGTCGGCCCCACGCTTGGCGCGGTTTCGGTGCTGGCCGCGCAAGGCCGCGACCTCGGGCAAGTCGCTCTGACGATGACCGTTTTTGCGCTCGGAGCGGCGCTACCGCTGGTCCTATTCGGATTGGTGTCCAGGCAGGCTTTGATAGCGTGGCGCGGCCGTCTTCTTTCGATTGGGAGCGGCGCGAAAATCGCGCTTGGCATTGTGCTGATCGCTACCGGTGCGCTCATCCTTACCGGCTTCGATAAGCCGTTGCAGACTTTTCTCCTCGACCTCGCCCCGGAATGGCTGAACAATCTAACTACGCGTTTCTGAATACATAGACGTTAAGAGGGACTAGCGATGCATGACCGTTCTCTTCAGGCTTGGCAACACAGCCACGTGTTCCTCGGCGCCGCGCACGACCGGCACGAACGCCGGACGTGGCTTGTGGTGGTTCTGACGGCCGTGATGATGGTCGTGGAGATCGTTGCCGGCACGATCTATGGTTCCATGGCACTCACTGCCGATGGCTGGCACATGTCCACGCATGCCGCGGCGCTCACGATCTCGGCGCTGGCCTATCGCTTCGCGCGCAAACATGCAGACGACTCGCGATTTTCCTTTGGGACCGGAAAGCTCGGGGAGCTTGCCGCTTTTGCCAGCGCCGTCATCCTGACCCTGATCGCGGTCTTGATCGGATACGAAAGCACGATCCGCCTGTTCGCGCCCGTGCCGATCAGGTTCGATGAGGCGGTGTTGGTCGCCGTCCTCGGACTTGCGGTCAATCTGCTCAGCGCTTGGCTTTTGCGGGAGGGCAGCGGCCAATTGCACGGAGATGAGCACCATGAGGGAAACGGTCAGCATCGCCGCCATGGTCACGACAGCAACATCGCAGCGGCCTTCGCGCATGTGTCGGCCGACGCCCTGACCTCGGTGCTGGCTATCGCTGCGCTGCTCGGCGGCCGTTTTTACGGATGGACATGGCTTGATTCCGCCATCGGAATTGTTGGCGCGGCGGTTATTGCCCGGTGGTCCTATGGACTGATCGTTTCTTCAGGAGCCACTCTTCTCGACATCGTACCCGACCGCATGCTCGCGTCCGAGATACGGAAATGCTTAGAGGTTGGCGGCGACCGGCTGGGCGATCTGCACTTGTGGCATCTGGGGCCTGGGCATGCCGGCGTGATCGTTTCGGTTATCTCAGATCGTCCGCAGGAGCCTGAGGTCTACAAGCGGCGTCTCTCCGGTATCGCAGGATTGTCGCATGTATCTGTCGAGGTTTACCGCTGCGGGGAACAGGCCGCCTGATAGGACTCCATGATCCCAGGTTTTTTCCAAGGCACCGAAATGCCGACCGCCGGCTGGTGGGAGGCGCTCTGGCCAGAGCCGGCGAAAGTACTTGCGGCTGTGGGGCTCAAGCCCGGCATGGAGGTCGTCGATCTGTGTTCGGGCGACGGCTGGTTCACTTTGCAAATTGCCAAAGTCGCGCGCCACGTTGTCGCCATCGACATTGACCCCGCATTGCTGGAAGTGGCGCGGTTGCGGCTTGCCGAAAACAGAGCAACGAACTGTGATTTTGTCGCGGGTGACGCTTATGACTTGGCGAAGCTGGTGAAAGAGCCGAGCGACATGGTTTTCATGGCCAACGCCTTTCACGGCGTGCCAGATCGGCGGCGCCTGGCGCAGGCGGTGGCGTCCGTGCTCAGGCCCGGAGGCCTTTTTGCCATCGTGAACTGGCATGAGCGGCCGAGAGAAGAAACGACCATCTTGGGAGAGCCACGCGGGCCCAAAACAGAATTGCGCATTGGGCCGGAAGTGACAAAAGCGGCCGTCGAGCTGGCAGGGCTGAAGCTTATTCACCTCGTCGAGGTGCCGCCCTATCACTACGGCGCAGTATTTGAGAAAACCCGGTAGCTTGAGTTCCTCCGCGCCGCTCGGCGCAGGCCTGAGAATTATTCCCGCCACGCACCGGTCTCCCGCCATGCCATCCATCTCTCCCTATCTGCTGCCCATCCTGCTGCTCGCCGGCTCCAACGTCTTCATGACGCTCGCCTGGTACGGCCACCTGCGCTTCAAGGCGGCGCCGCTCATCGCCGTGATCCTCGCGAGCTGGGGGATCGCCTTCATCGAATATTGCCTGGCGGTTCCGGCCAACCGCTGGGGCAGCGTGGTTTATTCCACCGCGCAGCTCAAGACCATGCAGGAGATCATCACGCTCCTGGTCTTCGCTGGGTTCTCGGTGGTCTATCTGAAGGAGCCGCTGGCCTGGAACCACGGCCTCGGCTTCGCGCTGATCGCAGGCGGCGCATTCTTCGTCTTTCACAAATGGTGATGGTTGCCGCTCAAGCGGCGGACGCGGCTTAGTCCTCGTGCGGCTTGCCGGCGCCGTGCATGGCCGTCACGGCGGTGAGCCCGCCCATGCCGGCAAAGACGATGCCGAGAAACACGGCGACGGCGATATGCCCGCCGCCGCCGCCGGCGGCGCTGAGCACGTCGGCGCGGGCGATGCCGATGGAAACCACCGTGGCGGCAATCGCGGTGGAGACCGCGAGCGCGGCGGTGGCAATCAGCGCCAGAGTCGTGCGCTGCCGCGCCATCTGCTGCGGAGGAGGCGGCCGGGAGAAACCGGCCCGTTCGTTGCCGTGCATGGTCATGTCTCGCCTGGGCGAATCACTCATGCCACAAGGATTAAGCTGGATGCGGGCGCGCATCCGGCGGGACTTGGGCGAAGCGATTGAGGAACCGCGGCAATTTGATGGCGCCGGTTAATGAAAGGTTAATGCGGCGACCTTTCGCTACTCTGCCGCCAAGGCTGCGGCCGGCTGCCAGTCCATGGAAACGTGACCGGGCTCGGCGGCGACGCGATCGATCCAGGCGCGAATATAGGGAAACCCGGTCATGTCGAATTCGCACTCGTGGGCGACGTGGGTGTAGGCATAGAGCGCGATGTCAGCGATGGTGAGACGGTCGTCCACGAAGAAGCGGTGCTGCTTGAGGTACTTCTCCATCACGCCGAGCGCGCGGTGGCCTTTCTCCATCCAGTCTTCCAGTGCGTGTTGCTGAAGCTCGCGCCCGCCCTTGATGAGTGACAGCCAGAACCATGCCGCGCCGATATTCGGCTCCAGGCTGTGCTGCTCGAAGAACATCCATTGCAGGGCTGTCGCGCGCTCGATCGGCCCCTCTGGCAAGAGCGGTGTGCCGTCAGCCAAATAGCAAAGAATGGCGTTGGATTCCGCGAGATGGCGGCCGGGCGCCACTTCCAGCAGCGGCACCTGGCCGGTGGGGTTCATCGCCAGAAATTCCGGCGTGTGGCTCTCGCCCTTGAGGATGTCAACTTCCCGCAGCCGGTGGGGAATGCCCAGCGTGGCGAGCACAAGGCGCACCTTGTAGCTGTTTCCCGAACGCTGCATGGAATAGAGCGTATACATGCCATTCCTCGTGCGGTGGGCGGGCATTCCCTCCGATGATTCGATAGAGCGACAAACTCCGGCAATTGCAAGGCGAGCATGACATGCCGTTTCAAAACAGCATGAGCCGTTTCTTATCCCGCCGCATTTGAAACAAATATTCTCTCAGGGTGAAAAGGACGGCGACGGCAATCCGGCGCTCGGGTCGGCGCTCTCCGTCATGGCGCGGCGCAGCAACAAAACAAAAGCGGTGAGCATAAGCGGCGCCGCCAGCGGCAGCGAGGTGACCTCGGCGAAGCTGCGCGCGATCAGCGGCATCAGCCAGAGCGCCGCGAGCACCGTCTTCTCCCAGGGGAGAAAGCCGCGCGTCAGCCCCTCCGCGGCGAAGAAGGCAATGGCCGGCGCCAGCATCATCAGGTCGTAGTCGAGGCTGTAGGGCGTGGCGAGAAGGGTCGCGATGATGAGTCCGGCGGCCTTGACCGGGAACGCGGCGGCGCTGCGCCAGAGCCAAACCATCGCGGCTGCGAGCGTGAGCGTCACGATTGTTTGAATCGCATAGGCCAGCGGTACCGGGCCGCCCCACATGCGCACCCAGGAAAACACGCTCTGAATCTTGTGCCAGCCGGTGTTGCCTGTCTCCAGCACAACGTCACGGGTGAAATGGGTGGAGGCGAGGAAAGCAGTCCAGACGTCGGCGCCGAAGGCGAGCGTGGCGGCGACCACCAATAGGCCCGCCGTCGCCACGGCGGCGGCAAAGGTTTTCCATTTGCCCGCAGCCATCAGCACGAGCGGGATCAGCAGCCCGAATTGCGGCTTGTAGGCGAGCAGGCCCAACAGGATGCCGGCCGCGACCGGCCTGCGGTCGAGCAGCACCAGTGTCAGGCCCATGAGCGCGGCCGTCAGAAAACCATTCTGCCCATGGCCGAGGTTGATGAAGACGGCCGGGTAGGCGAGGGCGAGCAGGAGCCAGAGATGATCGGCGGCCAGACTCCTTTCTTTACCTCTCCCATGGGGAGAGGTCGGACGCGAAGCGTCCGGGTGAGGGGGTACACCCTCTCGATAGGTCTGAACCCCCTCACCCCGACCCTCTCCCCACAGGGGAGAGGGAGAAGAAAGGATGGCGCGAATGGAAATCAAATACAGCAGCAGCGTCGCGCCCTGCCAGACCGCGAGCGCCGGCAGGTAGGGCAGCAGCGCCAGCGCCGCGGCAATGAAGAGAAAGAACGGCGGGTAGTGCCAGCCATAAAAAGGAGTGGCGGCGCCGAAGATCGCCTGCTCGCGGGCATGCTGCGCCGGGGCGTCGAAAGGCAGCTCAGGCCGGCCTTCCAGCACAAAGGTGCCGGCGGCATAGACATTGGCGAAATCGGTGCCGATGGGGCGGCCCTGATAGTCGCTGAGCCCGTTGGCGGTCGCCACAATATAAAGAACGCCGGCGAGCGAGGCGATCAGCGCCGCCAAAGCCCATAGCCGCATCCGCTCAACGGTGAGCCAGGAGCTGTTGCGCAATGTCGCAATAAACCTGCCCATAGGGGTCTCCGGTGCGCAACATTTAGCAACAGCGCATTAAGGGAGAGTTGCCCCTGCCGTGCGTGGCGAGGCCACACCCGTGAACAATCACGGCGGCATTACTTTTTGCGTCTTGCTGTTGCCCTTTTGCGCCTTTAGGAACGGGCGCGGCATACGGAGATTCTCATGGGTTTTCTTGCGGACTCGCTCAAGCGCGTCAAACCGTCCCCCACGCTGGCGGTGACGGATAAAGCGCGCGCGCTCAAAGCTGCGGGCCGCGATGTCATCGGGCTGGGCGCGGGCGAGCCGGATTTCGAGACTCCGGAAAACATCAAGCAGGCGGCGATCAAAGCGATCGAGGGCGGGCGCGCGTCCAAATATACCGCGGTCGACGGCATCCCGGAGCTGAAGGCGGCGATCGCGCGCAAGTTCAAGCGCGAGAACGGGCTCGATTACAAGCCGGGCCAGATCATCGTCGGCACCGGCGGCAAGCAGGTGCTCTACAACGCCTTCATGGCCACGCTGAATCACGGCGATGAGGTCATCATCCCGGCGCCCTATTGGGTGAGCTATCCCGACATGGTGCTGCTGGCCGGCGGCGAGCCGGTGCCGGTCGTCGCACCCGCCGAGGACGGCTTTAAGATCAGGCCGGAAGCGCTGGAAAAGGCGATCACGCCGAAGACCAAATGGTTCTTGTTGAACTCGCCATCGAACCCGACCGGCGCCGCCTATACGCGCGCCGAGGTGAAGGCGCTAACCGACGTGCTGCTGCGGCACCCGCATGTCTGGGTGTTGAGTGACGACATCTACGAGCATCTCGTCTACGACGACTTTAAATTCTTCACGCCGGCGCAGGTGGAGCCGAAGCTGTATGAACGCACGCTGACTCTCAACGGCGTGTCCAAGGCCTATTGCATGACCGGCTGGCGCATCGGCTATGCCGGCGGGCCGGAACCGCTCATCAAGGCCATGTCGCTGATCCAGTCGCAGTCTACCTCGAATCCGACGGCGGTGTCGCAATGGGCCTCGGTGGAGGCGCTGGACGGGCCGCAGGACTTCATCGCCAAGCACAACAAGATATTCAAGGAACGCCGCGACCTGTGCGTCTCCATGCTCAACCAGGCCAAGGGGATCAAATGCCCGACGCCGGAGGGCGCTTTCTATGTCTATCCGTCCTGCGCCGGCACCATCGGCAAGACCGCGCCGTCGGGCAAGAAGCTGGCGACCGACGAGGATTTTGTCACCGAATTGCTGGAGACTGAAGGGGTGGCCGTGGTGCAGGGCGCGGCCTTTGGGCTCGGCCCGGCCTTCCGTATTTCCTATGCGGTCCGGACCGAGGACGTGGAGGAGGCCTGCCGGCGCATCCAGCGGTTCTGCGGGAATTTGAGATAGCCGCAACTTCCTTTCCGCCCGCCCGGGGCTGAAGGAAGGCAAGACAGTAATCCACTGAATTCCACTGGACTTTAGTCCACTGGACTTTTTTAAATAGATCGAAGTGGTATGTTACCGGCGGCGGCAAAGTTGAAAAACTGGCCGGATAGATTCCGATTCGCCTGCGCGGTTCGGCTGGCGACCCGCGCGCAATCAAGGAGAGAATCATGTTTCGTACCCTGACAATTTCCGCTTTCGCCGCCGCCACCTTGGCGGCCGCCACTCCTGCTCTGGCCCAATCCGGCACGCAGGCGGGTGTTCTTGAATGCACGGGAGGCCACACGATGAGTATCATCGTGGGCTCCACGGCCGCCTTGAACTGCACCTTCCGGCCAAACACAGGCGGACAGGAGTCCTACGCGGCGACCTTGCGCCGCGTCGGCCTCGACGTCGGATTCACCGACAAAACCGCGCTGGCTTGGGTGGTTTTTGCCCCATCGCAGAAAATAGGGAAGGGCGGCCTGGCCGGAAATTACGTCGGCGTTTCTGCCAATGCTGCGGTGGGTGTGGGTGGAGGAGCCAATCTCCTCGTCGGCGGTTCGGACAAAACCGTCACCCTGCAACCGCTGAGCATTCAGGGACAAACGGGCCTCAATGCTGCCGCCGCAGTCGCCAGTCTCGAATTGCGCGCCGCCGCGCCGCCCAAGAAGGCTTCCAAGCCTTCCAGCAAGAAAAAGAAATAGGTTCCTCGTTGCGATTGACGGCCGCCCCTCGGGGGGGCGGCCGTCCTGCGGCTACGAGAGACTTGCCAATCCCCCCTGCCTCCTGAGACGATCCCCTTCCGGCATCTGACCGCGGCCGGATCGCCCCGGCCGGCGCTAAACTGCGTGGGAGGCGTTTATGGCCACAGGGAACGGAAACGGCACAAGTCCCAAGGGTCCCCGGTGCATCGCGCTGGTGGGCCCATTCCAGAGCGGCAAGACCACGCTGCTCGAAGCGATCCTCGCGCGCACCGGCGCGATCCAGCGCCAGGGAAGCGTGGAAGCGGGGACATCGGTCGGCGACGCCGGCAAGGAGGCGCGCCACCACCAGATGAGCGTGGAGCTGACCGCCGCCACCACGACCTTCATGGGCGACAGCTACACCTTCATCGACTGCCCCGGCTCCATCGAATTTGTCCACGACATGCGCGCGGCGCTGCCCGCGGTGGACGCGGCGGTCGTGGTCTGCGAAATGGACGAGAAGAAAATTCCGCAACTCCAGCTCATTCTACGCGAGCTGGAAGACCAGAAAATCCCCCGCTTCCTTTTCCTCAACAAGATCGACAAGGCCGACGCCGCCATCCATGACGTGCTGCGGCTGTTGCAGCCGGCCTCGCGCTGCAAGCTCTTGCTGCGCCAGCTTCCCACCTTTTCCAACGAGATCATCACCGGCTTCGTCGATCTCGCGCTGGAGCGCGCCTTTGTCTACAAGGAGCACGCCGCCTCGGAAGTGGTAGCGCTCGAAGGCGACATGCTCGACCGCGAGAAGACCGCGCGCTTTTCCATGCTGGAGACGCTGGCCGATCACGACGACGAGCTGATGGAGCAGCTTCTTGAAGACATCCAGCCGCCGCGCGACAAAGTTTTTGACGATCTGAGCAAGGAGCTGCGCGAAGGCCTGGTTTGCCCCGTGCTGCTCGGCTCGGCTTCCCGCACCAACGGCGTGCTGCGGCTTCTGAAGGCGCTGCGGCATGAGGCGCCGGGCATTGAGGCGACGAGCAAGCGGCTCGGCGTGAAAGCGGCGGGCGGCGAGGCCGTCGCCTATGTGATGAAGACCTTGCAAACCTCGCACGGCGGCAAGATGTCGGTCGCGCGCGTGCTGGCGGGCTCCATCCCCGAAGGGACGCAGATGGTGGGACCGTCGGATACGAGTGACCGCGTATCGAGCGTGTTCAAGCTGTTCGGGCAGCAATCGGAGAAGCGCGGCGCCGCTGCGGCCGGCGATACGGTGGCGCTGGGCAAGCTCGATCACGCCAGGACCGGCGACACGCTCTCGTCCAGCAAGCAGGCGCCGCCGCAGATCGCCAAGATTGAGCCGCATGCTCCCGTGCTCGCCATTGCCGCGGGCGCCAAGGAACGCAAGGACGACGTCAAGCTCGGCCAGGCGCTGCACAAGCTGCTGGAAGAAGACCCCTCGCTCACCGTGTTCCACAATCCGGAAACCCACGAAGTGGTCATGTGGGGGCAGGGCGAAATGCATCTGCGGGTAGCGACCGAGCGCCTGGCTGACCGCTTCGGCGTGGCGATCGTGAAGCGGCCGCCCAGCGTCGGTTACCGCGAGACCATCCGCAAGGGCGCGGTGCAGCGCGGACGCCACAAGAAGCAGTCCGGCGGCCATGGCCAGTTCGGCGACGTGGTGCTTGACATCAAGCCGCTGCCGCGCGGGTCCGGCTTCAAATTCGAGGAGAAGATCACCGGCGGCGCGGTGCCGCGCAATTACATTCCGTCGGTGGAGGAAGGCGTCATCGACGCGCTCAAGCACGGACCGCTCGGTTTCCCCGTGGTGGATATCACGGTGGCGCTGACCGACGGCTCCTACCACACGGTCGACTCCTCCGATATGGCGTTCCGCCAAGCCGGGCGCATCGGGGTCGTGGAAGCACTGCCGCAATGCCAGCCGGTGCTGCTGGAGCCGATCCATGCGGTGGAAATCATCTGCCCGTCGGAGGCGACCGCGAAGATCAACGCCATCATGTCCGGGCGGCGCGGGCAGATCCTCGGCTTCGATACCCGCGACGGGTGGTCCGGCTGGGACATGGTGCGCGCGCTGATGCCGGAGGTGGAGATCGGCGACCTGATCGTCGAGGTGCGCTCCGCCACCGCGGGAGTCGGCAGCTTCACCTTCAAGTTCGATCACATGGCGGAACTCACCGGCCGCACTGCCGATCAGATCATTGCCGCGAAAAAGGTGGCTGCGGCGTAGCATCGGCAGCAAAGACAGCCTGACGTTCTCTTGTCATCCCGGCCGAGTGCACAGCACGAGAGCCGGGACCCATGGGTCCCGGATCGGCCCTTTGGGCCGTCCTGGATGACAACGTCGGGTTTGCAGCGCCTGCTCGGTAAACGCCCGCCTAACGCCATCGTGCAAATACCGATTAAAAAGCATGTCCGCGTTCGCGCGGCGGCCGTTAACGCTACAGGTATTCCCTAGCCGTATAACCGCGCAGAAGGCGGGGGGTCCCGATCGCCGGCGGCAGGTATCGCGTGGTCAGAATGCTTGGTGCGATCAAAAAGATTTTTTCACGCGACCGCGGCCCCGCCGACGGCAAGATCACGCTTGCCGAGGTGCTGCGCAAGAATTGGTTTGAGCTCTGGTACCAGCCGAAGATCGACCTGCGAACGATGCGCCTTACAGGCGCCGAAGCGCTGGTGCGCGCGCGGCATCCCAAACGCGGCCTTGTTCCGCCTGGCCTTTTTCTGCCGGGAGCCAGCGAAGAGCAGATGCTGGCATTGACCGAGCGGGTGATCTTGAGCTCGCTGCGCGACTGGGAAGCCTGCGCCGCTTACGGGATGTCGGTGAAGCTCTCAGTCAACGTGCCGGTCAGCGCCCTCGTCAAGCTGCCGCTCGCGCAGATGTTGAAGGAGGAACGGCCGAAGGCGGCGAACTGGCCGGGCCTCATCATGGAAGTCACCGAGGACGAAATCATCCATGACCTGCAAATGGCGAACGAGGTCGCGGATTCGCTGCGCTCCTTCAATTGCACACTGGCGCTGGACGATTTCGGCGCCGGTTATTCGTCGCTGGCGCGGCTGCGGCAGCTTCCCTTCAGCGAACTGAAGATTGACCGCAGTTATGTTACCAACTGCAATTCCGACAAGGTCAACGCGGGCTTGTGCGAGACCATCGTCGAATTGGGCACGCGCTTCGGGCTGAAGACGGTGGCCGAGGGCGTGGAGACCACGCACGAGAGTCACAAGCTACAAGCCGTCGGCTGCCATATCGGCCAAGGCTATCTCTTCGCCAAGCCGATGCCGCGCGGCGAATTCATCGGCCTCATGCGCCAGCGCCTGATGAACACGCCGGCCGCGCCGCCGCAGGCCGCGGAGGGCAACTTCGTCCCGCAATTTCTCGCCAATCGCTGATTGCGTTCTGAGCCCAGTGGGCCGCGGCTGGCTGGTAGCTTGTTCGGCCATGCGCGATCCCTCATAAGGTCTTTAATAGCGGCGAAGGCATGGGAAGGTTTCACCCCGGGGCCTAAGCTCTGGCGAGGGAACCGGCGTGAGCGCAGGCGTTGGCATCATGAATGAGGGGTTCCGTGCGGCTTGCGTCATCGGCTGGCCGGCCGGCCATTCGCGCTCGCCGCTGATCCACAATTATTGGATCAAGCGGCATGGCCTGACCGCGGAATACCGGCGCGAGGCGGTGCCGCCGGACAAGTTCGCCGAATTCGTCGCGACGCTGGGCGAGCGGGGCTATATCGGCGCTAACGTCACGCTGCCGCACAAGGAGGCCGCGCTGGCGCTGTCCGACCCGGACGACCGCGCCCGCGCCGTCGGCGCCGCCAATACGCTGTGGTTCGAAGGCGGAAAGCTGCGTTCCACCAATACCGACGTCGAAGGCTGCATCGAAAATCTCGACGCGGCGGCCCCGCGCTGGGACGCCGGGCTGCAAAGCGCGATCGTGCTCGGGGCGGGCGGCGCCGCGCGGGCGGTTGTTTTCGCGCTGCTCGATCGCGGGGTAGGACGGGTCGCTGTGAGCAACCGCACCTTCGAAAAGGCGGAAGCCTTGCGCGAGCGATTTGGCAAGCGCGTGCATCCGGTGCGCTGGGAAGAGATAAACGGCTTGCTGGCGGGGGCCCAACTCCTGGTCAATGCCACCTCGCTCGGCATGAGCGGCCAGCCGGGGCTCGACGTCAATGTAGAGAACCTGCCGCGGACCGCCGTGGTGGCCGACATTGTCTATGTTCCGCTCGAGACGCCGCTGCTCGCGGCGGCGAAAAAACGCGGGCTGCGCACGGCCGACGGGCTGGGAATGCTGCTGCACCAGGCGGTGCGCGGCTTCTCCTTGTGGTTTGGCGTGCGCCCGGAAGTGACAGCCGAATTGCGCAGCCTGGTGGAAGCCGACCTGAAAACCGGCGCGACGGCGGAACGCTAGACCTTGCGGCGCAGGGAATAGGGACAATACCCCGGTGTTCCTCTCCATAACCGGCACCACACGGGCCGGACGGGAGGCAAGATCATGACAGCGAAAATACGAAACACGCTCGCGCTGACGGGATTTGCTTTCCTGTTCGCGGCAACCTGCGCCTGGGCGCAGCCGCAACCCACTCGCGTGGCCGGGACGATCCAGGGAATCGACGGCGCAACTCTTGTTGTCAAGACCGAGAAGGGCGAGGTGAAGGTGAATGTTTCCGATCAGCTCCGCGTCATGGGAGTCGAGAAGGTATCCATGAACGACGTGAAAAAGGGCGATTTCGTCGGGGTGGGCGCCATGCCCCAGGCCGACGGCAGCCAGCGCGCCATCCAGGTCACCATCTTCGCGGAGTCGCAGCGCGGCCAGGGCGAAGGTCACCGGCCATGGAGCCGCGATCCCAAGGGCACCATGACCAATGCAACCGTCGACACCACCGTCGCCGGCGTCGACGGCCAGGCGCTGATGGTCAAATACAAGGACGGCGAGAAGAAGATCATCGTGCCGCCGGACGTCTTGGTGCTGCGCTACGTGGAAGGCGACAAGAGCGAGCTTAAGCCCGGCGCGCAGATTGCCATCAGCAATCCTGCAAAACTGCCGGACGGCACCTTCGAAACCTCGCGCGTCAACGTGGGACGCGGGGGCTACGCGCCGCAATAGCCTCTTTTTTTGGCAAGGCGGAGGAATTGAGCAGCATCTGTGCTTGAGCCGCGACGTGATAATACCTGCGCAATGCAGTTAATTTGTTCCTGGGACCGCTTGGCATACGGGTTGCAGTGCTTCCCCGAAGTCATCGCGCTGAAACACACAAGAGCGAAAAAATGAACCGTTCCGATCTCACTGAAAAGATTCTCGACATCAAGCGCGAGAAAGGCTGGAGCTGGAAATATATCTGCACGGAGATCGGCGGCATGTCGCCGTTCATGATCACCGGCGCGCTGCTCGGCCACCAGAAGCTGACCAAGCCGCAGGCGGCGGCCGCGGCGAAATTGTTCGGGCTCTCCAAGACCGAGCAGGCGCTGCTCAACGAGGTGCCGATGCGCGGCGCCGGCACGCCGATGCCGCCGTCGGACCCGCTGATCTATCGCTTCTACGAATTGGTGATGATCAACGGCCCGGCCTGGAAGGCGCTGATCGAGGAAGAATGCGGCGACGGCATCATGTCGGCGATCGACTTCGACATGGTGATGGAGCGGCTGCCCGACCCCAAGGGCGACCGGGTGAAGATCACCATGTCGGGCAAATTTTTGCCGTTCAAATATTACGGTGCGACGGGGAACGCGCAGGCGTATGGGTATAAGGAGGAGTAGGGCACAGCGAGAGCACAGAACTCGAACACCCTCTCCCCTTGTGGGAGAGGGTGGCGAGCGCGAAGCGCGAGCCGGGTGAGGGGTTTCAGGCGGACGCCGTGCCTGCCAGCGCGCGGCGCAGCGCGGTGTCGGCTGAGGCGATCAGCACATAGCAACCGTAGTCGTCGAGCAGCGGATAGTTGTCGCGTGTGTGCAGGAGGCGCACATAGCCCAGCGCCGCAGCGATACCTTGCAGAGTCGTCGGCACTGTCGCGGCGAACGCCTCGGCGGTGGCGCGCTCGACATCGATCAGTGGCTCCCGCGCGAACTCGTCCTCGGGCTCGGACTCGAGATGCGCCTCATAGGCCGCATAGGCGTGGGCATGCGCCGCGATTACGGCATCAATCGGATCGGGCGCGGCTTCGCGGCGGGCGGGCGCCCGCGCGCGGCCCGGCAGGGGGACGGCGAGCGCTGCTGCCGAGCCTGCAATCACGGCCCGTCGTGTGATAGAACAATGCACGGCCTTGGCCATAATCAGCCTTCCTCGCGCGCGCCAAGACGCGCGAGTCTAAAATGAGCAATCGTCACCTAGACTTTAGGTATCCCAAAAAGTATGTCGCCGTCAAGAGACAAAAAGGCTCCGCGCAAGAAAATGGGACGACCGGCTACCGGTCGCGATCCGCAATTCGCGTTTCGCATCCCGCGAAAGACGATCGCCGACATCGAGGCATGGGCCGCCCAACAGCCTGACAAGCCGTCGCGTTCGGAGGCGCTACGGCGTTTGATCGATATCGGCTTGGGAAAAGCGGCCAACTAGCAATGTAGGGTGGGTTAGGCGCGCAGCGCCGTAACCCACCATCGGACTCGCAGATGGCCACTCAGCTGGTGGGTTACGCGCCTTCGGCGCTAACCCACCCTACGCGCTAGCGAACGAATGTGAGTGGCCAGTGCGAGGTGCGTACCCCGAATAGAAAGCCGACCGATGAACGATGACGAAGTGAACCGCTCGATTATCGACCGGGACAAATTACCGCCATTGTTTCCTACCCACCGGCATTCGCCGCAGTTTTGGGAACAGCTTGGCCGCACCATCGCAACGTATGGGTTTCTGGAGGAAGTCTTGGGGAAGGCAATCTTTGCATTCACGGCGACTCGCCACTATAGCCCCGACGAAATCGACGCGGCTTATCAAGCATGGCTACCGCAGCTTGAGCGTGCATTGACCGATCAACTTGGGAATTTGGCGGAGTCCTACGGGAAGGCCGCACGCGATAATCCAGCTACCACGACCAAAAACGTAGACGAACTGGTTGAAGACATTAAGAAAGCAACCGTCATCCGCAACGTCCTTTGTCATGGCTCATGGCGAACACCGAATGCCAGCGGCGCATCCGTGCCGCTATTTGTCAATCGGCAGAAACAGGTGTTCGATACCGCAATAGACATTGCGTATTTGGAGCAAGTTCAAGCACATGTGGCCGAACTGGCATGCAGCGTCGTAGATACCGTAACGCACATGGGATGGCAGTTTCCGGGCGGTGCGGGGCCGGGTAAGCGCATAGGGATTAGCGAAGCGTAATCCGTCGTCCGTGAAGAATTCCTAAGTCGTTGAGCGGATTCATGGATTACGTCAAAACAAGCAATCAAATTTGCAAGTTTTCGGCAGGTCGACTTGCGGTTTCTTGCAATTTGGTCACCCACAAAAAACCCGCGAAGGCGCTGCTGCGGCGAT
>Ga0082335_1005552_pt1 | contig 17253 bp, 17 predicted proteins | sample Subgrocontami58m_FD_72375 | JGI IMG/M metagenome (GOLD analysis project Ga0082335, IMG submission 72375) | Subsurface groundwater microbial communities from S. Glens Falls, New York, USA - GMW37 contaminated, 5.8 m (SPADES assembly) (version 2) ... | reverse complement strand
ACATTTCAAGAACAAGAAAGGAAAGAGGAATGATGGTGGGCCCGAGAATGATACCAAAAAGTCCAAAGAGTTGAACTCCGCCCAAGACGCCAAACAATATGAACAAAGGGTGAAGGCGAGTTTCCCCGGCTACGATTTTAGGATTTATGACGTTATCCATAAGCAGGTTGGATATAATGCACCACGCGGCTATCCCGATACCGCTTACGAGATTGCCAGTTACTATGAGGTAGAAAGCTGCCGGAAGCCAAACGAGGGTAATTCCTACCACAGGCATAAGCGAAGCCAAACCATATAAAGCTCCCAAGAGTACAGGAGAAGAAAGACCAAAAATAGCAAATCCTACTCCTCCTAACACCGCCTGAATTGCAAGGACGATGAGATTGCCGCGAATAGTCGCGCTTATCACTTCGGTAGCCCGAGAAGATAGGCGATCAGTATCTGTTTGGCGCAGCGGATTTACGCTATAGATATAACGTAAAATAGTTTCTTTTTGCGTCAGGAAGTAAAAAGTCACAAGCAGAGCAAGCAGACCATTGAGAATAAGACCAAACGTTTGGGAGAGTATGGAAGTTAAACTTGTTGACACAAAACTAAGTATCGTGACAATATATTTATTGGCTTCAAATTCAAGGTGTTGCGTAGAAATTCCCCATTGATTGAGATAGCCGTAGGCTGTTTGTGTCAGCTCATTTCTTGATCCGGCATTGGCCTGTATAAAGCCTAGCAGATCACTTATTTCCTTTATTAGAAGTGTCGTAATTGTAGAAAAGGGAATGGTCACAACGAGAATAAATACAACCATCGCAAAGATTGCAGAGACAGCTTTGGGTAAACGGATTCTTTGGTGCAAATACAAAAATAATGGGTTTAAGAAGACGCTTAAGATAAAAGCGGTGAGAAATATAAAGAGAAATGGCTGGAGTATGCGAAAAAGAAGAAACAATAGCCCAAGGACAACGGTAAGTGTTGTCCCCGCAATAAGTACAGATTTCATTTCTTGTCCTCCACAATTTCTCCCTCTACAATATTGCTTGTATCAAAACCAGCAGTGTGAGATTTCCTTTTAGGAAGATGTTGATTTCTTACGACTTTCCTTAACAGATAAAAAAGCGCCAGCGGCGCTATAGATACCAGTATCTTTCTGATTAGAGCAATTGGAATCATTCTTTCTCTTAGTATGCCATAAACAGTGATGGCAAAAAGCTTAACGCAGTTTATTCAGGATTTCCCCCAATTTTTTAATCTCTTCTCCGTATCTTCCCCAATCTCCTTCGCGCTGGGCGCGGGTGGCGGCATCATACGTCTCGGAGGCCTGTTTGGTGAGATTCTCCTTACTCGCGTCAATTGGCCCTACTGGTGGAGCTGTTGCTCCTCCGGGCTTGGCTTGTTGGCCGATACCAGCGCCAAAGAGTCTGGCGAGCCCTGCCTCCAATGTTTCCTCCATGGCTATTTTGTTTTCATAGGCGACAATCACCCGTTTGAGTTCGGGGATTTTACCGGTATCTGCTTTAAGATAGAGCGGCCGGACATAAAGGAGAGATTCCTCAATCGGGATGGCCAGAAGAGACCCTTGAATTACTTGTGAGCCGCCTTGATCCCATAAAGAAATTTGCCGGCTGACTTCCGCGTCCTGATTGATCCGGCCGATGATTTGTTTGGGCCCGAACACCAATTTGTCCTTGGGGAAACGGTAGACGACCAGCTTGCCGTACTGCTGACCGTCATTTCTGGCTACCATCCAAGCGGAAAGATTGTCTTTGGCCCGCGGAGTAAACGGCAGCATCAGAATATATTCCTCAGTTTTTTCGCCCGGAAGCTTCATGATCATGTGGCGCGGCGTCATTGCGGACACCTTGCCGCCGGCCTGTTGTTCGCCCTCTACCGCGATAGCCGGGATTTCCCACTGGTCCTCCTTGTTGTAAAAAATCTGCGGATCATCCATGTGATATATGGTATAGATAGCGGTTTGCAGAGAAAAGATGTCCTCAGGATACCGCAGGTGCGGGACAAGCTCTTCCGGCATGTCGGAAAACGAACGGAAGGTATTCGGGAACATTTTTGCGTAGGTTTTGACAATCGGATCTTCGGAATCGGCTTGATAAAACGTCGTTGCTCCGTCATACGCGTCTACCACTGCCTTGACTGAGTTTCTGACGTAATTAATATTGCTGCCGTTTAGAGGCAAGGGTTGGGAATACGGATATCTGCCGGTTGACGTGTACGCGTCGACGATCCAATAGAGTTTGCCTTTGGCAATAACCAGATACGGGTCCCGGTCGTACGTTAAAAATGGGGCGATTTTTGCCACTCTGTCTTTTACATTCCGGTTGTAAAGAATCCGGCTTTCGGGAGTGAGATCGCCGGATAAAAGCATTTTTAGCGACCCAAAGCGAATAGCGTAGAAGAAACGCCGCAATGAAGAGTTGATTTCTACCCCGCCCTTGCCGGCATAAGTGGTGTAAACATTCTCTTCACCTTTAGGATAATCAAATTCTTTAGATTTGGTTTTCGTAATAACATAGTCGTTAAGAATCTCTCCGTAGTAAATCTCCGGCCTGGTTACAGCAAGTTCTTTCACCTCTGATTTCGGCGGCAAGTCTTTGACGAACAGTACCGGCAACCCCTCGGGAGTCACCTGATTCACCGGTCCGGCGGCAATGCCATAGCCATGGGTGAATGTCAATCGCTCGTTAATCCAGGCTTTGTTCGGGAGACTGTCGGAAGCCAGTTCCCGGGGCGAAAGCATGATTTGGCGGACTTCCCCGTCTATGATGTAACGGTCATTGTCCACAGATGCAAACTCGTAGTAGGTTCTGATCTCCTGGATTTGCGAAAACGTGGACAAAAGCGGCGCCCGGTCCCAAAGCCTGACATTTTTAATAGTCAGATTATTGGCGGCAATGTCTGTCGCGGTAATGGACTTATCCGCGGCGATTTCCCGTTCTTCGATCTTATCCAGACCGTAGGCCTTACGGGTGGCTTCAATATTATGTTTAATAAAAGGCGTTTCTTTAACCAATTCATTGGGAGCGACCACTAATTTTTGAAAGACGCTTGGGACTATGCCGGAAACCAGTCCCACCGCAACAGTCAGGAAAATCGCGCCGATGAGAGGTGAAATGTTTCCACTGACTCCATAAAACAAAGCCAGAATAGCGGCAAGACCATAAGCCGCGACGGAGATTTTTATGATGGGGATCATGACATTCGCGTCGGTAAATGCTGCGCCGAATACCGGACCGCTCTGGGCAGTGAGGAGATTGTAAAGTGAAAAATACGCACCAATTGCTACAGTTACCAGAAAAAGGGAGAGGAGAATTCCGACGTGGAGTCTTGCCTTTTGATCGATATGGGCATGTTTGACCAATTTGATAGGCGGCCCGCCTGCAACGCTATGCGTAGCATTGCGGGCAGGTCCGCCAAGTTTTTCTGAAAAACTGTTGAGATTAAATTTCCCCAGGAGTGAAGAAAAATCGAGACTGCCGCGAAGAAAATAGATACCGCCGCTTATAACAAGCGACAATAAAACAAGAAATCGCAGAATGCCTAAGCCCAGAGAATATACCGGAAGGGAAAATACGTAAAACGCTATGTCACGGCCAAACAAGGGATCGGTTTGGCCAAATGGGGCGGCGGATAAAAATTTCAAAACATCCTGCCAAGCGGCAGCCGCGATAAGTCCGATAAATAAGGACACAACCAAACACGCCGCAATCCCAAGTTTTTTAACGATACGATCATTAATGCTCAAAGGTTGGCCGATCAAAGCTCCGGGAATAGCCAACATCCAAGGAATTTTTGAACGCATCGCGGCCAGAAAGTTTGTCAGAAGAAACGCGGCCGCAAAAAAGCCAACGGTGAGACCGAGAACGATTTTCGCGCCGAATGATTTGATGAAAATTTCAGTAAAACCGACTTCGGAAAACCACCACCAGTCTGTAACAAACGCAACAATACTCGAGAAAAAAATGGAAAACGCAACTGCTATGCCTATGAATGCCCAAGAAAATATTTTTGACATTTTAGACTATATCTTTATCTTTATTCTTTATACCACAATGCAATGCAAAATGATAGCATTAGTTTATCCATATGACCCATTCGATACGTTCGATAAACTCAGTATCGCACTGAGCAAAGTCGAATGTGCGATAAACTCAGGGTCATGGTGAGCAATATCGAACCATGAAACAAAACGTCGGATTATCAGACAAACAAGCGCAGAAACTGCTGACCAAATACGGACATAACGAAATTGTTGAACGTCTCAGGCAGACGCCGCTTCAAATTTTCCTTCTTCAATTCGCCAGCATTCTGGTGGTTCTCCTGATTTTTGCCTCTGTTGCTTCTTTGGTTTTTGGGGATATTTTAGACGGAATTTTCATCTTACTCATAGTCATTCTAAATGGGATCTTGGGTTTTATTCAGGAATTCAAGGCAGAAAAAGCCATTGCCGCTTTGAAAAAGATGACGGTTAGCTCGGTGCGGGTAATTCGAGATGGGGTGGAACAAAGGATTGACAGCAAACTTCTCGTTCCCGGTGATGTCATTATTTTGGAGGAAGGCGATAAAATCCCGGCCGACGGCGATATTTTAGAAAGTTTACACTTGGAAGCAAATGAGGCGCCCCTTACCGGCGAGTCGATGCCGGTTGAAAAAAATAAGAATGATGAAGAGAAGCGAAGTGTATTTTTAGGCACCATTGTCGCCAAAGGCAGAGCCAGGGTTGTCGTTACCGCCACCGGGATGCAGACCCGTTTTGGCCAGATTGCGGCCTCGCTTTCTGCGATTAAGGAAGAGGAAACCCCTCTGCAGAAAAAACTGAACGTATTGGGAAAGCAACTTGGAATTCTAGCTATTTTTGCCAGCGGCACGGTGTTTATCATCGGTTTTATGGCAAAACATCCGCTTATCGAAATGGTTCTTACCAGTATTAGCCTAGCTGTTGCCGCGGTTCCGGAAGGTCTGCCGGCGGTTATAACTATTACCTTGGCAGTGGGAATGCAGCGAATGGCTAAGAAAAAAGCGATTTTACGCAAACTGTCTCCCATTGAAGCTCTGGGAAGCACGACTATTATCGCCACGGACAAAACGGGGACTCTGACCAAAAATGAAATGCGGGTTACTAAGATCTGGCTGGATGGCAAAAGTTACGCCGGACATGATAAAAATCTGGAATTATTTCACGGACATTTTGGCCAATTGCTGACAGCCGGCGTGGTTTGTAATAATGCCAGCCTGATATACAAGCATGATCACGGAAAATACGATGTATTAGGAGATTCCACCGAGGGCGCGTTGCTTTTGTTGGCCCAAGACAAGGGTCTGGTGAGTGAGCAGATCAAGCGCAATGGTAAGCTCCTCGAAGAATATGCTTTTGATCCTGTATTAAAGATGATGACTGTGGTGTGGGAAAGTAATGGCCAGAAAAAAATCTACACCAAAGGAGCCCCGGAATCCGTGCTGGAACGATCCAATTTAAATCAGCAAACCAAAAATAATATTCAAGCCACTTTCCGCGAATATGCCAAAGACGGTCTGCGGATCATCGCTTTAGCTTACAAAGATATTGACACATTGCCGACTAGCCGCCTAGAGGCGGAAAAAGATCTAAATTTCTTGGGATTTGTGGGGATATCGGATCCACCAAGATCTGAGGTAAAAGAAGCAATTGCTGTCGCCGAGGCCGCCGGAATCAGAACAATCATGATTACCGGCGACAACGAATTGACCGCCAATGCCATTGGTTCCCAGGTTGGACTTATCCAGAAAGATGAAGAGATTATTACCGGAAGTCAGTTTGCTCAACTGTCTGACGAAGAAGCCTCGGCGCGGCTTAGTAAAATCCGCATTTTTGCCCGGACAACTCCGGATCAGAAACTCCGTATTGTGCAGCTTTTACAAAAAATGGGCCATATCGTGGCCGTGACAGGAGACGGCGTGAATGACGCCCTGGCCCTCAAACAGGCTAATGTTGGCGTGGCTATGGGGATCACCGGAACGGATGTGGCCAAGGAAGCCGCCGATATGATAATTACAGATGATAACTATGCGACACTGGTGACCGCAGTTGAAGAAGGCCGGACGATTTTTGACAATATTAAATCGGCCGTAAAATATTTGGTTGGATGCAATGTGGGTGAAGTTGTCGCGGTGGTTGTGGGTATGTTTTTGGGCTGGCCGCTTATTTTGACTCCTCTGCAACTACTGTACATCAATCTCGTTACCGATGGACTGCCGGCGATCGCTCTTTCGGTAACACCAAAACACGACGGTATTATGAAACGAAAACCAAGAACAGGTAAAAATATTTTTGACAGACTGGATGGGGTTTGGTTTTTGGAGGTCAGCGTTTTGACCGCTGTCACAACCCTCGCTGCCTTTTGGATTGGACAAAAATTCGGAAACATAGAACTGGCCCGGGCAATGGCATTCACTACCATCATCCTCGTCCAACATTTTATTTTACTCGATGTTTGGACACGAGATAGCTCTATTTTAAAGAAGAACATCTTTGCCGATAAAATTTTTCTGGCGGCGTTTTTCGGCCCGCTTATGCTGCAACCGCTCCTTATTTACATCCCTCTTTTGTCCGGCATCTTTAAGATCACCCAGGTGTCGCTATCTCAATTAACACTCGTCATAATTCTTTCGTCAGTACTTCTGGTATCATCAGAGATCCGCAAGGCAATCCTTCGGCAAGCTCAGGATGGTGAGCGGAGTCGAACCATGTTATGGAAAAAATCATCGGCCTGATCAAAACCCTGGCAAATACCATTCCCCTGGACGCGTTTGCTTTTATCGGCTCGTTTATAGAAGAGATCATTGCCCCGATCCCATCGCCGCTAGTTATGACCACAGCCGGAACGCTTGCCCAAACGCAAAACCAAACGCTTTTCTATTTATTTTGGCTGGCGCTGGCTGCTTCTTTCGGAAAGACTTTTGCCAGCTGGGTGTATTATGTCTTGGCAGATAAAGCAGAAGATCTGATTCTGACCCGGTTTGGAAAGTTTATCGGCGTCTCCCACAATGAGATAGAAAGCATTGGCAAGCACTTCAATGGAACTTGGAGAGATGATGTCATACTTTTGATCGTACGAGCCCTTCCTATTATGCCCACATCACTTGTGTCGGTGGTGTGCGGGTTTATTAAGCTCAATATGAGAACTTATCTTCAATCCACATTTATCGGATATTTCATCCGGAGTTTCATTTTTTTATACATAGGGTATGCCGGAATGACGACGTATGGCAACTTGTCAGGCGGACTTGTCAGTATCGAATCGATTGTAAAGATTATTAGCGTCGTAGGATTAATTATTTTCTTGGGTTGGATATTTTATAAGCGGGGTAAAGGGAAGATCCACGATTGGCTCAAGAGGTTAACTTCAAATTTGAGCTCCATTTATCAAAAAGCTCGAATTCATTTTACCAAAAATCGTTGACAAATCATAGCGTCGTCGAGTGGGTGACTAAATTAAAGAAGCGCTTACGCCAAACATTTCGTATTACACCGATTTTTTACCTTTCAAAATTTTCCTGTAGCTTCTCTGCTACGGAAATGTTGAGTTCTTTTTCAAGTTCATAAAAGCCGGCTCTAGTCATGCTATCTGAATGAAAAGATACCCTTGAGATATATATGTCACTAACGTTTGTGTCATCTGGGATGTCAAGTTTGATACTGATGTTAGGTGTAATCTCTGTAGCCTTGCCGATGAGCATCATGCCGTTATCTATCCTTTCGCCATTCTGTTTGGAAAAATCAACAAATACTGCGAGCCCCGTGTCATTGCTAAAGACGAGCGTTTGAATATTTGGAATGGCCAGTTCGCATTTTAGCATCCGATACTCATCCTCCATTTTCACACTGCAACTTTCAAGCTTAACTTCCATCGTTTCAGACATTTTTATTGCGTAATTTTTCCTCTCGACCCTGATGAAATGTTCTACTCCTGAACCCAGGACGTACAAAAAAATAGTGATCATAATTCCTTGCCAAAAAAGTCTCTTCTTAATTATCCAAATTAGTAAAACAGCAAGGAAGTTTATAGAAATAATTGTGAGGAAGTAAACGGCAGCGGCAATCACGATGACCCCAAGGCCAGAATCCGGACCGAGATATAAAAATGGATAAGCAACGGCTCTGAATGGAAAATTTACTAACCAATCGATAACTTCCCAGATGGGCTTTAGAACCGGTGCTTCAAAATAGACACCAAAAGAAGGACTAATTACTGTTCCGAGTAGAAACCAAACTATTCCAATGAAGAAAAACCATTCTAGTCTACTAAATGATTTCGGGTTGCTTAGTTTCATATTGTATATTTTATTGGCTCAAACGTCCAAAAGATGGGTTCGATTAACTGTTATTCACTCCATCACACACATATGTGTGATTACTTTCCCGTTTCTTCTTTCTGTAGAACAGTTAAGGCCTGTATTCCTGTACCTTTGGCACTTGCCTAGCGTGCTGTCATCAGTATTTACATTTTCGTCGATGCTCTTTAATATACACGCTCCTTGGCAATCATTGTTGTCATAACATTCTTTTTCGGCATCGGGATAGGGGTAAGCGCACGCTTTTCCGGGATAGTGGACGATTGTCAATCCGATTTCGTTGGCAGAAACAACCACCCCGCCTGTTTTTATGCAATCGGATTCAAGAAATGTTTTTTGATAGATTGCCCCCTTGATACTTTCGAAATAACTTCCACCTAATAGAACGAAATCAAGAATCAAGACTAACAATAATAAGCCCATCCCTATACTTACTGGAATTGCGACAATTTTTTTCATGCAAGTATATTTTAACAGCTTTCAGGGTAAATTTAATGCGGAGGCGGCTGCGGCGACTTGTCCTGAGCTAAGCCGAAGGATTCCTTTTTCCCTTAAACCCTTACCCCGCTAATTACAAAGTAATTTTGTGGGGCCTTTTCCTCGCCGCAGCCGCCGACGCTAACAATTTTCAGTAATTTTTGATAAAATGAATTCAAGCTTTTTGATAAAAGGAGCTCCAATTCGTTCACAAATTTGAGCGGGTGAAGAGAATCGAACTCTCGTACCGAGTTTGGAAAACTCGTATTCTACCATTGAATTACACCCGCATTTTTTTAAGTTTATCAAGATTTTGTCGGAGACCGGGGAATTGAACCCCGTACTTCTCGGTCCCAAACCGAGCGTTCTACCGATGAACTAGTCTCCGTTTTTGTGGGCCGCCAGGGAATCGAACCCTGAACCTACCCGTTAAGAGCGGGTTGCTCTGCCATTGAGCTAGCGACCCTCCATTGTCGGCCAAAGGCCGAAGCGACCCATTATTTGTGCCACGTAATAAATCGAGGATTTAAACGTGGCTACAACGTTGATTCTGCAAAGCAGAATCTTTCGTTGTGCCGAGGGCGGGACTTGTCCTTCGACAAGCTCAGGATCCGGCTCTGCCGGAAACCCTCGAACAGTGCCGACGGTCGGAATCGAACCGACAAACCTTACGGCACACGATTTTAAGTCGTGCGTGTTTGCCTATTTCACCACGTCGGCCTTTATGAGTGCTTATGCTATTTTACCTTAAATTTCCTTTTAAAAGCGAGGATGATGAGGTCTTTGGCGTCTTCCAAGGTCATATGCGTGGTATTTAGGATCAAGTCATAATAATTAGCGTTGCTGATATTTTTGCCAAAATATTGCCGGACAAACTCTTTTCTCTCGGTATCGTACTCTCTAATTGTCTCCTTAGCTGTTTCTAAATCTATATGTTGATACTTGATTGCCCTTTGAACTCTGATTTTGTAGGGTGCTTGGATTCTCACTCTCAAACCGGATTAACTCGGGATCATAAAATTGGCTCCTCTATCCAAGAAAACGACCTTACCTTTATGAGCTCTGGTTAAAACCACTTTGGCGGCATGGCGGATATAAGTCATGTCGGAAATATACTCCGGATTTAAAACCGACTGCAAAACATCAGCTACTAATCCCCTCGCCTTTTCATCTACAGACTTAATTAATTCCGTCCGTTTTTTAGCGGATTTAGCGATGGCTTCCACAAATTTTTCATCATATAATTCAAATCCCAATGATCCGGCTACCATTTTAGCAATCGGGGCGCCGCCGCTCCCCGACTCGCGGGAAATGGTAATAAACGGGTTAAATGAGCTTTTGGGTAAAATTGTTTCGCGGGGATTTGTGGGAGAAATAATCTTGAATAATCCTTTAGAAATCAAATCTGATATTTTAAGCATATATAAACTCTTTAATCTATTATAATACATGATACTGCAAGTTCTTGGGGGAATTAAGGAGCCCTTGTAGCTCAACGGATAGAGCAACGGTCTTCGGAACCGTTGATGGAGGTTCAATTCCTCTCAAGGGCACAATAGAAGAGCCGGTATAGCTCAATGGACAGAGTAAGTCCCTTCTAAGGACAAGATGCAGGTTCGATTCCTGCTACCGGCACAAGTATAATATATATATCAATAGTATGGTGGCTGTAGCTCAATGGTAGTCCGCCGGTTGGCGGGCTGTGGCAGCAGATATGAATTGTGTTTATGCATTAGTTAGTTGTTCGACTGGTAAAATTTATATCGGTCAAACTCAAAATTTGGTGAAGAGATTAAAGCAGCACAATGAACCGTTATCTTTTAAAAAAAATTATACAAAATTGAATAAAGGACCATGGAAAGTGTTTTATAAAGAGATAACGCCAACAAGGAAAGAAGCTATACTTAGAGAGAAACAATTGAAGTCAGCGAGAGGAAGAGCGTTTCTAAAAACACTACTAATTGCTGATAGTTAATATATAAAATGGTGGTGTGTGCCGAACGGCTTAGGCGCTACCCTGTGGAGGTAGAATTAGCGGGTCCGACTCCCGTACACCACCCCCGAGTCAAACTCGGTTCCCCCGAGATTGACGAAGGGTCGCGTTTGACGCGACTTCGCCAAAATATATTTGTATGAAAGAAACGTCAGACGTTTCAAATAATAGATACTATACTTATATTCTCTATTCTCTGATAGATAATGGTTTCTATATTGGTTTTTCTAATAACCTTAAGCGACGTCTTACTCAACACGCCAGAGGAGAAGTAGAAGCTACCAAAAATAGGCTTCCGGTCAGACTGATTCATTACGAGTACTTCATCGATCGGACAGATGCTGAAGCAAGAGAAAAGTTTTTAAAAAGCGGATACGGTAGAATTCAGTTTAAGCAAATATTAAAAAATACTCTCAAGAGAATTGAATCAAGCTGAGAAGGTGTGGATCAAAGACTAATAGTAATAAAATATGTGTAACTACTCTCAATCATGCGGAGAAAGCGGGTTCAGAACATAGTCTGATCAATAATCTCAAACTTAAAGATTGTAAATTCTTGATTGTCGGATTTAAAATTCCCTGTCCAAATCCAATTCCCTAATCCCTTTTATCTTCCTCACGAACTCCGGCAAGTGGCTGACGAGGATGACGGGACCTTCAAATTCATCGATAGCATCGGCAATTACCGGAATATGCCGGAAATTAATGTGATTTGTCGGCTCGTCTAAAATCAAAAGTCCGGGATGTTGCAACATAAACTGGGCGTAGCAAAGCAATCCTTTTTGACCGTCGGACAACGATTCTATTTTGTTTTTCAATAACTCACCGGGCAACAGGAATCGGGCCGCGGCTTCGTAAATATCCTGCGGTTTTTGGGTCAGCGAAATCTCAAACAACGAATTGTAGGCAGTCTGTTCAAAATCAAGCTCGGAAAAATCCTGACTGTAATAACCCACTCTTATTTTGGGATTGATTTCCGCGCTGTCTCTTTGCATTATGGATTTAAGCAGGCTGCTTTTACCGATGCCGTTTGGGCCTTTAATAAGCAGTCGGCTGCCTTTGACCAATTCCGTCACAATCGGCTTTTTGATTTTAATAATATCTCCTACATACTCCTGACATGGAATATTAAACGTAGGGATAGTCCTGTCCTCCCGGCGCATCTCCACCATGTCTTCGCGATCTTCTTCAATATCCACCCTTATTCTGCGGGCCAGCCGGCTCATGGCAATACTTTTTCCTCCCAGTTTATTAACTTTTTCAAACCGGTCTTTGATGCTCTTTTTAAGACGGGAATTTAATAGGCGGTCCCTTTCTAACTTGGCGGCAATTTCATCAATCACGTCAAAATAATTTCCGACAAATTGTTCAATTCTATGAGTATGGATGTCCAAATTCAAAACTCCGTCAGTAAATTGGTTAAGAAATTTGGCGTCGTGGGAAATGACGATGCAGGTTTTTTGATAATTAATCAGAAAATTGGTCAGATGGGAAATTCCGACTTTATCCAAATTGTTGGTTGGTTCATCAAGGAGTAAAACATCGGGATTTGATATCAGGGAATATGCCAGAAGTAATCTGGCTTTTTGCCCGCCGGATAATTCCTTGACTTTTTTTGTAAACGGGATATTTAAATTAACGGTTTCTAATATTTTCTTAATATCCCCTTCTATGCCGTATTCTTTATTTGGTAGCGCAGTTTTAAAGTAAGTGACGATGTCCAGTTCTAATTTGTCGGCGGGGATCATTTGTTCGGCAATTCCGATAGTTGTCCCCGGTTCTAAATTGATTTGCCCGCTTTGGGGCTTTAGGCTTCCTAAAAGTAATTTAAAGATTGTACTTTTCCCGGCTCCGTTTTGGCCGATAATAGTGATTATTGAATTTCTGCGGACGCTGAAATCCGCTTCATCCAAAATGATTTTTGTGTCATTGTAGGCGAACGAAACCCCGTCGAATCGGATAACAACATTTTCTTGAGCCATAGGGATATTTTAACAGAACAATTCATAACTACGAAGGCAGTAAATTTATCTGTAAAAGAGATGGGGCTATAATAAATTATTACCATGAACGATTTACTGACTTTAAATTCTCCTCATAAAAATTTTGAAGGTATCAAAAAGATAGATGAGTTTGGGGTTGAATATTGGAAAGCCCGGGAACTGATGCCGCTTCTGGGATATTCCAAGTGGAGCAATTTTGACAGTGTCGTCATTGAGAAGGCAAAAATTGCGTGTAAAAATAGCGATCAGGCCATTAAAAATCATTTTGCTGACATCGGCAAAATGATAATTATAGCCACAGGAACAGCTAGGGAAACTTCAAGGGTTGTCAAAGACTATAAATTATCTCGTTACGCTTGTTACTTGATAGCCCAAAATGGCGATTCATCTAAACAAGAAATTGCATTGGCGCAAACCTACTTTGCCATTCAAACCAGAAGACAGGAAATATTCCAGCAGCTTGATGAGGGCGAACAAAGGTTATTTCTAAGAGGAAAAGTTAAGACTCACAATAAGAAACTAAACGCGACGGCTTATTCCGCCGGAGTTAAAAACTTTGGTAAATTTAATAACGCCGGATATTTAGGACTTTACGGAATGAATAAAAGCAGGGTTCAGCAGAAAAAACGGATTGGAGATGATGATGTTCTGGATAGGGCCGGATCAACGGAGTTGGCCGCAAATTTGTTTCGGATAACGCAGACAGATGAAAAACTTAAAAGAGAGAAAGTAAAAGGAGAAGGTAAAGCCGTTTTTACTCATCTGGTTGTCGGCGAAAAAGTTAGAGAATCCATTAAAGACATCGGCGGAACAATGCCGGAAGATTTAGCGGTAGAACCGCATATTAAGAAATTAGAGCAACTCAAAAGAAAACAATTGAAAAACAAAAATAAAGTTTTGAAATAATATATGCTTACCCCAAAAATCATCATCATCCCCGGCAATTGAAATTCGCATATTAAAAACCAAACGTATGTATAATGGTTTTATTGAAACGACTCTTGTCCGGAATAGTTTTTTTTGGATTTATTTTTGGGTTGTCGATTGTATTTTCGGCGGCGGTCCATTTGAAAATTGATTACGAAATCAGCCAGGAAACCTTAGCCGCGTTTCAGGAATATCATAATTATTTTTTAGAAATTTTGGCTCAAAGCCGGATTGCGGCTATCCCCTTGCCTACTCCAATACCTGAAACCGGGAATATAACTCCCCGTCCTACAAAAACAATTAGAATCCCGCCTCCCCCACCTCACATTTCCGAAGACCAATTGTGGCAAGCACTGTTGGATTACCGCCAAGGCCAAAACCGGACGCATTTGGTTAAAGAGGAATCTTTATGTGTTTACGCCAGAAAAAGAGTTGAGGAGCACCAAACGCGGTATATGACTTTAAAATCAGACGAAAAACCTTTGGATTCCCACGCCGGATTTGAACGCGACGCCGCCGACCAATCAGTGTTTAAAAATACCAACTTTCCGGCCTTGGCTGAAAATTTAGCCTATCTGCCCGGATACGCCACCGCCACCCAAATTATCGAATGGGGATGGGACTCAAGCACGCCTCACCGCAACGCCCAACTATCCAACGACTGGACCCATGCCTGCGTTTCCGGTAGATTTCCGTTTTACGTCGGGATATTCGCGCACAGATAATACTTTAATAACAGACGGTGGATAGTAGAGGATATTTAGCAGAGACGATAGAAGATGGATGATGGAGGGTAGTGGTAGATGATGGAGGATAGAAGGTAGATTTATTGATTCCGGCTTTTCTATCTTCTATTTTCGACCTTCCACTACTATCTTCTATCTCACTATCATCTATCGTCATTATCTAATAATTATTTATCTTCAATCCCACATTGCTTCTGAACTTCGGTAATAATTTGCTTGCAGACGATAGAGGTGGTTTGCTGTTTGGTTTCTTCTAATTGCGATGAGCCCTTGTCAATTACGGCTTTGGTAGCGTCATCAATAACGGTTTGGACATAAGTAGAAATCTGGCCGGCCGGTTTTATTGATTGGATTCCAGAGCTGGTGTCAATAGTTTGAGTTTGATCGCCTAAAATTGATTTAATCGGTTGAGGCGATCTGTCAATAAATTGTTGTTTAACTTCCGATGACTTAATCTCGCCTTTGAGGCGGCCAACAAGGACCGGACCGTAGGTCATTATTACAACAGTGATAATGATCCAGAAGAAAGGGGTAAACATTGAGCCGAGATCGGGTTTCATAATATTTGACATTTTTTACGTTGATATTATGGTATCATAATTTTATGACTCCAAAGAAGATTCTGATTGCCGAAGATGAGAAGCCGATGGCCAATGCTTTGGGGCTAAAATTAAACTCGGCCGGATTTGAGACGACACTGGTGTATGACGGAGAAGCCGCCGTTGCATCCGCACGAAGCAATTCCTTCGATTTAATCATCCTTGATTTGGTGATGCCCATAAAAGACGGTTTTTTTGTATTGGCAGAACTCAAGAAATTAAAAATTACCACGCCGGTAATTGTCTCTTCCAACTTAAGTCAGGAAGAAGATATTAAACGAGCCCGCGAACTCGGAGCCCGGGATTATTTTATAAAGTCCGATACCACCCTGGCCCAAGTTGTAGAAAAGGTACAACAAGCGCTAGGGACGTAACGACTCAAAAACTGCCTTATGACTGATACCAAACCGATTGCTTCTGCTGCCGCCGCCAAACCCGCAGGGTCTCCCGACCTCAAAGAAATACTTTTAAAAGGGAATTATGTTTCTCCCGAAGATATTAAAAAAGCTGAAACTTGGGCTAAAGCAAACAAATCTACAATAGAAGAATATCTCCTAACTCAAGGAATAATCACCAAAGATATTTTGGGGCAGGCTTGGTCAGAATTTTATAAAGTTCCATACGCTGATTTAAATACAAAAACTCCTTCTCGCGAACAAGTTCTCAAAATTCCTGAAAGTTTGGCCACTGCCAATCGCTTCGTCCTTTTTTCGGAAAATGACACTGATGCAGTCATAGCAACGGATAATCCGGCTAAGGCTGGTCAGATTTTGCTTCAGCTTAATCCGATATTCCCCAACAAAAAAATTTCCCTGGCCTATTCGGTCTCAGAAGACATCGACGCCAATTTTATCCATTACCGCAAACCGCTGGAAACCCGCTTTTCCGAGATTGTGGCCGGTCAAACTAAAGTCGCCCCGGAGATTATTGACGAAATTGTAGCTGACGCATTGGCTTTTAAAGCCTCTGATATTCATTTTGAACCCCAGGAAAAGGAAGTGGTGGTCAGATTCAGGGTCGACGGAGTTTTGCATGAGGCCGGCCGGTTTAGCAAGTTGGTTTATGAAAATATTTTAAACCGGATAAAAGTTCAGGCTCATTTGCGGATTGATGAACATTTTTCGGCCCAAGACGGAGCCATCAGATTTGTTAAAGGGAAAAATAGCGTTGACATGCGGGTTTCGGTGATTCCCGTTCTTGATGGAGAGAAAATTACCATCAGGCTTTTGGCCGAATACGTTAAGGGTTTTACGTTTTCAGATTTAGGCGTTTCCGAAAAAGATCAAGCCACATTTTTAACCGCGGCTAAAAAGCCCTTTGGGATGATTTTGGTTACCGGCCCCACCGGTTCGGGCAAGACGACGACGTTGTATGCGCTTCTGAAAATACTCAACGACCCGACGGTCAACATTACCACTATCGAAGATCCGGTGGAATATAAAATTCTCGGAGTTAATTCCATCCAGGTCAACCCTCAAACCAATCTTACCTTCGCCAAGGGTCTCCGGTCCATTGTCCGGCAGGATCCGGATATTATTTTGGTCGGCGAAATCCGTGATTTGGAGACGGCGGAAATTGCCGTCAATGCCGCCCTTACCGGGCATCTCCTGTTTTCAACCTTCCACGCCAACGATGCTGCCACAGCTATTCCACGTCTTTTGGATATGGGTATTGAGCCATTTTTGATGGCATCAACTTTGGAACTGGTGATTGCCCAGCGTTTGCTGCGGAAAATTTGTGATCAGTGTCGGGTTAGTTATACATCCGACGATAAACGGTTTTTTCCAAAGGCGTCCACGCTCTACAAAGGCAAGGGCTGTAAAAACTGCGGCAATACCGGATACAAAGGCAGAACCGCTATTTTTGAATTGATTGAGATTGACGATTCCTTGGAGGATTTGATCCTGAAGCATCCTTCCAGCCGCGAAATTTGGGAGCTGGCCCAAAAAAACGGCGCTCATTCTCTGTTTGAAGACGGGCTGGAGAAGGTAAAAAATGGAATTACCACCCTGGAGGAACTGATGCGGGTAGCGCTGCCGCCGAGGGAATAAGGAATCTGGAAGATGGAAGCTGGAATCTGGAATATTGAATATGGGAAATTACTTATATAAATATCAAGATTCGAGATTCAAGATTCAAGATTCGATATTCAAGATTCGAGATTCGAGA
>Ga0082335_1005550_pt1 | contig 17269 bp, 12 predicted proteins | sample Subgrocontami58m_FD_72375 | JGI IMG/M metagenome (GOLD analysis project Ga0082335, IMG submission 72375) | Subsurface groundwater microbial communities from S. Glens Falls, New York, USA - GMW37 contaminated, 5.8 m (SPADES assembly) (version 2) ... | reverse complement strand
GAAGCCCGTCAGGCGGTCGGTGGGGCGGAAGTTGCTCATCAGCGGCATCCGGGGAGGGTGCGAATCGACGTTGCGATTCTAACATGAACCCCCGGTGGCCGTAAGTCCGACAGGCTGCTAGGATGCCGGAGGCAGATCGACAATGAACTCCGAGGCTCCATACCCGGCCTCGATCGGGATGATCAGGTGGCGACGTTTCTCGTCGAGTTTCCGTGATCGCGGCAGGACCGTCACCACGGGCGAAGATTTCGCGGCGTGCATGGCCTCGGCGACAGTCCGGGATCGAGACAGTTTCTCCAGGTTCCGTTGCGTCGCGAAGACCAGCTTGAAGCGGCCTGACTCGGTGCCAGCCAGGGCCTGAGCCGGCGGGATCCACAGCGAGTCAACGGCCTCACCACCGTCATGCAACGCCAGATGTTCGGCGGGTGCCTCCGCCAGAAAGAAATGCGTGTCGTAGCGTTTGGGCTGGTTCGACGGGGTGATCCAGTGGGCAAACGGTACCAACAGGTCGGGCGCCGCGATCAGTCCATGCGTGGCAAGCACAGCCTCGAACGCCACTTCGCCGCTGCCCAGGGCCGCGCGATGCGCTTGCTCGACCGAACGCAGATGATCGGCGCCGACGGGGTTTGGTGATCCGGCTGGGCGGGCGAGAAGCACGCCGCATTCCTCGAACGTCTCGCGGATGGCGGCGATGCGCAGCGCCATGATGTCACGTGCGATGCCGTCCGGGTTCGGGCACAGATCGGAGCGATCGGCGAGGGTGTGATCAGTGTCCTCCACCCGGCCCCCGGGGAACACCAGCGCGCCCGACGCAAAATCGATCGCGTGATGGCGCACCACCATGAACACTTCCAACCCGTCCGGCCCGTCGCGTAGCAACATGATTGTCGCCGCCAAACGCGCCACTGCTTCCGCTGCCATCCCGCTATCCCATGCGCCCTGTTTCCAGGACGATAGCGATCTCGCCGTCGCATGGCGAGACGGGCGTCGACGACAGCGCCAACGCAGGAGACGACGTCAGTCGCGGGTAAGGGCGCCGCCATTGGTGGGATCAACATAGAACAGCGTATGCGCCAACGGACCAATATCGTTGTCGTAGCGTCGCACCACCGCGGCCGTCTGCAATTGCTGCTGCCCTTCCTGGTGCTTGCCGCGTTGAATCAGCAAACGCCCCAGATAGCTGTGCGCCTCATCATCGTCCGGCAATTGCTGCGCAACGTCACGCAGGATCGCTTCGGCGCGGTCGAGGTTGCCGGATGACCATTCGACCAGGCCGCCGATGAGATCGACATGCGCCTGGAATTTCGGAACTGAGACGTCCCTGCTCTTTCGGCGCGCTTCCTGGAAGAAGGTTCGCGCTGCGATCGGCTGTCGGTCGGCGATCGCCAGAAACGCTCGGTTGAGCCCGATCGTGGAGTGTGCCGCCGGGTTTGCGCCGGGGATAGGCTCGCTCATGGTGAACTGCCGTTCCGCCTCCGCTCGATCGCCATCCAGCAGAGCCAGCATCGCCAGGATATTGTGCAGCATCACCCGCTGTGATGCCAAAGCCCGCTCATAGGGGCGGGCGATTCCGGTCACCGCGGTTTGTTTGGCGCGCGCCAGACCGGCCGGGTCCCCCCCGACGCCGGCGGTCAGGTCCGCCAGGGCGACGCGATAGGGCACGGCCCGCTCCAGCACGGCCCGGGCCGACCGCTCGATCAGGGTCGTAAGATCGCCGTCGGGCTGATTGAGCGCCAGCTTCATCTGCTCCTGGTCCGGCAGCCCGATGTTGGCAACCAGTTGCAGCGCCGGGGGCGGACTGGCAATGACCACGGAAATTGAGACAGTGGTCGTCTCCAATCCGAGCCGGTTGCGCAGGGCCAGGGCAACCAATTCCAGATTCAACGGCTTGACGAGCGCACCGAACAGGCCGGGATTGGCAGCGGTCTCGACGACGGGTGGTGGAACGATGGAGGATGTTCGCCCGATCCGGGCGGCTTCCGCGGTGAAGACATCCTCGGCGGTCTGCGAGGTAAATCCGGTCTCGGCAACTTTCTGCGGGATTGAGATGTTCAGCGCCAGATTGCCGCCGGACACCGCGGCGTCACTCACGACGAGGCTCAGCATGATGCCGGCGAACAATATGAGGCTGGTCAGATCCATTGGGTCTTGCTCCGGGTTACAGCGGCGGGGCGGGTTCTAATTCCGGCAAGCTGACGTCAGCTTCACGCCGGGTCGGACGACAACGCGCCGTCCCGCGTCCCGATCCGTGCTGAGGCATCCAGACCCGTGGCCAATCGCGCCGGGGAGCGGTCAATCCGGATCGGTGTAGCCCTGTGTCAAATCCAGCCGCCGATCTGTTGGGAGGTGGGGTGTCTGGCACCCTGGATGCTCCTGCTTCTGCCAGGTACGATTATGCACCGTCCGCGCGTCGCGGCTACACTGCCACGGCGACACGATAATGAGGAAGCGATGCGCACCCAGGTCGGAATTGTTGGAGCCGGGCCCGCCGGGTTGCTGCTGTCGCATCTACTCCACCTGCATGGGATCGAGTCCGTGATCCTGGAAGCGAAATCCCGTGAGTATGTGGAGAATCGCATCCGCGCCGGGGTGCTGGAATATCCGGTCGAGCAGTTGCTGAACGACGCCGGTGTCGGCGCCCGAATGCGTCAGGAGGGTTTGGTGCATGAGGGTGTCATCCTGCGCACCGATGGGCGCGACCATCGCATCGATTTCCGGGCACTGACCGGCAAGTACGTCATGGTCTACAGCCAGCACAAGCTGGTGCAGGATCTGATCGCCGCGCGCCTGGCCGATGGCGGTCGGATCATCTTCGAGGCCGAAAATGTCAGCGTGCACGACCTGATGGGTGCGCGCCCGTCCATCCGCTACCAGCATGATGGCAAGCCCGGGGAATTGCTCTGCGACATCGTGGCGGGGTGCGACGGGTTCCACGGCGTCTGTCGCGATACGATCCCGGAAAGCCTGCGTACCAACTACGAACGAGACTATCCGTTCGGCTGGTTGGGTATCCTGGCCGATGCCGCGCCGGCGTCGAAAGAGCTGATCTATGCCAGCCATGACCGCGGCTTCGCCCTGATGTCGATGCGCTCTCCCACCGTCACCCGGCTCTATCTGCAATGCGCGCCGGACGAGGACATCGCGCAATGGTCGGATGACCGCATCTGGTCGGAGCTCAACACGAGGCTGGGGCGGGACGGCTTTCGGCTGAACACCGGCCCGATCACGCAGCGGGGTGTTACGCCGATGCGCAGCTTTGTCGTCACGCCGATGCAATGCGGCCGGCTTTTCCTGCTGGGGGACGCGGCGCATATCGTGCCGCCGACCGGTGCCAAGGGGCTCAATCTGGCGGCGGCCGACGTGGCGGTGCTGACCCCGGCGTTGGTAGAGTATTTCCGCACCGGGGCGGATGGTGGTCTGAACGCCTATTCAACGACAAGCTTGCGCCGAGTGTGGCGGGCGCAGCGCTTCTCCTGGTTCATGACATCGTTATTGCACCGATTTAACGATCATTCGCCGTTCGAGCGGCAGATGCAAATCGCCGAACTGGACAATCTGTTCGCCTCCCGCGCCGCATCCGAGGCGCTGGCGGAAAATTATGTCGGCCTGCCGTTGATCTTGTGACCGTGGTTTGGGCCTCGCCGCAATATGGTCGATGGCCGGTGCTTCGCCGACCATTCTGGGTGTCGCCATGACTGTGGTTGTAAGCGCGTGCCCTGGCGGCCTTCGCTGCTTTTGCTCGGGGCGATCCGGTCCGGGGCAGCGCCCCCGGCCTGACGGATGCCTACGGTTGCATCACCTGCAAGGACGTCATTGCCTCGCGATCCGAGGCCAATCCCCTGGCCTCGACCCGGCGGTCTGTGGTTCCTCGCACGGGATCGGGAACCTCCGGTTACGCCGTACGCCGATGCGTCAGGGATCATCAGCGCCTGTCGTGATTGTGGTAGATGGGATGATTGATACCGGTGCGTCGTTTGGCAAATTGAAATTTGGCTCTCGTTCAGGTATCATCAAACAACGCGGCGCCGATCCTGCCCGCGGTACTGGTAAACAGGTATGACATTCGACACTGTCTACGAATTGTTGCGGAGCTATCGCACACCCAATGGTGAGCAGGTCCTGTTCCTATTGGCACGCGATACGATGCAGAGCATTTACGACTGTGTGCTGCAATGCAGCGCGCGGGAATGTCTTGAACTCGGGACCGGTTATGGTTCGACGACCTGTGTGATCGCCGCTGCCCTGGAAGAATTGGGGGGAGGGCGCGTGACGACCATCGATATGCTGGTTCGGGAACCGATCGGGATCGATGTGCTGGCGGCGCATACCGGTTTGTCGCGGTTTATCGAGGTTGTTTCTGACAACGCTGGCTACAACTGGTACCTTGGCGACATGATCCAGCGTCAGACGGTGGACAATGTCTGCGTGCCCTGCGTCGATTTTTGTTTCTTGGATGGGGCACATGAGTGGAGTCCCGATGCGCTTGCCGTCTTCCTGGTCGCGAAGCTGCTGCGTCCAGGGGCCTGGCTGGCGATGGACGACCTCGATTTCAAGCTGCGCGGCTGCCAGCCGGGCTGGGCCACGGTTTTCGCGGGCCGGACCGAAAAGGAACTGGACGCCTATCAGCTTGAGCGCGTGTTCAATCTGGTCTTGCGGCAACACCCGGATTTTGCCGAATTTGCCGTAACTGACAGCGGACGCACCGGTTGGGCGCGCAAGAAGGAAGACCGAGCGGCGGCTTGGGTGCCGACCGCACAGACGCTCGATCCGATCGAGCCCGACTGGCAGGATTCCTTCGCGGCAAGCGCGATTGCCGAGCAATCGTACCAGGGCTCCGAGATCAGGTTCGAAGAACAAGGGGATGCCATAGAGGTCCGGGCAACGCAGACGGATCCGTTCTTCATCCTGCCTGCCAGCATCGCCGCCGGGCGATCCGTCGACGTTGTGTCGCTGCGGGTCCGCTTGGTGACACCCGCTGTTGAAACTCTGCAGATCTTTTGGACCGAGGCCGCCGCGGAGAATTTCAGCGAAAGCCGTAGCGTGCGGTGCAAGATCGCGGCGTCCGATCAGTGGACCGACATCACCATTCGTATCACCAACGGGAAGCAGCCAAGGCCGATCACGGCGATCCGGGTGGACCCGACAGATGGGCCAAGCACGCTACTATGGGAACGTTTTATGATCGGCGGATGGGAGCGAGACGGAGACGGGTAGTCCAGGGTGTTGGGCCACGTGCCGTTCGGGTCGTGATACATGCGCTTGTGGTTGAACTCCTTCACCGGATCCACGTCCCGGGTGATGGTGGCGCATTTCACGCCGACGCCGTACTGGGCGATCGCGTTCGCCGCGTCCACGGTCACCCGGTCGTCGGTCTGGTCGGAGTATTCGATGCCCAAACAGGTGGCTCGTCGCGGATCCTCAGGATTTCGGGCGGGACGTTGTGCCGTCGATCCTGCCGGGCGAGTTCAGCCATCATCATCGGTCATCCAAGGTGCCCGGATGGGCCGAACATCCGGGACATGTCGGCTATCACCTTCTTCTCCCCTCCGGCACGGGATGCCGGCGAGGGGCTCCCCGCTTGCCCTTCCCGCACGCCGGTGCGACAAGGCGAGCCGAATTCCTGGGCCGTACAACCCAGCCTAAACCAGCCCCGGCGCGCAGAGGTGCAAGCATGTCAGATCTCGAAATCGTTTGGACAAAGGTCGATGAAGCTCCGGCGCTCGCGACATACTCCCTGCTGCCGATCGTCGAAGCCTTCGTCGGTTCGGCCGGCGTGAAGATGAAGCTGAAGGACATTTCGCTGACCGGCCGCATCCTCGCCAATTTCCCCGAGAAACTGACGCCCACGCAACGGATCAACGACGAACTCGCCGAACTTGGCCAACTCGCGATGCGGCCCGAGGCCAACATCATCAAGCTGCCCAATATTTCCGCCTCCGTCCCGCAGCTCAAGGCCGCAATCAAGGAACTGCAAAGCAAGGGCTATGACGTGCCGGACTATCCGGACAGCGACGCGACGCCCGCCGACAAGGAGATCCGGGCCCGCTACGGCCGGGTGCTGGGCAGCGCCGTCAACCCAGTGCTGCGGGAAGGCAATTCCGACCGGCGAGCCGCCGGCGCCGTGAAGCAGTACGCCCGCAACAACCCACACAAGATGGGCGTCTGGAGCAAGGACTCCAAGTCGCATGTGGCGTTCATGTCGGGCGGGGACTTCTACGGGTCGGAGGTCGCGACCACCGTCAAGGCGGCGACCAACGCCCGCATCGAGCTGGTCGGCAAGGATGGCGCGGTCACGGTGCTGAAGGCGAAAACGCCGCTGAAAGCCGAGGAGATCATCGATGCCTCGGTCATGAGCCGCAAAGCGTTGCGTGCGTTCTACGCCGAACAGATCGCGGACGCGAAGAAGCAGGGCATCCTGTTCTCGGTGCACCTGAAGGCGACCATGATGAAGATCTCCGATCCCATCATTTTCGGCCATGCCGTGTCCGTCTTCTTCGCCGATGTGTTCGAGAAGCACGCCGCCACGCTCGCCCGGCTCGGGGTTGATCCCGACAACGGCGTGGGCGATCTGTTGACGCGCATCGAAGCTCTGCCGGACGCCGAAAAAGCGGCAATCAAGGCCGACATCGCGGCCACCTACGCCGCTCGGCCTGGCCTCGCCATGGTCAATTCCGACCGCGGGATCACCAACCTGCACGTGTCGAGCGATACGATCGTCGACGCGTCGATGCCGGCGATGATCCGCGAATCCGGCTGCATGTGGGGCGCCGACGGCAAGCTGCATGACACCAAGGCCGTGATCCCGGATCGTAGCTACGCGCGCCTGTTCCAGACGGTCATCGAGGACTGCAAGGCGCACGGCGCGTTCGACCCGAAGACGATGGGCACGGTGCCGAATGTGGGGTTGATGGCACAGCAGGCCGAGGAATATGGCTCCCACGACAAGACGTTCGAAATTCCCACCGATGGCACCGTCCGCGTCGTCGCCGACGACGGCACCGTGCTGCTGGAGCGCCCGGTCGAGACCGGCGACATCTTCCGGATGTGCCAGGTCAAGGACGCGCCGATCCAGAACTGGGTCGAGCTTGGGGTGCGCCGCGCGCGCCTGACGAACACGCCCGCGGTGTTCTGGCTGGACGCCAACCGCGCGCATGACGCGCAGTTGATTGTCAAGGTCGAGAAATACCTGAAGGATCAGGACACCGCCGGGCTGGACATCCGCATCATGGCGCCGGTCGAGGCGACGCAGTTCTCACTCGATCGCATCCGCGCGGGACAGGACACGATCTCCGTCACCGGCAACGTGCTGCGCGATTATCTGACTGACCTGTTCCCGATCATGGAACTGGGAACCTCAGCCAAGATGCTCTCGATCGTTCCGCTGATGGCGGGCGGCGGCTTGTTCGAGACCGGAGCCGGCGGTTCGGCGCCCAAGCACGTGGAGCAGTTCCAGGAAGAAGGCTACCTACGCTGGGATTCTCTCGGTGAGTTCCTCGCTTTGTGCGCATCGCTCGAACATCTGGCGCAGACCCACAAGAACGCCGACGTGCAGATTTTGGCCGAGACGCTGGATGAGGCCAACGGCAAAATCCTGGAGTTCAACCGTTCTCCGGCGCGCCGGGTCGGCGAACTCGACAATCGTGGCAGCCATTTCTACCTCGCGCTCTATTGGGCACAGGCGCTGGCGGCACGGGACAACAGCACACCGCTGGCAGCCCGCTTCAAACCGCTGGCCGATGCGCTGGCGGCGGCCGAGGCCAAGATCAATGCCGAACTGATCGCCGCGCAGGGCAAGCCGGTGGACACCGGCGGCTACTACCTGCCCGACACGGCCAAGACATCGGCCGCGATGCGGCCAAGCGCGACGCTGAACGCCGCGCTCGCCTCGCTCTGACGCAGAGTTCGGAAAGCCCGCCCTGGACGATCAGGGCGGGTTTTTTCTTGGCCGCACCCGCGCCAGCCCAATGATCAACGCGATGCTGGCGGAACCTTCAGGCCGGTGGGCTTGTGTCTCGGCGACCGATTCAGCGACCCGTCCGCACGGCTAGAACCGCCTTCCCGGCCGCGACCTGATCCCGATCATCGCAATGGAACAGGAGCAGGCCATGCGCCCCGCCTCCCGAATGAAATGGCACGTTCCGTGGCCTCCCCGGTTTCATCACGGTGTTGCTGCTCGCCATTCTGTCCTCTTCAGCCAGGAGCCGACGCGGTCGGGCTCCAGGCCCACAAAACCGGCGGTCATTCGCATCCGACCGCGCTTAGGGCAAGCCGGTCCTCGCGCGCGTCGCGGTCTCGGTCTCGGGGTCGGGCCCGGGTCGCAGCCGCCGGCGCGCGATGCACGACGGTAATGCAAAGAAACATGATGCAACACAACTGAGTTGTGCTGCCGGGGGCGTTGCCGCTAATCACATCCTGCTGGACATGATTCCCGGGCCAGGCACCGCCCCTCGTGAGAATTGGACGACAGGTCGATTTGAATCGTAGTCGCGCCCCATTTGTCGGCACCATCAGGCTGGGTGGCTTGGCCATCGCGGCGATCGTGTCATGTCTGATCGGCGCGGTGTGGATCTTCACGCAGCGCTCCATCGACACACAACGAATTGAGATATCCGAACGGGTCACCACCACCCTCACCAACCAGGCCCTGACCTTCAGCGAGCAAATCGCTCGGCAGCTCCAATCGGTGGACCAGACACTGCTGGCTATGGCCCGCGCCTGGGCGCTTGATCCGGACCGTTTTGATATCGAAGCCTGGCGATCCCAAGCGGTGGTCACGGCCGGGATCAGCCGGGACATCCTTGTGGTGGACCAATCGGGCATTGTGCGGCAATCGACCCTGCCGGACGCAATCGGACAGAACATCTCGAATCGCGACTTCTTCCGCAACGCCGTCGACACCCCCGCCTCCCGGGACCGACTGTTCGTCGGCGCGGCCACGATCGACGATATCGTCCGGCTTTGGCACCTGGACGTGGCTCGCACCCTGCGGCGACCCGACGGCTCGTTCGCCGGGGCCATCGTCTTCGACTACCGGACTTCCGCCGTTATCAATATTTTCAATCAGATCAACATCGGCAGCGGCGGGCTGGTGGCCCTGATCGGTCTGGCCAATGGGGATGGTCGGGTCAGAGCGGCAATCGGTCCGCCCACCGTCGATCCCGAGGCGACGATCGAAGGCACGCCATTTTTCAATGTCATGCGCCGTGACGCCGCCGGGATCTGGGTCGGCCCGAATCCCATGGACTCGGTGCTGCGCATTCATGCCTTCCGCACCGTGCCGGGCCGTGACCTCGTGGTGGTGGTGGGCATGGAAGAGCAGGAGGCCATGGGCCCGGCGACGCAGTGGCAGTTCCAGGCTTACCTGTTCGCGGGCGGTATTACCTTCCTGTTGCTCGTCATCACCTTCATGCATCTCCAGTCGGCCCGTCAGGCCCGCCGGCGAGAGGCCGCGCTCGCCGAGGATCGCGCCAACTTCGCCGCCGCCAACGCGCAGTTGGAGGTTGCCCGCGCGCGCGCCGATGCCAAGACCGAACAGTTGGAAGCCACTCTCGCCGGCATGACCGATGGCGTCGCAATGGTGGACGCGCATTTCTGCCTGGTCGAGTGGAACGCCCGCTTCCCCGAAATCGCGGGGGTGCCGGCCGATATCCTGCGGGTGGGTCTCCCGATGGAGGAGATCCTCCGCGCGCAGGCGCGTGCCGGCCAGTTCGGCCCCGTCGACCCGGAGGTGGAGGTGCCACGACGGATGGCCCTTCTGCGTGCCGGACGGTTCGGCACGGTGGAACGCCAACGGCCGGATGGCGCCGTGATGGAGTTGCGCCGCAACCGCCTGCCGGATGGCGGCTTCGTCACCCTCTACGCGGATATCACCGATCGCAAGCGATCCGAAGTGGCATTGCGGGAGGCGCGCGCCGCCGCTGAAGCCGCGAATGCCGCCAAGTCCCGCTTCGTGGCGATCGTCAGCCACGAGATCCGGACCCCGCTGAACGCGCTGCTCAATACGCTGCGCCTGTTGTCGGACAGCGATATCGCGGCCTCCCACCGTCCCTTGCTGGACATGGCGCGCCAGTCCGGTGACGCCTTGTCCGGGCTGATCAACGACATCCTTGACATGTCGCGCGCCGAGGCGGGGCAGCTCGCCTTGCGGCCAAGCCTGTTTTCGGTGGCGGCGCTGTGTGAGGGCACAATGGACGTGCTGCGAGGCCAGGCCTCGGCGCATGGCATCGAATTCCACCTCGATATCGCGGACAATGTCCCGCCCGAACTGTTCACCGACCCGGGCCGCCTGCGTCAGGTGCTGCTGAACCTGCTATCGAATGCGGTGAAATTCGCGACCCCCGGTCCGATTCGGCTGGATGTGTGCATGCAGTTCGCCGATGGCCGAGACTGGGTGGCGATGATCGTGCGGGATCGCGGCCCGGTGATCGAAGCGGCACAGCGGCAACATCTGTTCCGACCATTCTCGCGGCTGGATCGGGGGGAGGGCGATGAAACCCTCGGCAGCGGGTTGGGCCTGGCCATTTGCCGCTATCTGATCGGCCTGATGGGCGGGACGATCGAGTGTGAATCCTGGCTCGCCGACGACGGGCACGCCGGCAATGCGTTCCGGATCCGCCTGCCGCTCGATCTGGTTCCAGGGCGAACCACGACGTCACCGCCGCTGCCCAGGAATCAGGGGTCTCTGACGGATCAGCCGTTGCAGGCTCCGCCATTGCCGCGCACACGGATCCTTCTGGTTGAGGACATTCCCGCCAACCAGATCGTCACCGCGACCTTGCTGCGCCGTGATCGCCATCTGGTCGATATTGCGGCGAGCGGGGAGGCGGCGGTCCGCGCGCTCGACCATGGCGCCTACGACATTGTCTTCATGGACATGTTCATGCCTGGCATGAATGGGCAGGAGGCAACCCAGCGCATCCGGGCCTTGCACGGACCGGCCCGGGATGTGCCGATCATCGCCCTGACCGCGCATGTCTCCCCGGAAGAGGAGGCGAACTTTCGCGCCGCCGGCATGAACGGGCTACTCGGCAAGCCGGTGTCCCTGGACGAATTGCGGGAGGCCATCGGTCGCTATGTCTGGGGCGGTCGTCCCGGCGGTGTGGCGCCGCCGCAGCCGTTAACCGTCGCGGTGGACGCCGCGGAACCTGAGGCAATCCCGACCCTGTCTGATGAGCGGATCGCCGAATTGCGGATGAATTTGTCCCCGGAGACCTTCGCCGCCCTGATCGAGGAGTGCATCACCGATCTTGACCATCGCATGCCGGCACTGCGCCGAGCCCTGAATGCCGCGGTGCCAGGGTCGATCGTGGCCCAGGCTCATGCGATGGTCGGTATTGCCGCCGGCTACGGCCTGGTGGCACTGGAGACGATCCTGCGCGAAATCATGAACGCGGCCCGCGATGGCGAGATGGACGCGCTGGGCGGCAAAGCCATTACGGCGGCCCAACTCGAACTTGGACGCTCCATCGCGGCGTTACGCGATCTTTTGCGAAAAGAACTGGTCTGAGCCGTCGCGTTAATATATTATTTACCTATGCATATGATGATACTGCGCATGTTGACCACGTCTTCTCTTTCCGCCGTGTCCTCGTCCATATCCCCGTCTGCGCACGGACATACGGGTCCGGTGCATCGCACGCGCGCGCCCAGCGCAACGGGCAATGGGGAACCCGTCTTTACGCCCACGCCGTCGCGGGAACCTGGCGCTAACGGCACCGGCGGACACGGGTCCGGTATGCCGCCGCCATCGCGGACGCTGCCGCGGGGGTCCGTGCTGGATCTGTCGGTCTAGCGCAGGATCGCGCAGGGCAGACACGGGACCTTTATGATGGGCTCGACACCGCGATAGGCGCACGCGATGAGCCGCCGTTCGTGGTCATCTCGATGCAGAGCAACGATCCACAGCACATCCTGTCGCCGCCGATCGACGATGGGCTGAGTGCGGCAGGTGGCGCGCCCCGACACCGGGTCGGTTGCCGCGCAAACGTCGTGTGACGAATTGTCCACCAGTCAACTCAGCCATCGCTTGCGCCGCCGATAGTGTTTCACATCGCGGTAGCTCTTCTGCCCGGTCGCCGCGAGGCCGAGATAGAATTCCTTCACATCGTCGTTCTGGCGCAGCGCCGCGGCCGCGCCATCCAGAACGATACGGCCATTTTCAAGAATATAGCCGTACTGGGCATAGCGCAGCGCCATATTGGTATTCTGTTCGGCCAGCAGGATGGACATGCCCTCCTGGGCATTGAGGCGCACGACAATCTCGAAAATCTCCTCGACCAGCCGCGGCGCGAGGCCCATCGATGGTTCATCCAACAGCAGCAGCTTGGGCCGGCTCATCAGCGCCCGGGCAATCGCAACCATCTGCTGCTCGCCGCCCGAGGTCAGGCCGGCAGGCGATTTCCGACGCTCCTTGAGGCGCGGAAAATACCCATAGCACCGCTCCAGATCGGCCAGTGCCGCTGCTCGGCCGTCGTGGCGGGAAAAGGCACCGGTCATGATGTTTTCCTCGACCGTCAGATGGGCGAAGCAATGACGGCCTTCCATGACCTGGATGATGCCCTGGCGCACCAGATCGGAGGCCGTCAAGGTATCGATCCGCCGACCCGAAGCCGTGATACTGCCCTTGGTAACCTCCCCCCGTTCGGCTTTCAGCAGGTTGGAGATTGCCTTCAGCGTGGTGGATTTCCCGGCGCCATTGGCGCCCAGCAAGGCAACGATTCCCCCGTTCGGCACACTCAGGCTCACGCCTTTCAGCACCAGGATGACGTGGTTGTAGATGACCTCGATATTGCTGACATTCAGCAGGGTCGGCACCGCCACCGTTTCAGACGCAGCCGGGACCATTGGCGTCGCTCTCCCAGGCACCAGGGGCGGGCACGGACACCCGCCCCGTTTCTCCCCGGCCGGTCAGGATGCGCAGCCGGGGGTGAGGTTCTTCTGCTTCGCATAGGCAGCGGCCGAGTCCTGGGCCTTGGCGCGAAGATAGGATTGATCCGCAACGATCACGTCCGACACGAAACTCCACTTCTTGCCGTCCCATTGCTGCAACCGGGCGCTGTGGACCCCCGCATGGTCGTCGCAGGAGACCTTGAGCGGCTGAGCCAGTCCCGCAAACCCGTTCTGCTGCAGGCGAGCGGCGGTGAGATCCAGGTTTTCGAAACCCCAGCGCACCTGCTCACCGGTCATCGGCTTGTTGCCGAAGCGGGTCATCGCCGTGCGGATTGCCTCGGCCACCAGCATCCCGTCGATCAGGCCGCGATTATAGAGGACTTCGCCGACTTCCTCCTTCTTGCCCGACCCCAGGTTCTTTTCATAAAGGTGCTTCATGATCTCCTGGTGCACCGGGGCGACCTGTCCGACCGGATGCAGCGCCAGCGCGTAGTAGCCCTTGGCACCATCGCCGGCCGGGGTCACATCCGGTTCAGCGCCCGACCACCAGACACCATACATCTTGTCGCGCGGGTAGTTGACCGCCACGGCTTCCTTGATGGCGGCAGAGTTCATGACGCCCCATCCCCACAGGAACACCCAGTCCGGCCGGTTCTGACGGATCTGCAGCCAGGTGGATTTCTGCTCCACCCCCGGATGCGTCACCGGCATGGCGTCGAAGGTGAAGCCGTAGCGCTTCGCCAGATCCTCCAGCACCGCGATCGGTTCCTTGCCATAGGGCGAGTCATGGTAGACCAGCGCCAGTCGTTTCCCCTTCAGATTGGCGGTCCCACCAGCCTTGGCCGCGATGTGCTGAACCAGGATTTCTGCCGCGTCCCAGTATGTCCCGGTGAGGGGAAAGTTCCAGGCGAAGACGTTGCCGACAATGGAATCGGCGCGCCCATAGGCTTGGGTCAACAGCGGAATCTTGTCGCCCGGCGCTTTCTCCGTCAGCGCGAAGGTGATGCCGGTCGATAGCGGCGAGAACGCAGCGGCTCCGGTCGGACCTTTGCCCTTCAGGCGTTCGTAGCATTCCACGCCGCGATCGGTGGCGTAGCCGGTTTCGCATTCCTCATATACGATCTTCACGCCATTGATGCCGCCGTCGCGCGCGTTCAGCAAAGCGAAATAATCGGCGCGTCCATTGGCGAAGGGCACCCCGTTTGGGGCATAGGCGCCGGTCCGATACACCAGACCGGGAACGAATTGTTCGCTCTGGGCGTTCGATGCGTTGGAAAAGGCGAAGGATGCGCCCAGCAGAGCCACCCCCGCGAGCAACCGTGATGCCCACCCGGACTGCTTCATCGTTTTCTCCCTGATCGTATGTTGCCTTCCCGTAGGTTAGCTGTCAGATGCGGTTAACTCTACCCCCGTCGCAGCCGCGCGCGCCGAAATGCCACATTGGAGCCACCGCTGGGCCGCCCGCCTTCCCGCGCGGCCCGTCTTCCGGTGCTGCCCGCGGGGTGACACGATGAGCGAATTGGCTCCGAGAAACTTCCCACTCAGGACGGACATGCCATGAGACCTGGAATTCGCCGGATACGGTCAGGGGAGGGTCTGCGGTTGAAAGACCTCCGTCTGCGCGCGCTATCAGAGGCTCCGCTGGCCTTCGGCTCCACCTATGCCGCGGAAGTGAATTATTCGGACGAGGTTTGGGGCCAGCGGGCGGACGGTGCATCGGTGGGCTGCGAGCGCGCAACGTTCATCGCGGAGCGGGATGACCAGTGGGTGGGCCTGGTGACCGGCATGATGCGTCAGGACGAGGCCGGGGGACGAAGCACACTGCTGATCAGCATGTTCGTCGATCGCTCCATGCGCGGGCTGGGTGTGGGGGATGCGTTGGTCGGTCACGTCCGGGACTGGGCCGACGACTGTGGGTCAAGCGAACTGACGCTGTGGGTCACGGAGGGCAACGACCCCGCGATCGCGCTGTATCGACGATCCGGGTTCCGCATGACAGGCGCGAAGCGGGCGCACGTTCACACGCCCACATCGTCTGAGTGCGAGATGGTCCACGACCCGCGATCGCCGCCCCCCTAGTGCGGCAACGGCCACAGGCGCAATTTCTCCTTACCCAGTTGCCACAAACGCGCGAACCCGTGCGGCTCGACGATCAGGAAGAAGATGATCAGGGCGCCGAAGATCATTGCCTCCAGATGCGAACTCAGCGCGGTGGAAATCGGCACGCCAAGGGCGGCGGGCACCTGGTTGATCAGGATGGGCACCGCGAAGATGAAAGCGGCACCGAGGAACGACCCGAGGATCGATCCGACGCCACCAATGATGACCATGAACAGCACCTGAAACGACCGGTTGACGTCAAATGTCAGAGGTTCCCATGCGCCCAGATGCATGAAACCCCAGAGCGCGCCCGCCAGTCCGCAATAGAACGAACTCACGGCGAAGGCGATCAACTTGGTGCGCAACAGGCGGATGCCGATGATCTCGGCGGCGATATCCATGTCCCGTACCGCCATCCAGGCGCGTCCGGTCGCTCCGCGCACCAAGTTTTTCGCGATCAATGCCATCACCACCACGATCGCCAGGGTGACCAGATAGCGTCGCATGGCGCTGTCGAGGGGGATACCGAACAACAGCAACTCCGGCGCGGTCGCGTTGGTGGCGTAGTTCGTGAACCACTTGATTCGGATGAACACCCAGTCGATGAAGAATTGCGCCGCCAGGGTCGCCACCGCCAGGTAGAACCCCTTGATGCGCAGGCTGGGCAGGCCGAACAGGACACCGACCAGGGCCGCGATCGCACCGGCCAAGGCAAAGGCGAGCAAGAGGTTCATCCCCGGCACGCGCAGTACCAGATTGTAGGCCGCATAGGCACCAACCGCCATGAAGGCCCCGGTTCCCAAGGAGACCTGCCCGCAATACCCCGTCAGCAGATTGAGCCCGATGGTGGCAAGCGCCAGAATCAGAAACGGGATCAGAATGCCCGTGTAGACATATTCCGTGGCCACCAAAGGCACGACGAGAAAGCCCACCAGCAGGATGGCAATGATGGCGATCCGGTCCTGCAGGATCGGGAAGATTGCCTGATCGGCTGCATAGCTGGTCTTGAACTGGCCATTCTCGCGGTAGAACATCGGTCTAAACCCGCTCGATCACGCGGTCGCCGAACAGCCCCTGGGGCCGGAACAGCAGCACCACCAGCACCAGCATGTAGGCGAACCAATTCTCGATCCCGCCGCCCAGGATGGGGCCGAAATACACCTCCGACAGTTTCTCCCCCATGCCGATCAGCAGCCCGCCGATGATGGCACCCGGCACCGAGGTGAAGCCGCCGAGAATCAGCACCGGCAACGCCTTCAGCGCCACCAGGGCAATGGAAAACTGCACGCCCAGCTTGGCACCCCAGACCATGCCGGCGACCAGGGCAACGATGCCGGCGGCGGACCAGACAATCAGCCAAATGTAGTCCAACGGCACACCGATGGACTGCGCCGCCTGATGGTCATCGGCCACTGCCCGCAACGCGAGTCCGACCTTGGTCTTCTGGAAGAACAGCGCGAGGCCCACCACCAGCACGCCCGCCACGACCGCGGCGAACACATCCAGCTTGTCGACCAGCAATCCGCCATCGAATATCGATTCCAAAATGAAACTCGGTTCCTTCGGGATGCCGAGATCCAGCGTATAGATGTCGCTGCCCCAGATGGTTTGCCCGAAGCCTTCCAGGAAGAAGGCAATGCCGAGCGTGGCCATGAACAGGATGATGCCTTCCTGGTTGACCAGATGGCGGAGCACCACGCGCTCGATCACATAGGCCAGCGCGATCATGACAAGGCAGGAGGTTGCGAACGCGGCCCAGAACGGCAGCCACTCGGTCAGGCGCACCAGGGTCAGCGCGGCGAACAATACCATCGCGCCCTGGGCGAAATTGAACACGCCGGATGCCTTGAAGATCAGTACGAAGCCCAGCGCCACCAGCGAATAGAGCACACCGGCCAGCAGGCCACCGAGGACGACCTCGAAGAAAAACCCCATGATGCTCCCCTGACGCTCCCTTGGGCCTATTCCACCCTCTGGACGCCGAGATAGGCGTCGATCACGCGCTGATCGGCACGCACTTCATCAGGTGTCCCGTCGGCGATTTTTCTTCCGTATTCCAACACCACGACGCGGTCGGAAAGATCCATCACCACGCCCATGTCGTGCTCGATCAGGGCGATGGTGGTGCCGAATTGTTCGTTCACGTCGAGGATGAAACGGCACATATCCTCCTTCTCCTCCACGTTCATGCCGGCCATCGGCTCGTCCAGCAGCAGCAGATCCGGTTCCGCCGCCAGCGCACGCCCGAGCTCGACGCGCTTTTGCAGCCCATAAGGCAGAG
>Ga0082335_1005549_pt1 | contig 17270 bp, 19 predicted proteins | sample Subgrocontami58m_FD_72375 | JGI IMG/M metagenome (GOLD analysis project Ga0082335, IMG submission 72375) | Subsurface groundwater microbial communities from S. Glens Falls, New York, USA - GMW37 contaminated, 5.8 m (SPADES assembly) (version 2) ... | reverse complement strand
ACCGCTCGGCATGAGCGGCCCCACCGCTCGGCATGAGCGGCCCCACCGCTCGGCATGAGCGGCCCCACCGCTCGGCATGAGCGGCCCCACCGCTCGGCAGAAAGGCGACGGTCAGTCAGTGCGGGCTTGTCCAGCCGCCTTCGCCAAGAAGCTAACCCGATCGACCACGACGCGGGTAATCAAACCTTGGGCAACCAAGCGCGAGCCGTCATGGACTTCGACTTCGAATGTCAACTTCATTCCACTGATACTTGTAATGCCCGCAGATGCTCGAATGTTCGCACTGACTTCGCTCGAACCCAAATGATCGAGTTCCACTCGAGTGCCAACGCTGGTCTGTTCTGGGCTAAGACGATCGTGTAGCGCTGCCACACAGGCAGCTTCGGCAAGCGCAACAACTCGAGGCGTTCCAAGAACTGGTACATCTCCTGATCCCAGAGCAAGTGCGGTGTCCGCAGCACGCACCGTCAAAGAAGCAAATCCAACCGCGCCGATGAGTTGGGAAAAGGTATCGGTCATCTACGAAACTCGAATGAGAAGGTCGCCCTCTTGAATGACATCGCCAGGCGATACCGATATTTCTACAACGTGCCCGGCGGTATCGCTTAATACTGGGATTTCCATTTTCATCGACTCGAGGAGTAGGAGCTGCTGACCAACACTCACCTGCTCACCCACCACTACCTGGATGGAAAGAACATTTGCGACCATCTCGGCACGAATGTCATGAACGCCAGATGATCTGCTCGGCACGATGAAACTCCTATTCGTTGCGGATTTCTATCTCCGTCATCGTAAGTCGTAACTCGGTGATCTGGCCGCGAATTGCGTCGCGCAGCGTGTCGGGTGCGGTTTCGCCATTGGAGCAGCCACAGGAACAAAAAACCATATGCTTAAGGCGACGAAGAATCGACATCTCCTCGAGGCAAGGTCCGCACTCCTCCAGATGTATCTCTATCGCTCTTCGTACCGTGCCATCGCTCATCTCGTCATCGATATAGAAGAAGGCGGCATCAAGAACGTCGCGACAGGGCGTGTCGTGGTGGTTTCCGCAACTCACACTGAACCACCGCCTGCTGGAAGGAATCCTTGCTCACGCGCGTAATCCGCAAGGGACTCTCTCAATATTCGACGACCTCTATGGAGGCGCGACATCACCGTGCCGACGGGAGTATCCATGATTTCGGCGATCTCTTTGTAGGAAAAACCCTCAACATCGGCCAGATAGACGGCGAGACGGAAATCTTCAGGCATCTCTTGCAGGGCGTCTTTCACGATTGAGTCAGGAAGATGATCAAGCGCTTCCATTTCGGCCGAACGGCCCTTGTCGCTGGTGTGAGTCGCGGCCTCGGCTGCCTGCCACTCCTGCAACTCCTCTCCGGTCGTCAGCGGCTGACGCTGAGCCTTGCGATATGAGTTGATGAATGTCGTAGTGAGGATCCGGTAGAGCCAAGCCTTGAGATTGGTGCCATCCTCGTACTGGTGGAATGAGGTGAAGGCTTTGGCGAAAGCCTCTTGAACCAGATCCTGGGCATCATGCGGTTTCTTGGTCATCCGCAGAGCTGCCGAGTAGAGCTGGTCCAGGAAAGGAAGGGCATCACGCTCAAAGCGCGCGGTTCGCACCGCGACGCTCTCTACCGCGACGCTCTCTTTGGTCCGGCTCTCACCGGCGTTCATTGCCATCGCTACGAAGGCTATCTGGCTGGCTGCTACTTGGCTAAAAATTGGCGTGGCTCGCCTCTGGCTGTGAACCTGGCACTCCATACCCATACTCACCTCAACGCGATCGAACCTCCTCTAATTCCTGCCAGTCCCTCAGGAGGAGTGACTCCTCTTCGAAAGGGAGCGGTTTGACGAGTTCAACTCCGTTATCGCGGACTGAATTGACCCTGCGGCAGACCGGTAAAGTCATACCGTGGTTACCGGAGAGCATTGGTCAGCGTCGATGGCACGCGGGCCGATCACGGCCGTCCTAAAGATCCCTGGTTCAAAATCGGCGACTAATCGCGCATTGATTCTGGCTGCTCTCGCTGATGGAACATCGATTCTCACCAGGCCCTTACGCTCGCGCGACACATTGCTGATGTCCGCAGGGCTCCGTTCCCTCGGTGTAAAAGTTGACGATATTGATTCCAACTGGCAGATCACACGAGGCAAACTGCGCGGACCAGCGCAGGTGGATGTGGGCAATGCTGGAACCGTAATGCGCTTCTTACCTCCGGTCGCGGCCCTGGCGCAGGGGCCGATTCGTTTTGACGGCGATCCTCGATCCCATGAACGACCGATTGGGCCACTAATCGCCGGGCTCCGTGCGATTGGAGCAACCGTCATCGACGATGGCCGAAATGCAATGCCAATCACGGTCGACGGCACCGGATCCCTCCGAGGAGGCGACATCTCGATCGACGCCAGCGCCTCGAGCCAATTCATCTCGGCGCTCTTGCTCGTTGCGCCCGCCACTCAGAATGGAATCATGGTCCGCCATCTGGGCCCATCGCTACCCTCCATGCCGCATATCGAGATGACCGTGCAGATGCTCCGTGCATTTGGGGCAACCGTCGACGATTCACAAGCAAGGCAGTGGCGCGTAGAGAGCGGTCAGCTCTCAGCGCAGACGATGGTGATCGAGCCAGATCTTTCTAATGCCGCTCCGTTCTTGGCGGCTGCGATCATTACTGACGGAAGTGTCACGATTGAAGATTGGCCGACGACTACCAGTCAGCCTGGTGACCAACTAAGAGATTTACTGGCCATGATGGGAGCGAGAGTTGAGTTCGTCGCCGAAGGACTGTGCGTAAGCGCCGGCGAAACCCTCGTTGGAATCGATGTGGATCTGCATGATGTCGGCGAATTGACGCCAGTTATTGCTGCGCTCTGCGCATTCGCGACCACTAAATCTCATCTTCGCGGTATCGGCCACTTGCGTCTTCATGAGACCGATCGTCTCGCAGCGCTGGCCACTGAGATTAATCGCTTTGGTGGGAAGGTGATCGAAGGCCCAGATAGTTTGGAGATACATCCACAGCCGTTGCACGGAGGCACTTTCCATACTTACGACGACCATCGCCTCGCCACGGCAGGCGCACTCATTGGTCTGGTCGTCGCTGGTGTCGAGGTTGAGAACATTGAAACAACCAAGAAGACGTTCCCGGACTTCGTCGGTCTCTGGTCGAAGATGATCGAGGCCTGATGGTTCGTCAGCGTGGCACTCGCAATTATGACGAGAGGGATGTCCGCGTCAGGGCAACCCGGAGCACCAGAGCGCGAAGCAAAGAACGGCCGACCTTCATCGACACCTTTCCAGCACTGGTTACCCAGGTGGATCGTGGACGAATCACCTGCGAGACTGACGATGGAGTCAGCATTACTGCAATCAAAGCGCGGGATCTTGGTCGAAAGGGTGTTGTCGTCGGCGATCACGTAGCGGTTATCGGAGACAGCAATGGTGATCTCACTTCGCTTGCCCGCATCGTTGCAATTGCAGAGCGCAGGAACATTCTTCGGAGGACTGCGGATGACGATGACCCCACCGAACGAATAATCGTTGCCAACATCGACATGATGGTTATCGTCACTGCATGCGCGAATCCAGAGCCGAGATCTGGCCTGGTAGATCGCTGCTTGGCCGCCGCCTTTGACGCGGGAATCGAACCGCTTCTCCTCATGACCAAATCGGATTTGGCCAGTCCCGACCTTTTTCTTGCGTCCTATCGCTCCCTGCCCCTTAAAACCCTTGTGACCCAGAAAGGCCCTGATTTAGATCCGCTGCGCACAATGCTCACAGGGAAAAGTAGTGTCTTTATCGGTCATTCAGGGGTTGGGAAATCAACTCTGGTAAATGCCTTGATACCCAGCGCAAAACGAGCAACTGGCGAGGTTAACCTAGTCACTGGTCGCGGGCGGCACACTTCATCAAGTGCTGTCGCCTTGCGCCTGGAAAGTGGTGGTTGGTTGATCGATACTCCTGGTGTGCGCTCCTTCGGACTTGCGCACCTGAATCCAGAGCGAATAATCGCCGCCTTTGATGACATCGTTGAGGTAGTCAAGAACTGCCCACGAGGTTGCAACCACGAATCTGACGAATGCGCCCTTACAACTTGGGCGGCTGGCGATCCCTCGAAGGCTGAGCGGGTTAGTAGCCTGCGCAGGCTCTTGGCTTCACCACGAGTCAGTTATTAGGAACCATTGGCGGATCCTTTCTAGTAGCGTTCTAAGGTGGCCGACTACGAATCCGAACTTCAACTTGCGTTACGGCTAGCCGATCTTGCCGATGAGATAACGCTCGCCCGCTATCAGGCCCTTGATCTTGAAGTGGAGAAGAAGCCAGATCTATCGCCCGTGACCGATGCTGATCGGGCAGTCGAGCAAGCCCTGATTGGGGAACTTGCAAGGCAGTGTCCTAACGACGGCATTATTGGTGAGGAATTCGGCGAACGTTCTGGGACTTCAGGACGCAGTTGGGTCATCGATCCAATTGATGCCACCAAGAACTTCGTCCGTGGCGTTCCCGTATGGGCAACCCTGATCGCCCTGCTCGAAGGTGACACGGTAAAAGTCGGTGTCGTCTCTGCCCCCGCAATGGCGCGGCGTTGGTTCGCCAGAGAAGGCGGCGGTGCATTTACCATCGACGTCAAAGGCAACATCCGTCAGATCCATGTCTCCAAAGTCTCGCAACTGGCAGATGCCTCGATCTCCTTCTCAGGGCTCAGAGGCTGGCGCTTGGTTGGACTGGCTGAAAAATTCGCTGCCTTGGCAGAGAGTTGTTGGCGCCAGCGCGCTTACGGTGATTTTTGGTCGCACCTCTTAGTCGCCGAAGGCGCTGTCGATGTGGCAACAGAACCAGAACTGAAACTCTGGGACATGGCGCCTCTCGATGTTATCGTCAGAGAAGCCGGTGGGCGATTCAGCAGTATCGCTGGCGCAGATGGACCGCACGGCAAAGATGTAATTGCATCAAACGGTCTGCTTCATCAATTCGTTGTTGACGCCCTCAACTAGTCACTAGCCGAAATCGTGCGACTATTCCGAAAGTTGCCACAGACGGTTGGTGGATTGTCGGTTTGCGGCGTCGGGGTCTTCATGGCACTACATGCAGGACTCGGTGTCTCCCCTTGGGATGTCCTCCATGTAGGCCTTGGCCGCCACCTGGATATTGCGACGGGAACCGCAATGATCGGAACCGGTTTCGTGGTGCTCCTTTTTGGGTTGCTTCTTGGGGTGAAACCGGGCCTGGGGACTATCTGTGACATTTTGATCGTAGGTAATGTCGTCAATCTTCTTTACGCCCATGACCCGATTACCGAGGCCACACACTGGAATTTCCTGCTACGCGTCTTGCTCTTCACATCCGGCACGGTACTCACTGGGCTTGGCATTGCGATCTACATCGGCGCACATGTCGGCGCCGGCCCTCGCGACGGTCTGATGATCGCCTTCCACCAGAAGTTCGACTGGCCAGTTTGGAAAGCACGCCTGGCAATCGAGACGATCGGCCTCGTGGGCGGGCTAATCCTTCGAGGTCCGGTGGGTCTTGGCACCCTAATCTGGACACTGGTGCTTGGTTGGAGTGCGGGAATCTGGTTTCGAGTGCTCAATTTCACTCCTGACTTTGTCGAGCGTGGCGACCTAGTGGTCGACTAGTTTGGGGAATGCTCCTGCAGGCGGGATTGTTAGACTATGACGTATTAGAAGGAGAAAAGATGAGCCAAGAATTGAAGTATGGAATCACCGGCATGACATGCGGACACTGTGTCCACGCGGTCACCGAAGAGGTTTCTGCACTGACCGGCGTGAGTGAAGTAAACATTGCTCTGATCGATGGCGGCCAGAGCGTAATGACCCTAACGACGGAGAATGGGGCCGACTTCAACGAGGTCAGAGCAGCCGTTGCTGAAGCCGGCGACTACGTGGCGGTCGAGCTCTAACGAAACTCTCGGAGGAGCAGACGGTGGCGAAGACTGTTGAGTTAGCGCTCGAAGGGATGACCTGCGCCTCATGCGCCGCGCGGATCGAGAAAAAGTTAAACAAGGTCGAGGGCGTGACCGCAACGGTCAATTACGCGACTGAGACTGCCACCGTTCAAACCGCACCTGAGACCGAGTTGAAGACACTTATTGCCGCCGTAGAGGGCGCCGGCTATCGAGCGCACTTGAAGAACCTCGAACGCGAAGAGAAGCCTGCGAACTACCTCTGGCAATTGCTTCTCGCATCTGTCTTGGGCCTGCCAGTCGTCGTGCTTTCAATGACGCATATCTGGCAACCATCTCAGTGGATAGTTTTTGCCCTTGCTACCCCAGTGGTCTTTATCGCGGCTTGGCCAATCCACCGAGCAACTTTCAATGCCCTGCGCCACGGGAGTGCCTCAATGGACTCCCTTATTACCCTTGGTGTTTTTGCCTCGTATTTCTGGTCTCTTGCTGTTCTGCTAGGACAGGCTGGCGAGACGTATCTCGAAGTCGCGGTCGGCGTCACGGCCTTTATCTTGCTCGGGAGATTTCTTGAGGCAAGGGCCAAGAGTCACGCAGGTGACGCGCTCCGTGCACTGCTAAATCTCGGCGCAAAAGAGGTTGTCATACTCAGCGGCGGAGAAGAGATAACGCTGCCAATTTCCGCGCTGCAACGTGGTGACCTTTTCGTGGTGCGACCTGGTGAGAAAATCGCGACCGATGGCGTTGTCGTTGAAGGCATTAGCGCGATAGATGCATCACTCTTGACTGGCGAGTCACTTCCGGTGGATGTCACCATCGGTTCGCAAGTCGCCGGTGCCACGATCAATATGAGTGGTCGCTTGGTGGTACGCGCCACCGCGATCGGCGCCGATACCGAACTTGGGCGTATCGCCACCCTGGTTACGGAAGCGCAGACCGGGAAATCGCCCGTGCAACGCCTCGCTGACCGAATCAGCGCAGTATTCGTCCCTACTGTCGTAGCGATCGCCATCGTCACTTATCTCGTGTGGCTCGCACTCGACTTCAGTCAATCAGAGGCGATCAGAGCAGCGGTCAGCGTCCTTGTCATCGCTTGCCCGTGTGCCCTTGGCCTGGCTACCCCTACTGCACTTCTCGTAGGCACCGGTCGAGGCGCCCAATTGGGCGTGCTGATCCGCGGTCCGCAAATTCTGGAATCCACTCGTCGAATCGACACGATTGCACTCGATAAGACGGGCACGCTTACAACGGGGATCATGAGCGTCCACGAAGTTACGATCACAGGCGATCGAGAGCGAGCGGTGCAATTGGTTGCCAGCCTAGAACATGCGAGCGAGCATCCACTTGCGCGAAGCATCGTGACTTACGCAAAAAACGAAGGATTTTCGATTCTGCCCGTAGGTGATTTCGAATCGACGCCTGGGCAAGGCGTCTCGGGAGTGGTAGATGGGGCCATCGTTCTAGCTGGATCTCTTGAAGCGATTCTCCATTCGGTTCTCGAAGTACCAAGCACGTTGGAAGCGGCAGTTGAACGAGCGCGCACCTCTGGACACAGCGCCGTGGTCGCAGCAATCGATGGCAAAGCGGTCGGCGTCTTCGATATAGGAGATGAACCGAAGCCGACTAGTGCCACTGCGCTTCGCGAGTTAGAACGCCTGGGACTCGAACCGTGGTTGATTTCCGGCGATTCTCAAGCCGCAGCGATTGAGACTGCTGCGCATGTGGGAATTCCAGCTAGCAACGTATTGGCCGGGGTTAGACCTGAAGGCAAAGTTGATGCAATAAAGGCCTTGCAGGCAAAGGGTCTCATTGTCGCGATGGTTGGCGACGGCGTTAACGATGCGGCTGCCCTCTCGCAGGCCGACCTTGGTTTAGCTATGGGGACGGGAACAGATGCAGCGATCGAAGCTGCCGATATCACCCTTGTTCGTGCGGACCTTTGGGCCGTAGCGGATTCAATACGACTCTCACGCCGAACGCTGCGAGTGATTAAAGGGAACCTCTTCTGGGCCTTTGGCTACAATGTCGTTGGAATTCCAATTGCTGCATTTGGACTACTCAATCCACTGTATGCCGGTGCGGCGATGGCCTTCTCTAGCATCTTCGTCGTAACAAATTCCCTGAGGCTCAAGAGTTTCCATTCTGCGTCGCCAAGCGTGTGAACGAGCTAGTCTCGCGAACACAAGTCTTGGTGATCGTGGATGGTGATTGCACCTTCTGCCGTCGAGCAGTCGCCTGGATTCGGCCTCGTCTAACGCAAAAAACGCGCTTCGTCCCCTATCAGTTAGTTGATCTCACCGCACTCTCACTCACACGTAGAGAGTGCGAACAACGCGTGCAGCTTATCTGTGGCGGATATAGATCGACGGGTGCGAATGCCGTTGCAGATCTACTCCAGAATATGAAACTGCCATACAAACTACTGGCACATTTGATGAGGTCACTTGCCCCGGTCAGTCAGCGCGTTTACGACTACGTTGCCGCCCATCGTACCGGCCAGTTGGCACAGTTGATCGCTCGCCAATTTCCAGAGACCCCTGACCCGCTCGACAACGTGGACCAGTAGAGACGAGGTAGAGAGTATGTGTTCTTACTGCGGGTGCCGAGCCTTAACCGAGATCGCGGACCTGACCGCACAACATGAGGAGATCATCAACGCGACAGGGCCTCTTCGTAAAGCCGCCGCGGCCCAAGACCACGATTCAATCAAGACCGAGGTTGCATCAATCGTGGCACTCCTCAAGCCACATACCGCCCAGGAAGAATTGGGCATTTTCGCTGAACTCAGCAAGCGAGAAGAATTTACCGAACATGTGAAAATTCTCTGCGCCGAACACGAGAGCCTTTATTTGCTCTTGATTCGACTATCCAACGGCGAGATTGATCTTGCCGATACCGCGATCTCAGAACTTAGGGATCACATGGATAAGGAAGAGAATGGGCTTTTCCCCGCGGCAGCCGTCGAACTCGAAGGGCCTCTTTGGCAGGAATTGGCTGACCGCAGCAGCGCAGCCAAAGGTACGAATCACTCAGGAATTGGACTCTCTGATCTGTGACCAGCCGACAGCACGCCTCGTGGAAGAAACAGAGCCAGTGCCAAACCAACCAGCACTACTAGCCCCGAGTAGATAAGGACTGGTCTTGCCGCATCGACAAAACTGGACTTTGCTACTGACGATAGGTGTCGAAGCGAAGAGTTTTGAGACGAGATGAACTTGCTAGCTATCCCATCCCGAGATTTCCAAGAATAGAAGAGAGCTGCAAGCGAGAACCCCGCACCCATCACACTGCCGAATTGGCGAACAAATGTATTGATCGAGGAGCCTGCCCCAAGATGCTCCTCGCCGAGCGCATATGGCGCGGTGACGGACGAAAACTGGTTCACTAGCCCAGAGCCCGCGCCAAGTAGGAAGACGGCAAAGCCAATTCCAATAAAGCCAGAGTCAAAGGTAGCGGCGAGTAAGAAGAATCCAAGAACGGAAGCGAAGAGTCCGGGGAGAGCAAGCTCTCGATACCGCCCCGACTTTGTGATCACTCGACTTCCCATTCCTGAGCCAATGAGATTGCCAAAGCCCATAACTAGCAATAGCAGGCCAGCTGCTACAGCAGAAACCCCATATCGAACTTGGACGATCAGCGGAGTGAACAGGAGGCCGATGATCATCCCGGCTCCCGCTACGCCACTGATAACAACCGTTATGGCAAAAAGCCGGTTGCGGAAGAAGTGGAGCGGGATGAAAGCGCGACTTTCCATTCGCTGTTCGATATAGAAGAACCCGACCAGCGCTGCAAGGCCAACGACGGCAAGCCAGAGTCGAATAGATGAGAGAAAAGTGGAGTTCGAACTCTCGCTAAGGCTGAGGAGCGCGAGGACGAAAATTGCAAACGTCAGGACTCCTGGAATATCCAGCCGTTGGCGGATAAGCCGTTGTGGGACGTGTAGGTATCGAAGGGCCAGCACGACTGCCAGCGCACCAATCGGCAAGTTAAGGGTAAAAATCCATCGCCATCCGGTGACTCCAAAAATCTCGGACTGTGACGCGATGACCCCACCGATCAACGGACCCAAGAGACTGGCTGAGCCGAATACAGCGACAAAGAAGAGCGTGTAGCGGCCGCGCTCGCGGGGCGGCACCAAATCGGCGATCACTGCGAATGCGAGAGAGAAGAGACCACCGGCACCTAGACCTTGGATGCTCCGTCCAAAAATGAGAATTGAGAAAGATCCCGCGCCGACACAGATGAGAGAGCCAAGTAGAAAAATACTAAGCGCGGTGACAAAGAGACGGCGACGACCAAAGCCGTCAGAGAGTCGGCCATAGATTGGCGTCGTAATGAGCGTCGTACCCAGGTAAGAAGTCATCAACCATGACTGGCTAGACAGATGACCAAGAGAGGTCGCAATCGTCGGACTTGCCGTTGAAATTACGGTCTGGTCGAGCGCGGCAAGAAACATGCCCAAGGCAAGGCCCGAGAGCACCTTTAGAGTCCTGCGTTGATCAGAAGAAGTTTCTTTCACAGAGTTATCTTTCACCTCTCGGCCCGTAAGCCAGCCTGAGGGTTTGGACAGCAATCAACTGAACAGAAGTCGGACCAAGGGCCGAGAGATGAAAGCGCCTTTCGCTCTGCGGAACCAATCCTCTCTTCAACCAATTCGACGATCCCCGCTACGAATCTTTCGGCCAACCCTGGAGTTGCCACCCGAATGAATCTGAGTCCCGCCTCTTCTGCGATCTCTCTTGCCACCTTGTCGAGATCCCAAACTACTTCCACATGATCACTGACAAAACCGATCGGGATTACGATGGCGCCCCTGATCCCATTGCCTGCGGCTTCCTTGAGTGCATCTCCGATGTCGGGCTCCAACCAAGGCGTGTGAGGTGCCCCGCTCCTTGATTGATAAACCAACGACCAATCAGGCAGGAGGGTGTCGAGCGTGTGACGGGCGATCTGTAGGAGAGAAGTTACGGTCGCCTTGTGTTGGGCCACGTATGCGCCTCCGACCAACTCACTACGCATAGCAGGAGGGCCCGAAGTGTCGGCCATCGACGTAGGAATCGAGTGGGTGGTGAAAAAGAGATGGATATCGGCAGAGCTAAACCCTTCGGATTCCATCGTGCGAAGCGCAGAGACCAGACCCTCTGCGAAGGGTTCGACAAAGCCAGGGTGATCAAAGTAGGGCCGAACCTTATCGATCGTCATCGAATCGACGAGGCCTGTTTCGGCCAACGCCTGTGCGAGGTTCTCTCGATATTGCCGACAGCCCGAGTACGACGAATACGCACTTGTTACTATCGCAAGGACGCGACGATGGCCATCCGCGTGCATCGTTCGAAGAGCATCAGCAAAGAATGGTTCCGAGTTTCGGTTGCCCCAGTAGAGCGGGACCTCAAGTTTCCGCCTAACTAATTCGTTTCTTATTGATTCTAAAAGTCTCCGGTTCTGCGCATTGATCGGGCTTACCCCACCCATCGCCGAATAATGGGTCCCGACCTCTGCCAAACGTTCCCTAGGTATCGCGCGCCCCGCCGTGACTCGCTCGAGGAAGGGAATTATATCCTCCGGTCCTTCGGGGCCACCGAAAGATGTAAGCAGGATTGCGTCATAATTCACGCGATGAGACCGCCAACTGCTTTGGGTTCAATCCGACGCCCGGTATAGAACGGGATCTCTTCGCGCACGTGAAGACGCGCCTTGGTCGATCGAAGATGGCGCATCATGTCAACGATCTCAAAAAGATCGTTCGATTCAAGCGCCAGAATCCACTCGTAATCGCCGAGAGCGAAGGCGGCGACCGTATTGCTCAAAATTCCTGGATAGTCACGGGCAGCCATGCCGTGCTCGGTTAAGAGGGTCCGTCGTTCCTCATCGGCGAGCAGATACCAATCATATGAACGGACAAATGGATAGACGGAGAGCCAATCTCTGGCCTCGACCCCAGTCATGAAGGCTGGAACATGACCTTTATTGAATTCTGCTGGGCGGTGGAGCGCCATGGCAGACCACGTTGGCGCCATACTCTGCCCAAGCGTAGTTCGGCGGAACTTTCGCAGCGTCGATTGGATCAACTCAGCTTCGGGAGCATGGAACCAGAGGATGAGGTCGGCGTCGGCCCTCATCCCCGATACGTCATAGACACCACGGAGTTGAACGTCTTCTGATGCGGCCTCTTCGAGGAGTTGAACGAATTCTGTACTGGCGTTCTTCGGATCAGACAGTTGCGCGCTACGGCGGTAGACAGCCCAAGAGGTGTACCGAATAGTGTCGTTGATCTCGCGTGCGGTCAGTCTATGTGCAGTTTGCTCACTCATCGCGGAAGTATCTCACGCTCAACTGGGAGACCGCTTCATGGGCCTGATGGATGGAACCGGTGATTCCATTGCCGGCGAGCCCACCGCCGATTATCGCCAGATTCCTTCGCCCAGAGACCTCTACATTGATACTTCTGGCTGCCTCGAGATGGCCTGCACCTGGCCGAACCATCGCCCCTCGCCAGAGGACCGTCTCCACCTTGACTACCTCAGGTGAATCAAGTCCGTAAAGTGCCTTGGCATCCGACAGTGCCTGCTCAGGCAACCTCGCTAGATCAGTTGGCAAATGTCCATCTCGTCCATATGAGAAACGGAGCAGATGCAGATCGCCAAGTCGCTCTCCGAGCCAGGCCCACTTAACTGTGGCGTGAGTTGACGCCTTCGCCCCGATCGCACTATTAGCCGTTATCAATACGCCGGAGCCGAGTGGGGCGAGCACCAACTCGGGAGCACGGATGGCAAGCAGGACGATGGCAACATCGACTGTCTTAACTTGAGAGAGCGGTTCACTCAAGGCGTGATCATCTGCAAACAATTGTGCGGCGGCACTAGATGGAAGTGCAACGACGAGTACATCGCTGGTAAATTCCTGGCCCGATTCCGTTCTGACTCGCCAAATGCCTTCCTTGCAAGTGGCCGAACTAGCGGCAGTTGAGAGAAGTATCGATACCCCACGTTGATTAAGGTCTGCGGCAAGAGAATCAACCAGAGCGTGCATACCGCCTCTGAGACTCATAATTGCGCCACCTGGACGTGAGAGCGCAGCGGAGGCACGCAACTTTGAGACCGCAGCCGTAAGTGATCCCGCAGCCGCGGCCGTCATTAGCAGCCCCGGGGCAATAGCATCTGCATCGAGCAAATCCGGATTTGCGGCATGAACGCCGCCGACGACGGGAGCCAATAAGCGATCGACGAATGCATCACCCAGGCGTGAGCGAACCAATCCTCCGATGGAGATTGGGTTGGTGACGTTCCATGGTCTTGCATCAAGTTCACGAGCTTTTGCTAGCGCCTCGCTCCCTACCGCATCCAGTACCGCCGGATCATCTAGATCGGCCGGAATGCCGAGAATTCCATACGGAATCAAATACGTTTCGTCCCCTGATCTGATGCGCGAGTCCGCTCGATCAGGAACTACCAACGAATCCGTCAGGCCGAGCGATTCGACCAATTCGACTGCGTCGTTGCGACTTACCGCAAATGCTTCGGCCCCCGAATCTACGTTCTCCCCGGCAATTGAGATGCTGCCAACCGAACCGCCTAACTGATCACCCTTCTCTAAGACCAGTACTGACTCGAAGTGATTTGTCAGGTCGCGTGCCGCAACGAGCCCTGAGATCCCACCGCCTAGAACCAACGCTTGAACCGCGTGAGCCCTGCTCATGATTCACCGTGGACAAAGGCGACCAAGCGCGTCAACACTTCAGGATCTGTATCAGGCGGCACGCCATGCCCCAAATTCACGATGTGAGCCGGTGCGCCACTGCCTCGCACTAAGACCTCTTCGACGTGCGAGTGCAATTCCGCCCAGGGTGCGGACAGGAGTTCTGGATCGATGTTGCCTTGCAATGGCACGCGTCCAGCAAATAGTTCGTTGGCCCAATCCAATGGAGTGAATTGATCGATACCCATCACCGTCGCACCAACGTCATACATATCTCGTAGAAGGTCTCTCGTCTTAGTCCCGAAGTGAACTCTAGCAACCGGCAGATCCGCTACCGCAGCCATCACCGCCTTTGAGTAGGGCGCAGCAAACATCCGGTATTCATCGAGAGTCAAACGTCCAGCCCAGGAATCAAAGAGTTGGATCGCGCTCGCACCAGCAAGCACCTGGGCACGAAGAAACTGACTCGTCACTCCGGCAACCCAGGTGAGAATTTCAGCCCAGAGATCGGGATCGTCGTGCATCAGTGCTCTGGTCATCGGAAGTTCTTTGGATGGACCTCCCTCGATCAAATATGAGGCCAGAGTAAAAGGTGCGCCACCAAATCCAATTAGTGGCGTTCCGCCCAGTTCTGCGACGGCGAGATCGACTGCCTGGCTGATGGGAGATAACGCAGCAAAATCTAATTCATTGAGTTGGCCAAGATCGCTTCTGGTTCGAACTGGTTTAGCCATAACCGGACCAACACCGGCGACGATATCGACATCAATACCAGCAAGTCGGAGAGGGATGACAATGTCGCTAAAGAAAATCGCTGCATCGACACCGTGTCGGGAAACTGGCTGAAGAGTGATCTCGGCTGCCATTTCGGGACGTAAACAAGCATCCAGCATCGGCACGCCTTGGCGGATGGCACGATATTCAGGAAGGGAGCGTCCGGCTTGGCGCATAAACCAAATTGGGTTCCTATCCCGCCTAACACCGCGATAGGCGGCTACCAGTAACGAATCGCTCGTAACGCCAGTAACGAGCGGATGGTTTGGGGGCAGGACCACCTGAGTATCATGCCAGTGATTCGAGGCGTACGATTCCGACGTGGCCCTAGTACTCATCGGTTCGAGCCACCAAGATCTCCCTCTTGCTGAACTTGAGAAACTCGAACGATTCACTGAGCCAATTCGGGAAGCCCTGTTCGGCAGTGTCGCGAAGAGTTGTGGGATCTCAGGCGGAGTCGTCATCTCTACGTGCAATCGATTTGAGTTATACCTAGAGGCAGAGCGTTTTCATGATGCGGTAGAGCAGACAATCGCTCTGATTGCCAAAATATCTGGACTAAGTCTCGAGTACTGCAGCCAGGCACTCCGCGTCTCATTCGAGTCTGCCGTCGTCAATCATCTTTTCAATCTAACTGCCGGGCTCGAGTCTATGATCGTCGGTGAAGTCGAGATCGCAGGACAGGTGCGCGAAGCATTTAAACAAGCCCAACGCCGTGGTGAGTCAACCTCGCGGATCGAGATCTTATTTCAACGCGCACTAGCCACATCGAAGAAAGTGAAAACGACGACCGATCTCGGCGCTGCGGGCCGATCGATCGCACAGGTGGCCCTCCAACTTGTTGAACGAAGGCATTGGCCACTCACCGGAAAGCGTGCGTTAATTTTGGGCACCGGTGCCTACGCTCGAGTGGTTGTTTCCGCTCTGCAATCCATGGACTGTTCAGAGATTGAAGTATTCTCAGCCAGTGGGCGCGCGCGGAGATTTAGCGAGTCTCATGGGACAACTCCAGTCAACAAAGACGAACTGAGCCAAGCTTTAGCCAGTGCTGATTTGGTGATCGCCTGCAGCGGAACTGGCACTCATTTGATCGATGCCGAGTTTCTCCAACAATCACGACCTGCCCACGAATTATTGCCGATTCTTGACCTGGCCCTCTCCTCCGATGTGGCTGGCGACGTGCACGCACTGCAGACCGTAGACGTAATCGACTTAGACGTAATCGGGAAGAACGCACCTGGCGAGCGTGCGGATGCCATCGCGGCAGCACGAGCGATTGTGCAAGAAGAAGTACTCGAATTTGAAGCAGAGTTGGCATCTCGATCCGTGGATCCAGTCGTTGCCTCGATGAGGGCGCATGTTGGTCTACTCATTAATGAAGAGACCGATCGAGTGCGGCGCCGCTCGGGCGAAGACATCGCGACAGAAGTTGCTCACTCACTACATCGGGTTACAAATGCGCTGCTGCACACTCCGTCCATAAGGGCTCGTGCACTAGCAAGAACCGGGAATGAGGAGGACTATCGCCAGGCGATCCAACTCCTTTTCGGCATCGACGTTGATGAAAAGCAAGATGTCTGATCGCGTACTGCGGCTGGGGACTCGAGGGAGCCTGTTGGCCCGTACGCAGGCGGGCCTGATTGCCCAGATGGTCAGAGAACGGACCGGGGCAAACATTGAGGAAATAATCATCCGCACTGATGGCGATGATGTATCTACCTCGCTAGTAAATCCGGCGCGCCCAGGCATCTTCGTAGCGGCTCTTCGCACCGCGCTCGCTCGAGACGAAGTCGATTTCATCGTGCACTCGTACAAGGATTTGCCCTCGATGCCTGAACTTGGGATCTCGATTGCGGCGATACCGGCGCGTGAGGATCCGCGTGATGTCCTCGTGTCCCGGGAAGGGTTGCTGCTAAATCAACTGGCATCTGGGGCCCGGATTGGTACGTCCTCACCCCGTCGCGGAGCTCGCATCACCTTTCTCCGACCAGACCTAGTGGTCCTGCCAATACGCGGCAATGTGGATACTCGTCTGCGCAAGGTAATGGATGGTGAATTCGACGCCGCAGTTCTGGCCGCAGCGGGATTGAATCGAGTCGGTCGAAGCGATGCAATCACCGAATACCTGACAATCGACCAATTGGTGCCTGCGCCCGCACAAGGCGCGTTGGCGGTTGAGTGCCGGAGCGCGAATCTCGAACTTCTTCACGAGCTCTCGCAATTGGATGATCCGATCGCACGGCTATGCACGGCCGCTGAGCGAGCAGTCCTGGTGGGTATCGGTGCAACTTGCGCGACGGCCATCGGCGCTAATGCAACTTTCGAAGAGAAGGTCCTTACTCTTACTGCCGAACTATCGGACCCAATGACCAATAAACACCATCGCGTAGTCATGCAGATTGATATTGTTAATCCACTAGATACTCAATCTGCTGAAAAACTTGGTTTAAACGCAGCCGACGAAATTCGATCGACACCGCTTGGTTTAAGACTGAGTTGAAGAGATGGCTAAACCAGTCTTACTCATCCGCGCAGCCGGGAATGACTCCGATGCGGCAGCCTTATCCGACCTTGGCATCTCCTCATTGGTCGATCCATATTTAGAAATCGTAGTTAGCCAAGAGAGAGGCGGCGCTATAGATCTGTTCAACTCTCTTAATGAATCCCATGGACCTCTTTGGCTAATAGCCACGTCGGTCAACGCGATCAAGTACTGGGCTGAAATCGTCGGCATCGCGAAACTCATCACAGCGCTCTCCGCGCGAACTGACCTACGCTATGCAGCGATCGCCGAAGCAACTTCCAAGGCTCTCATCGATTTGGGTGCAAGACACGTCCTAACCCCAAAGTATGCAAATTCAGCTTCGTTGATTG
>Ga0082335_1005548_pt1 | contig 17284 bp, 10 predicted proteins | sample Subgrocontami58m_FD_72375 | JGI IMG/M metagenome (GOLD analysis project Ga0082335, IMG submission 72375) | Subsurface groundwater microbial communities from S. Glens Falls, New York, USA - GMW37 contaminated, 5.8 m (SPADES assembly) (version 2) ... | reverse complement strand
CGCTACCGGCGGACGAGCTGCTGCACGCGCTGGGGGGGGAGGCCGGGGCGGTGGCGGAGCCGTTCGCGCTCCAGCAGAAGTTCCCCACGCCGCACCTGCACGTCTTCTACGCGGAGGGATGCAGCCTGGCGGAGGCCTTCTACCAGAGCGTGCAGGGCCCGTACCAACTGCTCGTGGTCGGCGATCCGTTGGCGCGGCCGTTCGCGAAGTTCGCGTCCGTGTCGCTGGCCGCACCCGATCCGGCCAAGCCCTGGTCGGGCCGGGTCGACCTCCTGGCCGAACTGAAGCCCGCGCCGGAGCGGCCGATCGCCCGTGTGGAGCTGTGGGTGGACGGGGCGTGGATCGCGGAGGCGGCTCCGGGCGCGGCGATCGCCTGGGACTCCGCGTCGGTCGAGGACGGGATGCACGACCTGCGGTTGGTGGCGGTGGAGGCGGGGCGAATCGAGACGCGCTCGTTCGCGGTCGCGCGCGTGACGGTGAAGAACGGCGCGGGCGCACCCGTCACGGTACAGCCGGTGAAGGGCCGGGTGAAGTACGGCGACGCGATCGCGCTGGCGGGGGTCGCCCCCGGGGCCAAGGAGGTCGTGGTGCAGGCCGCGGGGCGCGAGGTGGCGCGTGCGCCGGTGAAGGGCGGGGCCTGGAAGTGCGCCGTCCCGACCGCGGCGGTGGGGCTCGGGCCGGTGGTCTTGCAGGTGCGGTCGGTGCTCCTGAAGGGTGGCGGCGCCACGAGTCCGATGTTGGACGTCACGGTCGACCCGCCCGCCCCGCGCGCCGCGCCCAAGCCGGCGCCCGCCTACGAGGTCGGCCTGTTCGTCGCAGCGATCGACGCCGCGGGCAAGCCCCAGACGTTCGAAGTGCGCACGCTCGACGGCGACGAGCTCGAGAAGGCGCTGGAGGGAAAGGTCGCGGCCGGCGCGCGCGAGGTCCGCTTCGAAGGGGAGTTCGAGGTCGCCGCAGCCGGGCTGTACCAGCTCTACGTGCAGGCCGCGGGCGCCGTGAAATTCACGCTCGACGGCGCGGTTGCCCTGGATCGCGCCACCGCGCCGGCCGACCGGCTGGGCTGCGTGCTCGCGTCGCTCGCCGCGGGCTGGCACTCGCTGGAGATCGTGCTGCGGCCGACCGGCGCTCCGGAACTGCAGGTGATGCTGGGCGGGGACCAGCCGACCGCCCCGCTCGAGGGCAAGGCGCTGCGGCACCGCAAGAAGGGGAAATGACCGGGGAGGCGTCGACGACGCCTCGGCCGCAACCGACGGAACTACGGATTACACGGATTACACGGATTACACGGATTGTCCGGATTGCACGGATTGCCCAACGGCAGATGGTGTGATTCCTCGCAAGATCGTCGAAGCGTCGAAGATGCGACGATGTGGCCGGTGTGTAGTATGGGGCGCTCGAGGTTGAAGCCCCAGTTGCCCCTGCGCGAAAGGCGGCCGGCCCAACCCATGATTCGGGCTTGAAGGCCCTTCAGGCTCCAGGAGGAACGACATGGCGCGATGGATCTCCCTGATGCTGGCGTGCACGATCGCGGGGGCGGCGTACGCCGGGGAGGACAACATCGAAAACGACACGGCGATCCTGTTCGGCCCTCCTGAATTCCGCGCGCAGTGCCGCCTCGAATTGCACGACGTGCATGGGCTCTGGGGCGGGACCGCGGTGTTCGTCGACGGCGGCGGCGTTTGCGGAGTGCAGAAGGTCGATCCGTCGCGCGCCGAGATCCGGTCCCGATTCGTCCTCGACCGCGCGGAGGTCGACGCGCTCTTCCGGCGTTGTAGCGAATCCGACCTCGCCGGGCTGAGGATCCCGGATCGCCAGGGCGTGCCGGACGAGACGCAGCCGATCCTGGTCCTGCGCGGTCCGGAGGGACGGAGCCGGTCCGTTGCGAAGTGGGGGAACGACCGGATCCCGGCGTTCGACGGGGTGTACCAGGCCATGCTCGCGCTGGCCGAACGCGACACCCCCGCGACCTCCCGCGGGAAGCCCCACGAGGCCGACTGGCGGCCCTGGCCCCACGTCGTCGTGGTCGTCGGCGTGTTCTCCGGGCGGCCTGATCCGACCTTCGTGGTGGACCAGCCCGGTGACCTCGAAGCCATCGCCAAGCGACTGGACGGTCTGGAGCCGGGAGACGCGCCCGCCGCCGGCGGCCTGGGATACCACGGGGTGAGCCTGCGCGCGCGAGACGTTCCGGGAATTGCGGACGACGTACGGGTGTTCCGCGGCGCCCTCGGCGTGCGGGACGGAAACGGCCGGATCGTGAACCGCAAAGACGGCAAGGGGCTGGAGGATTGGGCCCTGGCCGAGGCGGGCAAGCGGGGGATCGTGGTGCAGGGGCGCTGAGCCGGGCCGGGCGATGCGATGATGTGGAGAAAACGAAACCGCCCGAGCGTGGCGCCCGGGCGGCTCTCCGGATACCCCCACGGGGATTTGAACCCCGGTATTCAGACTGAGAATCTGATGTCCTAGGCCGCTAGACGATGGGGGCGTTCGACTGACGGCATTTTATTCTCGGACGCCCCGATTGCAAGGACTTTTTTCCCATGCCCATGCTTCGCTGCCCCCGCTGCGGCATCGTGAGCGAGATCGAGATCGAGGAGTCCCCTGCCTGCCCGATGTGCGGCCACTCGTACGAGCCGCCCCAGGAACTCGCGCCGCCCGCGCCCCCGTGCGAGGAGCAGGCCGCCATGCTCGCGCCGCCGGGCGAAGAAACGAGCGAAGGCGGACCGTCCTCCGGCGCCAACCGGGAATTCGCGGAGACGGCGCGGAAGGACGTCGCCCGAGCGAAAAAGCGCTCGCGGGTCGGCGACCAGATGGCGCTCGGGGCCTGCGTCTTCTCGGTCGTCGCGGTCGCAGTCGGGAGCTGCTTCGCGATTCCCGCAGCCTTCACCTACCTTGTGGCGAGCCTCGTCTTCGCCAAAATCTACGAGCACATGGAGAACTTCGAGGCGCCGGGCGAGCTCGGGGCCGGACGATGGTTCGGGCTCCTCGGTTACCTGGGCAGCCTCCTCCTGATCATCCTGTACCTGGCGCAAGGGGGAGGCTCGGGCTTCTCCCGTTGAGACGGTCTCCCGACATCGCGGCGGGACTTCCCTCCGCTCGCGCTCGCCCCTGCCGGTCACTTCCCCTCGGCCTGCGCGCGGTAATACTTCAGGTTCTGCTTGAACTTCCCCTCCTTCGGGTCCACCGCGGCCGCGCGCTCCATCACCGCGATCGCCCCCGCCCAGTCCTTCCGGTCGGCGCACTCCTTGGCCATCTCGAAGAAGACCCAGTTGCGGTTGTTGCGGAACGAGCCCTCCTTCGGGTCGAGCACCATCGCCTTCTGAAACCAGGCGAGCGCTGCCTCCGCTTTCTTCTCTTTTCCGTACAGATCGATGCCGTGGCGGTTGACGAAACCGTTCCATGCCTGCTCCACGTCCACGTCGTCCGGGTGGCGCTCCCGCGCCCGGCGCAGGATCTCGATCCCGGCGTCCGTCCCCTGCTTCGCCGCCGCCGCCGTGGCCCAATCGTGGTAGACGACGGCCCGGTTCTGGCGCAGGCCCCGGCTCTGGTCGAGGCTGATGCCGAGGTTGAGCACCGCGATCGACCGCTCGTATGCCCCCGCGCGGCTCAGCTCCATCGCCCGGGTGTTGAAGGTCGCCACCCGCGCCTGCTGCAGCTCCTTGTCGTTGGGGTCCGACTCGGCGGCCCGGCCGAAGTAGTCGGCCGCGCCCATCAGGTCGTCCTTCGCCAGCAGCTCCTCGGCCGCCTTCGCACAGTAGTAGGCGCGGTTCTGGCGCAGGCTGTGCTCCTTCGGGTCGAGCTCGAGCGCCGCCTCGAGCACCGCGACCGCCTCGGCGCGCTTGCCCGCCTGGTCGAGCGCATGGGTCCACTGCGAGACCACCCAGAGCCGGTTCTGGCGATGGCGCTTGTCCTTCGGGTCCGCCGCCACCGCCTGGGTCATCGCGTCGAACGCCTTGCGGAACTCGCCCGCCGCGACCAGCTTCTGCGCCCAGGAATTCAGCGCCCAGGCCTTCCCCGAGGTCGCCAGCTTCGCGTCGCCGGTCTTCTTCGCGGCGTCCTCGAGCGTGGCCAGCGCCTCCTCCGGCTTCCCTTCCGCCATCCGCTCGGCCGCCCACTTCTGGTAGACCCAAACCCGGTTGTCCACGAAGTAGGGGTTGCCCGGATCCTGCTCCAGGCCGCGCTCCAGCACCCCGACCGCCTCGGCCCACTGCTTCGCGTCGACCAGCGCAGCCGCCCACTGCTGGAACGACACCGTGCGGTTGGCGTCGAGAGCGTAGTTCAACGAGTCGATCTTCAGCCCCTCGCGAAAGATCGCCGCGGCCTGCTCGAACCGCTTCGCCTTGCCCTCGTGGAGGCCCCAGGCATTGTACGCGTCGATCAGGCTGCGCAGCGCGCTCGCGTTTCCCGGATCCATCTCCAGCGCCTTGCCGAAGCAGAGGATCGCCGACACGAAATCATTCTCCGCGAGCCGACCCAAAGCCCGATTGAAATAGATGATCGCGACCAAACCCACGGAGCCGACTTCGCGTCGATGTCTCGACTTCGGGTCCGGGACATACTGGAGGCCGGTCAGCTGCCGGAAGCGTTCGAACTGTGCCGGATCGCGGATCCGGAAAAAGCCGCCCGGGCTGGTGGTTTCCGCGTCGATCGCCTCGCCATCCGCGTGCAGCAGCGAAAACACGTGTCCCGGCACCTCGATCGCCGCCATGTCGAGCCCGAGCGGCAGACAGACCACGTTGTAGAGCGTGCTCGAGCTGACGCAGTTGAAGAGCTGGGAATCCAGCATCTTGTCGAAGTCGGTCGCCCCCGACTTGTATTCGTCGAAGAACTCCGAATGCAGCCATGCGAAGACGAGTGCACCCTTCTCGATCCCCGACTTGGCCCCAAAGGAGGCTTTGCGCGCCCCCTCCTGCAGCCGATGGATCTGATCCAGGTAGCCGCCCCGCTTCTTCTCGTCGAAGACCCCGGAGGCGATCAGCGCCGCCTCCTCGAGCTTGGTCTCGTCGAACTTCCCGTCCTTCGCATCCTGGAGCATGCGCTTTTCCATCGGGTGCCAGTCGGGGAAGACGAGCGCGTCGCGCCCCATGCTCTTGAAATGGGTGAGCTGCTTCTTGTCGATTTCCGTGACGAAGAACTCCGGCTCCTTCGGCAGGATGCCGAAGACGGCGATCTCGTTGAGCGTGGTCTTCTTGCCCCCGCGGTTCGAGTAGAGGCGGACTTTGACGAACTTGGCCTTGAAGTCGAGGAGGGGGAAGTCGTGGGGCTTGGAGTCGGGCCCGAGCGTGAACGTCCCGATCGAAACGTAGCCCGCGACCGGGCTGGTGAGCGAGACGAACACCTCGAAGTCCTCGAGCCGGGCCTCCGGTTCCGCCTTGGAGGTGGCGTCGAGGACGATCGACTTGAGCGTTGCGACCTGGTCCTTGTAGAAAGCCAGGACGAGGTCCTGGGGCAGCGGCGCCTTGGCCTGGGTCGCGTAGGGCGTGTCGGTCTGCTGCTCGTCGATCAGCCAGTCCTCGGAACCCTCCCCGGAACCGTTGCTCGAGACGTTGACCACGCGGCCGCCCATGCGGCGGGCGGCGAGGTTGATCAACTCCCCTTCGGGGGGCGGGGCGAGCTGCGCCCAGGCGGGAGCGGCAACGAGCAGGCAGAACGCGGCGAGCGGCGGGCGCATCGGATCCTCCGGGAAGCGGAACAGCCCTACCCATACACCGCCGCGGCGCCCGATTGTAGGAATTCCGGGCCTGCCCGGCGCGGCCTCCGCCGACGGAACTACGGATTGGACGGATTGCACGGATTGTCCTACGACGGAACGTGTGATTCCTCGCAAGATCGATGTTGCCGGTGGGTAATCCGGAGGACCGACCTTGACGGGTGCACGACCGCAGTTGCGCGAGACCGTGGCCGGCGTTCCGTCCCCGTCGCCGTGAACGTGGACCGTGATCGTACTACACACCGGCAACGATGTTGGGAGACGTTCTCGAGCAACGCTCGGGTGACAACGCGGGGTCGTCGCTCGTGCTCGTACTCGTAATCGGCATCGTGATCGCTCGGCAAGCGCGATGCGCCGCCCCGCAGTTACGCTCATACACCCGACCCTGACGGGTGCATGACCGTAACTGCGCGAGACCGTGGCGTGTCGCTGTGACCGTCCCTGATGTCCACCGGACTCACATCGGCCGTCCATCCGTGAAATCCGTGAAATCCGTAGTTTGGTCCTCCTTCGGCGGACCGCGCTCTCTGCGGTTGGCCGCCCGCAACTGCGGTCATGCACCCGCGCGTGACCAGGCATGAGCCCTAAACGATGGTCGCATCCCGTGCCCTTGCCCTCTCTCGTCGGAAGGCGGGCAAGGGCAGGGGCAAGGCGGTCCGCTTACCTTCCCGAACGTCTGCTCAGCGGTTGCTTAGCGGTCGCGCGGGTGTGTCCGATCGACATCCTTGGTGAGCACGACGAAGTCGCCCGGTGGCCGCAGGAGCGCCTCCTCCACGGTGCCTTCCGGTTGGTCCGCGGGCAGCGCCAGCGGGATGACGGTGAGGTCAGGCAGGTGGAGCCTTCGCTGAACGCGCGCGGGAATGCCGAAGCGATAGGCAATGTGGCCGCTGCCCGCCAGCACCACCATGCTCGCGCCTGAGTTCTTGGGTGCCCTCATGTAGCGCGCGGCCGTCTCGGCCATCGTCTCGTCCCACACGCACATCGCCTCGTAGTAGTGCTCCGGGTTGGGCGCGTGCCCGCCCCCCGTCCCGTGCATGTCGAGCACCTTCATGAATTGCCGGCGATGGCCGGGATCCTGCGTGTCGATGTCCCGGGCGATCTGCTTCCGGTCCTCCTCGACGAGGGCGGCCAACCCGTCCTTGCCGACCTTGCGCACGATCCCGCGCGGCGCATTCAGCCCGACGACCTTGAGCTTCATCTGGCGCGCGAAATCGAGGATCGGCTGGTACAGCGCGTAGTCGAAGCCCCAGGATTTCTTCCAATCGATACGCTCGAGAAATGTCGACTCGTCGATCCGGCCCTGGGTGTAGTCGTCGAGGTGCTTCTGCGCCCCGCGCTCGAACATCTCCATTCCGATCAGGAGCTTGGGATTCGACCGGAATGCGGCGCGGATCACCCGCAGCTGGATCTCGTGGTGCGCCGGGTTGTCGTGGTTCTCCGCCACGTAGATCATCCGCGCCGACTCGATCCGGTCCACTGCCTCGCGCATCGTGCGGATCTCGCCGGTCCGGCCGTCGATCAACGCCCCCTCGGCGGTGGCACGGGTCGCGAGCTCGCGCAGCGTCCGGTCCGCAGCCTCGCGAGCCGCTGGGGCCAGCGCCATCCGGCGCTCGTGCCGCTCGATCTCCGTGGCGATCGCCTCGTGAAGCCCTACCCGCACAGCGGCGGTGCGCGCGTCCAGCAGACGCTCGATCTTGGTCGCCAGGTCGGGCTCAGGGGGCCGCCCGGGCTCCTCCCCGTCCTCGGCGCCTGCCGGTCCCGCGGCACCGGGGAGCACTACCCAGAGCAGCATGCCTGCCGAAAGCACCAGGGACCGGAGCGGAGCAAGCCAGCGAATCATCATGGCGCACCTCACCAAGAACCGCAGGGACGACGGAATCGCATGTTATCCGCGCAGTCCGGCCGTCTCAATCGAAATCGCGGGTCCGCGGATCGGCGCAACGGCGCAACGGGCGCAACGGCGAGGCGCTTGAAACTTCCCCCGCTGCGGATAGAATGGGCCCGACCCCCCACGGAGATCCCCATGCGGTTCCTGCTCCGGCTCGCCCTGCCGCTCCTTCTGCTCGCTCCTGCCGTGCCGGCCCAAGAGGAGGGCGACCCCGGCAAGGGAAAGAAGCCCGCGGAGGATGCCCGTTTTCTCATCGACGTGCGGGTGGGCTTCGCGGACCGCTCGCAATTGGTCCGGGTGAACCGCTGGAACCCGGTCTTCATCGAGCTGGAGAACCGCAGCAAGAAAAAGGAAGAGGGGATCAAGGGCGAGCTCGTGCTCACTCACGTGGTCGCGCAAGAACGGGTCGACCGCACGACGACCCGGGTCGCGGTCGAACTGCCGGCTTCGTCGAAGAAGCTCGTGATCCTCGCGGAGATGATCGAGCAGAACGACGAGGAGCTCCTGGTCGAGCTCATGGTCGGGCGCGACGTGATCCTGCAGGAACCGGTCCCGTTCCCCGGGATTCTCCGCATCGGCGATTCGTGCGAGCAGATGCTCGCCCTTTCGGCGCGCCGGCAAGGGCTCGGCTGGCTCGAGCAGCGGCCTCAGGGCGGTACCAATCCGATCGACTACCCGGTCCGCTACGTGGTCGCGACCGGCGCCGACCAGCTGCCGCGGAACTGGATCGGCTGGGACGCGATCGACGCCCTCGTGATCGACGATCCGGAGACGCTGCCTCTCGACGAGGACCAGGTCGAGGCGCTCGCCTGCTTCGTGCGGCTGGGCGGCACCCTCCTCGTGACCGCCGGAAGAAACTGGCAGGTGCTCGCCTCCTCGCGGCTCGAGTCGCTGCTGCCCGCGTCGCTGGAGTCGGAGCGGATGTGGAACGCGGGCGGCGGCCTCGACCTGGGCGAAGCTCTCGCCGGCTTCGCCAGGGTCGACGACGCGCGCGTGCGTGACGTGCCCGGCGTGAAGCTGACGGCGCGCAGCGGCAAGGTCGTGCTCGACGCGGGAGGCGCCCCGGTAGCGGTGGTCCAGCGCGTGGGCCTGGGCCGGATTGCCGTGGTCGCCTACTCGGCGAGCGAACCGGCATTGCGCGACAGCTCGGCGGCCCACGATCTCGTCGCGGAGTGCCTCGGGCACCCGCGACTGCGGTTGATGAGGGAGCCCTACTCCTCCAACCAGGGGATCGCCTGCACTCCGCCGACGCGCGGTTACCAGTACACGGAGGCAGGGCAGGAGCGCTACGGCGGCGCGTATGCCTTCGGCCGCCTTCCGGATGACGAGGACTTCGGCTGGCGCGACCTGCTCGAGAACGCGTACGGCGAGGACCTGCTCACCAAGATCCCCGCATGGCGGTCGGTCTTCCTGTTCCTGCTGGTCTACTTTTTCGCGCTCGGGCCCTGCAACTACCTGGTGTTCCGCAAGCTCGACCGGCTGGAGTATGCCTGGCCCGCGTCGATCGTGATCGCGCTGGGCTTCACGGGCGTCGCGTATGCGGTCGGCCTGCGCGGCGGCGCCGGCTCGCTCGCGGTGCGGCACCTCACCGTGATCGAGGCCGGCAGCGGATCGCCGGACGGACGCGCGGTGCATCTCCTGGGGCTCGCCGGCTCCGGCCACGTCGAGGGGGACTTCCAGTTCGCAGGGGCGGAGGTATACGTCAGCCGGATGCGTACGCGCACCAGCCGGCAGGGGCACGAGGCGGAGACGGTGAGCGTGGTGCGGGGAGCGGAGTCGGTGCATCTGGAGGACTTCCGGGTGCTCGCCCGCGCGATCCGCGGCGTGGAGGTGCAGCGTCGTGCCGACCTCGGCGAGGGTGGCGTGGAGGTCGAATTGGTCCGCGGGCATGGGCGCTGGACCGCGTCGCTCGCCAATCGCACGGGCGTCGCGCTCGACGACCCGGTGCTCGTCCTCGGGGCCAAGGCGATCCGGCTGGAGGACCTGCCGCCGGGGGCCGAACGCCGGCTCGAGCTGGCCGATTCGGAGCTGCAGGAGCGACGGGCCGTGCTCGCGTCCTGGTGCAACGACGGGAGCCACCTCCACCCCGTATTCGGGGGGAAGTCCCGGCAGACGATGGATCAGTGGCTGGCCAACGAAGGGGACGTCGCCCTGCCGGTCGCCCTCCTGGCGTTGCTTCCCGAGCCCGGGTTCACGATGGACTATGAAGGGGAACCGGTGCCCGCGTTCGGGCCGACCATCCTCGTGGTGCCGGCGGCATGCTCCCTGGCCCAGGGGGAATTCGACCTCCCCGGGCCGTTATGGGCCTGCCGCGTGGTCTCGGCGAAGTATCCCGGATTCTGGTGGGGTCTCGACCCGCGCGAGGTCCACAGCAATTCGGTCCAAGTCGAAGTCGAGTTGGAGCCGCTCTGCTGGGCCGCAGGGGCGAGGGTGGCGCGAGGTGCGCTGACTTCGCCTTTGGTGGCCGAGGAAGGCGCCGAAGTCACGCGCTCGATCCTGTCGTGGCCCGAGGGAAAGGCACCGGTCTGGGCGCGTGCGGGCGATTCCCGGCAAGCCGAGCTTCCGGTGTCCCTGGCCTGGGTCCGGCCGGGCACGGGGCGGCTGCGCCTGCGGGTCGGCGCGCCGCAAGGCAACATCCGGGTCGGCCCGATCCTGCTCCACGTCGAAGGAACGAATCGATGATCGAGATCCAGGACTTCGTGAAAAGCTACGGCGACTTCCTCGCCGTCGACCATCTCAATCTCAAGGTCGAGAAGGCGGACATCTACGGGGTGATCGGGCCCAACGGCGCGGGCAAGACCACCACGTTCCGGTTCCTTTCCACCCTGCTGGAACCGACCTCGGGGGACGCGTTGGTGAACGGCTTCCGGGTGACCAAGAACGTGCGCGACGTGCGGCGCTCGATCGGCTATATGCCGGACAACTTCGGCGTGTACGACGGGATGCGGGTGTGGGAGTTCCTCGACTTCTTTGCGGTGGCGTACGGGATCCCGCGTGCGAAGCGAGTGCAAATCATCGACGATGTGCTGGTGCTGGTCGACCTGATCCACAAGCGCGGGGAGCTGGTGAACGGCCTCTCGCGCGGCATGAGGCAGCGGCTCTGCCTCGCCAAGACGCTGGTGCACGACCCGCCGGTGCTGATCCTCGACGAGCCCGCGAGCGGGCTGGACCCGCGGGCCCGGGTCGAGATGAAGGAGATGCTGCACGAACTGCGGAAGATGGGCAAGACGATCATCGTCTCGTCGCACATCCTTTCGGAGCTGGCGGACTACTGCAACAAGATCGCGATCATGGAGCGGGGGAAGCTCCTGGCCTTCGGCCCGGTCAGCTCGATCCTCGAGCGGATCCGCAAGCACCGGGTGGTCGAGGTGCAGGTGCTGGGGAAGGCGGACGAGACCGCAGGGATCCTCAAGGGCCACCCGGGGGTCTCCTCGCTCACCCAGGAGGACGGCATGTTGCGCCTGGACTGGAACGGGACTTCCGAGGACCTGGTCGCGCTTCACCGCGAGGTGGTGCTGGCGGGCATTCCCCTGCTCTGGTTCCGCGAGGTCGAGGCCAACCTCGAGGAGGCATTTCTCAAGCTGACTCGCGGTGAGGTGGGATAGCGGGATATGCTGCACGATAATGCGGTCCTCCGGCGCGAGCTGCTCACGATGCTGCGCGGGCATCGCGCCTTCATCATGCAGGCGATTTTCCTGATCGTACTGTCGTTCCTGGTGCTGGTCGCCTGGCCGATGGACGAAGACTACATCAACTTGCGGGCGGAGCGCTCGCGCACGCTGTTCAAGCTGTTCGCGATCGGCGAGCTGACCCTGGTCAGCATCCTGGCCCCGGTCTTCTCCGCGGGGTCGGTCACGATGGAGAAGGAACTCCACACGGTCGACCTGCTCTTCACCACGCAGATGCACGTCTTCTCCATCTTCATCGGGAAGCTGCTCTCGAGCGTCGTCTACATCCTCTTCCTGGTGATGTCGACGCTGCCGATGCTGGTGATCTGCTTCATCCTGGGCGGCCTGGCGGCGAGCGACGTCCTGAGCGTGTACGGCGGCCTGATGTGCGTCGCGGTGCTGTTCGGGCTGGTCGGGCTGATGTGCTCGACCTTTTTCAGCCGCACGCACGCGTCGCTGGCGATCACGTACCTGATCGTCCTGCCGATGACGCTGGTGCTGGTGCTGATCGTGACCGCGCTCACCTCGTTCGTGCCTTTCTTCTGGATCGTCCTGGTGGCGACCGTGATCGGGGCGATGGTGATGGTGCCCTTGACGGTGCGCCGCCTGTCTCAGCCGTTCAGCGACGTCGAGCGCTCGGCCGAGGAGGAGCGGATCGAGGACCAGGCGGGCCTGGTGCTGATGCGCGACCGATTCCCCGACAGCCTGCTGGCCCCGAGCCGCCGCGACGACCTGATCCCCGACGGCACCAATCCGGTGCTCGACAAAGAGATGCGCTTCGAGATCTTCGGCCGCGGCACCCTCCTGGTGCGCCTGATCATCCAGATCAGCATCGGGATCTCGATCTTCTTCATCCCGCTGGTTTTCACCGGGCACGAGCCGATCTACACCTGCTACCTGCTCTCCTTCGTGGTCTTCATCACCCCGGCCTTCGCCTGCCCGAGCTTCACCCAGGAGCGGGAGCGCGGGACCTTCGACCTGCTCCTGACGTCGCTGGTGACGCCCGAGCAGGTGATCACGGGCAAGTTGGTCGCCGCCTGCCGCTGCACGGGAGTGCTGACCGCGTTCCTCAGCCTGCCCATGGTGCTCGGCCTGTTCAAAGACATGACCGTGGTCGACCTGCTCCGGCACGCCGCGGTGGTGGGGATGACGATCTTCGCCACTGCCGTGATGTCGCTCTTCTTTTCGCTGTTCTTCCGCACCACCCTGGTGGCGCTGGTGGTGACGTATCTCTCGGTGCTGTTCCTCTACATCACGCCTGCGCTCAGCCTCAAGATCCTGGAGGTGTTCGCCGGCGGATCGCCCGGGACCGGGAGCTGGCTGATGCTGACCAGCCCGTTCTTCGCGGCGTTCTCGGTCGGCGAGTGGGAATACCAGAATACCTTCTTCAAGACGGGGGGGATCCCCAAGGAGATGGTCTGGGCGGGGTTCAACGGGTTCTACCTGCTGCTTTCGCTCGGCCTGCTCGCGGCGATGCGCGCTGGGTACGAGCGGTTCACCACCGGGCTGAAAGCCGTGCGGATGGGGGCGTGAGCGGACGCGGACGCCGACATCCTCAGCGCGCGGAGCGGCGGGTCGGGCGCGCGAGGCCGTCCATCCAGCTCACGACGAAACTCGCCACGAACAGGAACAGGTAGACGACGAGCAACGCGAAGGCGTACTCGGGAATCATGCCCGCGCCGGGTCCCCATAGTCGAAACAGCTGGAGAGTCGTCGAGGTGAATCTCAGTACCGTTTCGGCGAGGCAGAAGGCGAAGGCGGGGATGCAGATCGGCAGGAGTCCGACGCCGAGCCAGCGGAACACACGCCTGCCCGGAGACCGCAGGTGCCAATCGGCGCGGGTCATGTGACGCAGCGCGAACCCGAGACAGACGAGCCCGAGGAACTTCGCGGTCGTGAGCACGACGAGGATCCGCTCGGAGGCCAGGTCTTCGGCGGACAGGGTGATCCTCCTGAGAACGGTGGTGTCCGCGGGGAGGAGGTATGCGGAGACGAACCCCGCAAGGAACCCCAGCGCGACCCACACGAACGCCGGCAGGCCGAAGCGGGCGTCGGCCTTCACCCGGATCGCCGGCGTCCATTTCCCCACCTTGATCGGTGCGCTCAGCCGATATCCGCCCAGCAACCGCTCGGCGGTCCGGATCGCGGCCTGCAGCTGTGCCTGATCCTTGCGACAGGACTCGCACGCCTCGAAGTGCCGGGCCATCGCCTGCGCGGCGGCGGGCTCCACCTCGCGATCGAGGTAGGAGCCCAGGCGTTCCTTGACTTCGCTACACTCCATGCGCGGTCCCCTTGTTCGGTTCACCCGGTGCGTTGCTGACGTCGGTCGTTCCGCCGGCCGTGGAGATCCCTTCTCCGGCCGACTCGTGCCGGGCGATTTCGTCCGCCAGGGCGGCGTGGATCGCCTGGACGCGTAGTCGCGCGTCGGTGCCGCTGAGCCCGAGCAGGCGAGCGATGTCGGCGTACGGCACGCGATAGAGGTAGCGCAGGACAAACACCGCGCGACCATTCCCGTCGAGGTCGGCCGCGCGCGCGAGCAGGGCGCGGTGCAGGCGGAGCTTCCCCGTGCCCGCGAAACTCCCCGAGTCCTCGGGCGGCAAGGCGTTCGGAGCGACCGGCGCGAGCGGCGGTCCCCCAGCCGCGTCGGTCTTTTCCCCGGAGCGAGCGGAGGGGGCAGACGGGTCGCGGGCATTCGCAGCTGAATCTCCTGGTGCAGCAGCGCGCGCGTCCTTCGTGCCGACGGCCGCGGACGCAGAGGCGACCTCGGAAACCGTCTCCCCCGCGAGGATGCGCACCTCGGCGGGGAGGTCCGTCGGAGCCGGATCCGCCGCGAGCCGCTCCTGCAGACGCGTGCATACCTCGGGTACCCGGCGCCCCGAGCCGGGCAGATCGCCCGTACGCGCGAACAACACTGCATGCGCCAAGGGACGGTAGTCCTGGAGCAGGCGGGCGAGCTCATCCGCATCGCCGTCGCGGATCGCCTCGAGGCGCAGGTCGTCTTCCATCGTCATGCGCGCCAGCATAGGCTCTCGCCGAAGCCGGTGCAACCTCTCGTCGTGTTCGGGTGCTCGCGTGCTGCCGCGCCGCGAACCAAGCGGTTTCCCTCGCCGAGACATCCGGCGCGCTTCCTTCCCGCGAGCCGCCCGTCCCGGCAAGCGAGCGGAAGGCAAGGCCCAAGCCGCGCGGCCGGGTGCATGACCGGTCCTGCGCGACGGCTCCCGCGGCCCTTGCCCTTGCCCTTGCGCCGTGACCGTGACCGGTCCGCGATCGATCGCCTGGACTCTGCAACTGCGGTCATGCACCCAGCGCGGCCCATTTCCTTGACCCCTCCCCCATCGCGTGTTAACCTTTTCGCCGGCTTGAGCTTTCGCGTGTCTCCATGCCCGACCCCGTGCGCTGTTTCGTGGCCTTGCGGATCGAGCCGGGGCCGCTGGAAGCGCTGTCGCGGGCGCAGGAACGGCTGCGCCGGAGTGGCGCGGATGTCAAATGGGTCGAGACGCGGAACCTGCATCTCACCCTCAAATTCCTGGGCAACGTCGAACCGGAGCGCCTCCCCGCGGTAGAAGGCGTGCTTCACTCGATCGCGGCGGGGACACCGCGCATGACGGGCCGGATCCACGGGCTGGGGGCCTTTCCCAATGCGCGCGCGCCGCGGGTGATCTGGGCCGGCATGAGCTTTCAGCCCGACGCCGCGTCGACCGTGGCGGCGCGGCTCGAATCGGAGTTGGCTCTGCTGGGCTTCGCTCCGGAAGACCGCCCGTTCGCGAGCCACGTCACGCTCGGGCGAACGCGTTCGGCGCGCGGTCGCGCGTCGCTGGTGGAGGAACTCGGGAAGCTCGTCGACAGCGATTTCGGCAGCCAGTCCGTGACCCGGTTGATCCTGTTCCAGAGCCTACTCTCGTCCGCGGGGCCGACCTACACCCCCCTGGCCGAGATCGATTTCGTGTGAAAGAAGAAGGGTCCCATGAAGACCGACGAGCTGCGGGAGCGATACCTGAATTTCTTCCGGGTGCGCGGGCACACCGTCTGCCCGAGCGACTCCCTCGTCCCCGCCAATGACCCGACCCTGCTCTTCACCGGCGCCGGGATGAACCAGTTCAAGGACATGTTTCTCGGGAAAGGCACGCTGCCCTTTCGCCGCGCGGCGTCAAGTCAGAAATGTCTGCGCACCGGCGACCTCGACAACGTCGGCCGCACCGCCTCGCACCACACCTTTTTCGAGATGCTGGGGAATTTCTCCTTCGGCGATTACTTCAAACGCGAAGCGATCCACTTTGCGTGGGAATTCCTGCTCCAGGATCTCGGGCTGCCCAAGGACCGGCTCTTTGCCTCGGTCTACCTTGACGACCAGGAGGCGTACGGGATCTGGCAGGAGGAGATCGGACTGACCGCGGAGCGGATTTTCCGCTTCGGGGCGAAGGACAATTTCTGGCCGGCGAACGCGCCGAGCGACGGTCCCAACGGCCCCTGCGGTCCGTGCAGCGAGATCTACGTCGACCGCGGGCGCGAGTACTCCTGCGGCAAGCCCGACTGCACGGTGGGGTGCAGCTGCAGCCGCTACGTCGAGATCTGGAATCTGGTGTTCACGCAGTTCGATCGCCGCGACGGCGGCAAGCTCGAGCCGCTGCCGCAGAAGAACATCGACACCGGCATGGGCCTGGAGCGGCTGGCCTCGGTCGTCCAGGGGACGCCGAACAACATGGAGATCGACATCTTCCAACCGCTTCTGCGCCGGGTCGAGGAGTGCTCGGGCAAGGAGTACGATCGCGCGACCGAGAACGGGCGCCGGATGCGCCGGATCGTCGATCATGCGCGTTCGGTCGCATTCCTGATCGGCGACGGCGTGACCCCCGAGAACGAAGGTCGCGGATACGTCCTGCGCAAGGTGCTCCGTCGCGCGGTGCGGGACGGCATGCTGCTCGGGCTCCAGGAGCCGTTCGTCTACACGCTGGTGCCGGCGGTCGCGGAGGCGATGCGCACGACGTATCCGGAGCTGCTCCAGCGGCTCGAGGTGATCGGCACGATGACCCGCGCGGAGGAGGAAAAGTGCTTCGAGGCGTACGCGCGCGGCGGCGAGCTGCTGGCGCGCTATATCGAGAAGCACCAGGCGGCGGCGAGCACGGTCATCTCGGGCGCGGAGATGTTCCACCTGCACGACACGCACGGCTACATGACCGAGTGGGCGGACGCGATACTCTCCGAGAAGGGGATGACCTGGGACCAGCCGGGCTTCGCGAAGGAGATGAAGGAGCAGAAGGAGCGGGCGCGGAGCGCGAGCAAGATGGCGGGGGCGATCTTCGACACGGGCCCGGTATCGCAGCTGAAGGACCGGAAGGTCGAGCGGACCGCGTTCCTCGGCTACGAGACGGGGAACTCGTCGGCGAAGTTGCTGGCGATCATCCATGGGAATCGGCTGGTGGACGAGGTCGCGACCGGCGCGGAAGCGGTGCTGGTTTTCGACCGGACGCCATTTTACGGCGAATCGGGCGGCCAGGCCGGCGACACCGGATTGGCGGTCGCGGGCGACGCGCGCTTCGAGGTCAACGACACCCACAAGATCGACGGCTACTTTCTGCACGTGGGCGCGGCGAAGCAGGGCCGGTTCCGCGTCGGGGACGAGGTCCAACTCGAAGTCGAGCCCGCGCGCCGGGGGTCGATCCTGCGGGCGCACAGCGCGACCCACATCCTGCAGTGGGCGCTCCGCGGGGTGCTCGGGACGCACGTCGAGCAGGCGGGCTCGCTGGTGGCGCCCGACCGGCTGCGCTTCGACTTCTCCCATTTTCAGGCGATCAAGCCGGACGAGCTCGAGCGGATCGAGGACCTGGTGAACCAGAAGGTGGTGCTCGACGCGCCGGTGAACTGGTACACCACGACCAAGGAGGAGGCCAGGAAGCAGGGCGCGCTCATGTTCTTCGGCGAGAAGTACGGCGAGAACGTGCGGGTGGTCGACATCGGCGGCTTCTCGAAGGAGCTGTGCGGCGGGACCCACGGCGCGCGCACCGGGCAGATCGGCGACGTCCG
>Ga0082335_1005547_pt1 | contig 17285 bp, 18 predicted proteins | sample Subgrocontami58m_FD_72375 | JGI IMG/M metagenome (GOLD analysis project Ga0082335, IMG submission 72375) | Subsurface groundwater microbial communities from S. Glens Falls, New York, USA - GMW37 contaminated, 5.8 m (SPADES assembly) (version 2) ... | reverse complement strand
CGGAAGCCCGCCGAGAGCACCACGGCGCTGCGCGCGCCTGCCTTGCCCGCGTTGTCGATCACACCCGGCACCGTCGCGGCGGGCGTCGTGACCAGCGCCAGGTCTACCCTGTGACCGATGTCGGCCATGGAGCGATGGCAGGGCAGGCCGGCGAGGCTGCGGTATTTCGGATTCACCGCGATCAGCTCGCCCGAGTAGCCCCCTGCGCGCAGGTTCTCGAAGGCGATTCGTCCCAGCGATCCCGGGCGCTCGCTCGCGCCGATCACCGCTACGCTGCGCGGGGAGAACAAACGTTCGAGATAGTGGACGGTCATTTCGCGCCATCGCGATACACTAGGCCATAGTGTAAAGCGCCGGGAACGCGGCCGTCAGTCCGGATCCGGCTCAATGGAGCGAGGCTATGAGCGTGGAAGAAGGCGTTGCCCGTCACTATGCCCACGGAGCACTCGGGCGCACGATACTGGAAGCGCTTGCGTCCGCGGGCAAGGACGTGGAGCATCTCGCCCCCGCCGACCTCGCCCCCGTGGATGAATTCCACATCGGGGGCCGGCAGGCGACGATCGCGTTTGCCGCGCAGCTCGGCGTTCGCCGCGGAATGCGCTTGCTCGATGTGGGCTGCGGGCTGGGCGGGGCCGCGCGCTATTTCGCGCACGAGCACGGCTGCCATGTCTCCGGAATCGACCTGACCGAGGAATACGTCGCGGTCGCCAACGACCTGGCGCGGCGCGCCGGGCTGGGCGAGGTCGTTGCATACCGGCAAGGCAGCGCGCTCGCCCTGCCATGGGCGCCGGGGAGCTTCGACGGGGCGTACCTGCTGCACGTCGGCATGAACATCGAGGACAAGGCCGGTCTGTTCGCGGAGATCCGCAGGGTGCTCGTGCCCTCCGGGGTGTTCGGCATCTACGACGTGATGCGCGCCGGCGCGGGCGAGATTGCCTATCCCGTGCCGTGGGCGACGCTTGCCGAGACGAGCTTCGTCGCCGATCCGGCGACCTACCGGCGCCTGCTCGAAGCGGCGGGATTCGAGGTCCTGGCCGAGCGCGATCGCCGCGAATTCGCGCTCGAGGTCTTCCGGCAGATGCGTGCGCGGGGCGCGGGCGGCAGGCCCGCGCCGCTCGGACTGCACATCGTCATGGGAGCCGATGCCGGCAGCAAGGTCGCCAACATGATGGGCGACATCGAGCGCGGACTGCTCGCACCGGTGGAGATGATCTGCCGCGCGGCTTGACCCGTGTGCCAGAGCCGCTCGATTGCGCCGGAATCCGAATTGATATAGCGTGGCCGCTGTCCCCTCGATGATCCCGAATGCCGGCCGCCTCGTTTGACGGAAAGCTCGTCGTCGCCATCTCTTCCCGGGCGCTGTTCGACCTGGAGGAGAGCAACCGCGTGTTCGAGGATCGCGGCGTCGAGGCGTACTACGCGTACCAGCGCGAGCACGAGGACGAAGTGCTGGCGCCCGGCATCGCGTTCGCGCTGGTCAACAAGCTGCTTGCCCTCAATGCGCTCGCACCGGTGCGGCCGCGCGTGGAGGTGATACTGCTGTCGCGCAACACGGCGGACACCGGCCTGCGCATCATGACCTCGATCGAGCACTACCAGCTCGACATCTCGCGCGCGGCGTTCACCGGCGGCGAGAGCACCTATCCCTACGTGCCGGCGTTCGACGCGCACCTGTTCCTGTCGGCGAACCCGGTCGACGTGCGCAAGGCGCTCGACGCCGGGCATGCGGCGGCGACCATCCTGCCCTCGAACATCGGCCGGAACACGGCGCAGACGGGCCAGTTGCGCATCGCCTTCGACGGAGACGCGGTGCTTTTTTCCGACGAGGCCGAGCGCATCTACAAGCAGGAGGGCCTGGACGCGTTCACCGCCGCCGAGGTGAGCGCGGCGAAGGAGCCGCTCTCAGGCGGGCCGTTCAAGAGTTTCCTCGCCGCGCTGCATCGCATCCAGTCGGAGTATCCGCCTGACGATTCGCCGATACGCACCGCGCTCGTCACGGCGCGCAGTGCGCCTGCGCACGAGCGCGTGGTGCGCACGCTGCGCGCCTGGGAGATCCGCATCGACGAAGCCCTGTTCCTCGGCGGGCTGGACAAGGGGCGCTTCCTCAAGGCCTTCGGCGCGGACATCTTCTTCGACGACCAGCGCGGCCACTGCGAGTCGGCGAGCCGGCACGTCGCCACGGGACATGTCCCGTTCGGCGTCGCCAACGAGTAATCGCGCTTGAGCCGCGCGGCGTCCATGCGGCGGCTTCCTGCGACGGGTGGTTTCGCGAGGAAACTGGTTGCGTGGCAGCGGCGCCACGGCCGCCACGATCTTCCCTGGCAGGGAACACGCGATCCGTACCGCGTCTGGCTCTCCGAGATCATGCTGCAGCAGACCCAGGTCGGCACCGTCATTCCCTACTACGAGCGGTTTCTCGCCCGTTTCCCCGACGTCGAAAGCCTTGCGCGGGCCTCGCTGGACGAGGTGCTGCGCGAATGGGCGGGGCTGGGCTACTACTCCAGGGCCCGCAACCTGCACCGCGCGGCGAAGGCCGTGTGCGAGCGGCACGGAGGGAATTTTCCGCGGGCTCGCACTGCGCTCGAAGATCTTCCCGGCCTGGGGCGCTCGACCGCCGCGGCAGTCGCGGTGTTCGCCTTCGGTGCGCGCGAGGCGATTCTCGACGGAAACGTGAAGCGCGTGCTCGCGCGGCACTTCGCGGTGGGCGGTTTCCCGGGGGAAAAGGCGGTCCAGGACAAGCTCTGGTTGCTCGCGGAGTCGCTGCTTCCCGCGCGCTCCGTCGCTGTCTACACGCAGGCGCTGATGGATCTCGGCGCGACGCTGTGCACCCGGGGCTCACCCGCCTGCGGGCGATGCCCGCTTGCCTCGAGTTGCACGGCGCTCGCGCGGAGCCGCGTCGCGGCCTATCCGGCGCCGCGCCCGCGCAAGGCCCTGCCACGGCGCAGCGTCGCAATGCTGCTCATGGTCCGGGGCGGCGAAGTCCTGCTCGAGAAGCGTCCGCCGACGGGCGTATGGGGCGGATTGTGGTCGCTGCCGGAGATGCCGGTCGAGGGCGCGGTTGCGGCGCACGCCGCCGAGCGGCTGGGGTGCGAAATCGCGGAGCCGACGGCGCTCGAACCCCTGCGCCACACGTTCACGCATTTCGCTCTGGAGATCCGGCCCTGGCGCTGCGAGGTGCTCGCGGCGCGGCTGCGCGCCGCACAGCCGGCGACGATCTGGCTGGACATCGAAGAGGCGATGCGGGCCGCGGTCCCCGCGCCGGTGAAAAAGCTGCTCGGCCGGATCGGGGGGCGCAAATAATGCCAAGCGAGCGATGCCGGGACCAGGCAGGTTGCCTCTTCTTGAGGCCCAATTATCTCGCTATTTTGGGAAGTTGCGAAGTTGCAACTTCCCAAAATAGCGAGACTTTGATAACCCCAAAACCGTCGCCAATTCCATCAACACGGTATTGCTCAGAGATCATCCGGCGACGACACCGCGCTGCTGGATGAATCGCAACAGGACCTCGAGGCGGCTCAAGCTGTCAGGAAGTTCGAGAAGCCCCTGTTTGGTCGCGGGCGGCAGCGGCAGGACTTCGGAGACGCGGTAGCTCACCCACGCCGCGTCGTCGAATCGATACGGCTCGGCGAACACGGGCTGCTCCTGGTCGGCGACCACGAGCTCGAGCAGGCGCGCGCACGGGGCGAAGCGCGCGGGCAGGGCGACCGCCTCCTCCGGGGGAAGCAGTTCCACGTCGGCCGAAACCAGTCCCTGCGCGCTTGCCTCGCTCGAGAGGATGCGGAAACGCCGGCCGCCCAGGGTCGTCAGGTGGAGCAGCCCGAGCTGGTGCATGTCCCAATCGGTGATGCGCGCGAGGCACCCGACGGGCTCGGGCGTCGCGGGCGCGCCGACCTCCTTGCCTTCCCTGATCAGGCAGACCCCGAAAGGCCGGTCGTGCCGCAGGCAGTCGCGCGACATGTCCATGTAGCGCGCTTCGAATACCCGCAGCGGCAGCAGGCCGCCGGGGAAGAGCACCGTATTCAGCGGAAAGATCGGAACCCGGAGGGCGGTCACGCGTTCAGGCCGCGGTGCCGGACGACCACGGAGCAACGGGGGCGGAAATGCGCGGCCAGCCTTTCCACGAGATACACGGAGCGGTGCTGGCCGCCGGTACAGCCGATCGCCACGGTGAGGTAGCCGCGGTTGTCGCGCGTGTATGCGGGCAGCCAGGTCTCGATGAAGTCGCGTATGTCGGAGAAAAGCTCGCCGACCTGCGGCTCGCGCTCGAGGAAGGCGGCAACGTCGGGATGCTGCCCGGTGAGGGACCGAAGCCTCGGATCGTAGAAGGGGTTGGGCAGGCAGCGCGCGTCGAACACCAGGTCGGCATCGAGCGGGACGCCTTGCTTGTACGCGAAGGATTCGAAGAGGATCACGGCGCTGCGCGAATCGACCTCCATCAGCTCGCGAATCCAGTTGCGCAGCGCGTTGGGATAGAGGTCGCTCGTGTCGATGCGGTGACCGACTTCGGCGATGGGGGACAGAAGCTCGCGCTCGCGCGCGAGGCACTCGTCCAGCGTGACGTTGCCCTGCGCCAGCGGATGGCGGCGGCGCGTCTCGGCGAATCGGCGGATGAGGGTGCCGTCCTTGGCGTCGAGGAACAGGAGGCGGACGTCGACGCCCTGAGCTTTCAGCTCGTCGAGGTAGCCGGGAATGAGGTCGAGCGAGCCGCCGCTGCGCGCGTCGATGCTCATCGCGACGCGGGCGTTGCCCGCATCGCGCAGCAACTGCACCGTCTCCTGAAGCAGCTTCACCGGCAGGTTGTCGACGCAGTAGTAGCCGCTGTCCTCCAGGACGTTGAGCGCGATGCTCTTGCCCGAACCGGAGAGCCCGCTGACCAGGACCAATTGCATTCGATGAGCCTATTCTGGAATAGCCGGAAGCAGGCAGGTTGCCGTGATTTGACGTTGCCACTCTCGTCATTTTGGGAAGTTGCGAAGTTGCAACTTCCCAAAATGACGAGACATTGATATCCCCCAAACCGCGTTCAAACGTGTCCACCCCGGGTCACAAAAGACTATCACAGGGCCGGATCGCGTTCAGCTGCCGTTCTTCTTCAGCTCCGCCTGCTGGCGGCCCAGGAATTCCCGCATCGAATGGATGCCGCGCAACTGGAGAATGCAGTCGCGTACCGCCGCCTCGAGCAGCACCGCGAGGTTTCTGCCCGCTGCGACCGGGATGACCACCTTGCGCACGGAGACGCCGAGAATGTCCTCGGTGAGCTCGTGCAGCGGCAGGCGCTCCGCCTCGGACGCGCCGGCCTGGGGCGGACGCTGCAGGTGGACGATCAGCTTGAGGTTCATTTTCGGGCGCACCGCGGTTTCGCCGAATATGGTGCGGATGTTGAGCACGCCCAGGCCGCGCACTTCGAGGAAATCCTTGAGCATCAGGGGACAGCGGCCCTCGAGCGTGGTCGCGGCGATGCGCGAGAACTCGACGACGTCGTCGGCGACCAGGCCGTGGCCGCGGCTGATCAGCTCGAGCGCGAGCTCGCTCTTGCCCACGCCCGAGTCGCCGGTGATCAGCACGCCGAGTCCGAGGACGTCCATGAACACACCGTGCAGCGACGTCGTTTCGGCGAGTATCTTGGCGAGAAAGCGGCGCAGGTGCTCGATGACCTGCTCGGCGGGCTGGGGCGAGCCGAACACTGCGGTGCCGGCGCTGTTGGCCCTCTCCACCAGGCGCGGGTGGGCGGCGATGCCGTCGGCGACGATGATCGCCGCGGGCCGCGCCGAGATCAGGTTCGCGAGAAGCTGCCCGAACGCGTTGTTGTCGAAGGAGCCGAGATAGGCTGCCTCATGGCTGCCGAGCACCTGGATCCGGTTAGGGTGGATCAGGTTGAGGTGGCCTACGAGCGCCGCGCCGTCCCCGGTGTCGCGCCTGATGAACGCCTCGCCGCCCGGGCGGCCCGCCAGCCAGGCGAGGCCTAGCCTTTCCCGCGTGTCCTCATGAAGCCGCGCGACGCTGATCTGCAACATGTGGCTGCCAGGCGGTGATGGTCTGGTGCAGGCTGCTCGCATCCTTTTCGGTGGCGAGACGGTCGCGCAGATCCCGGTTGGAGAACAACTGCGCCAGCTCCGAGAGGATCTGCAGGTGCTGCTCGGTTGCCTGCTCCGGAACGAGCAGCACGAACACCAGGGAGACGGGCTTGCCGTCGGGCGCGTCGAACGGGACAGGGCTCGCGAGGCGCACGAACGCCCCGACGGACTCCTTCAATCCCTTGATCCTTCCGTGCGGGATGGCGACCCCCTGGCCCAGGCCCGTCGACCCCAGGCGCTCACGCGCGAACAGGCTGTCGAAAACGAGGCTGCGCGTGACGCCCTGGTTGTTCTCGAACAACAGCCCCACCTGCTCGAACAGGCGCTTCTTGCTGGTCACGTCCAGGTCGAGGGCGATGTTCGAGGGCGGCAGTAGCTTGGCGATGAGATTCATCGGGATGCAGTCGGCGCGAAGCCGGTGAGAAGGTCGGGTGCTCGGGAGGCCAGCCGGTCAGGCGCGGAATTCTACACGTTTCGGCGGGCCGTGTACCGCAGGATTTAGCGGCCCTCCCCGGTATGCCTAGCCCTGGTCCTGGTCTCCGCCCTCCTGGTGCTTCAGGGCGTCGTGGGGGTGGGCCTGCACCCGGTCCTTGTACTTGATGATCTGCCGGTCGAGCTTGTCGACCAGCAGGTCTATCGCCGCGTACAGGTCCTCGTCGTCGCTTTCTACGTATATGTCCTTGCCGCGCACGCGGACCGTGACCTCGGCCTTCTGCCTCAGTTTCTGCACCGACAGGATCACGTTGACGTCGATCACGTGGTCGAAATGCCGCGCCACCCGCTCGATCTTGCTTTTCACGTAGCTGCGGATGGCGGGGGTCAAGTCCACATGGTGTCCGCTGACGGTCAGATTCATCAATACCTCCTGGGGTTATAGCGACTTGCGCAGATTCACCGGGGGGATATGCAGGGACTCGCGGTACTTGGCGATGGTGCGGCGCGCGACGACGATCCCCTGCTGCCCCAGTATCTGGGAGATCTTGCTGTCGGAAAGTGGCTTCTTGGCGTCCTCCGCGGCGACGAGTTGACGGATGAGCGCGCGGATCGCAGTCGCCGAACAGGCGCCTCCGGCCTCGGTTGCGACATGGCTGCCGAAGAAATACTTGAGCTCGAAGATGCCCCGCGGCGTGAGCATGAATTTCTGCGTGGTCACGCGGGACACGGTCGACTCGTGCAGGCCGAGGGTCTCGGCGATCTCGCGCAGCACCAGCGGCCGCATGGCGACCTCGCCATGCTCGAAGAAGTGGCGCTGCCGGTCGACGATCGCCTGCGAAACGCGCAGTATGGTTTCGAACCGCTGCTGCACGTTCTTGATCAGCCAGCGCGCTTCCTGGAGCTGTTGCGACAGCTGGCTGCCCGAGGCTCCGCGCGTGTTCTGGAGGATGTCCGCGTACATGCGGTTGACGCGCAGCCGCGGCATCGCGTCCTGGTTGAGGCTCGCGATCCAGACACCTTTCTCCTTCTTGACGACGACGTCGGGAATGACATAGCGCGTCTCGACGGCGGCGAATTCGGCGCCGGGATGCGGATTGAGGTGCTGGATGAGCTGCTGGGCCTGGCGCAACTGGTCGTCGCCGCATCCGAGCGCCTTCTTCAGGCGCACGAAATCCCGCGCCGCGAGCAGGGCGAGGTGCTGCCTGACGATCGCGAGCGCCAGGGCCAGCCCGGGCGTGTCGACCGGATGCGCGTGAAGCTGCAGTTCCAGGCACTCCTGCGCGTTGCGGGCGCCGACCCCGGTGGGATCGCAGTTCTGCAGATGCTTGAGCGCGATCTGCAGCTCTTCGGGCTCGACCCCGAGCTCCGGCGGGATGAGTTGCGCGAGCTCCTCGAGCGGCATGGTCATGTAGCCATACTCGTCGAGGGCGTCGATCAGCAGCGCGACCAGGCTGCGGTCGCGCGGCTCGAGCATGGTGAGCGCGAGCTGCGACAGCAGGTGCTCCCTTAGGCTCGGAGACTCGGCCGCGATCTGGGGAAAATCGGCGTCGTCGCCGTCGTCCCGCGCCCCGCCGGAGATCGGGGCATCGGCGTACCAGTCGATCTCCGCCTGTTTTTCCGCGGTAGTCTCCGCAGCCTGGGCGTCGGCGGGCGCAGCGGCCGCGGTTTCGCCGCCGGCCTCGCCGTCGCTGCGCACGTGGGGCGCGGCAGCGGGCTGGGCATCGGTTTCGGCGTCCTCGCGCTCGAGCAGCGGATTCTCCGCCAGGAACTTCTCGAGCTCCTGGTTCAGCTCCAGCGTCGAGAGCTGCAGCAGGCGGATCGACTGCTGCAGCTGCGGCGTCAGCGTGAGGTGCTGGGAGAGTCTGAGCTGGAGGGCCTGCTTCATTGGATACGCGATACGCGCCGGTTCTACAGGCGGAAGTGCTCGCCGAGGTACACGCGGCGCACGTTTTCATTATAAACAATTTCGTCCGGCTTGCCGGACGCGAGCACCGAGCCGTCGTTGATGATGTACGCGCGGTCGCAGATACCCAGGGTTTCGCGTACGTTGTGGTCGGTGATGAGAATGCCGATCGAGCGTTCCTTCAGGAAGCGGATGATGCGCTGGATGTCGAGCACGGCGATCGGGTCGACGCCCGCGAAGGGCTCGTCGAGCAGGATGAAGCTCGGCTGGGTCGCGAGCGCGCGCGCGATCTCGACGCGCCGGCGTTCGCCGCCCGAGAGCGACAGCGCGACCGCCTTGCGCAGGTGCGCAACGTTGAGGTCCCGAAGCAGCTCCTGCAGGCGCTCCTCGAGCGCCGCTTCCGGCATGTCCTGAAGCTCGAGCACGGCGCGCACGTTCTCCTCCACCGTGAGCTTGCGGAACACCGATGCTTCCTGGGGCAGGTAGGAGAGGCCCATGCGGGCGCGACGGTGCATGGGCATGCGGCTGACGTTCTGACCGTCGAGGAAGATCCGGCCGCCGTCGACGGCGATCAGGCCGACGATCATGTAGAAGCAGGTGGTCTTGCCTGCGCCGTTCGGCCCCAGCAATCCCACCACCTCTCCGCTCTGGACTTCCAGCGACACGTCCTTCACCACCACGCGCGACTTGAAGCGCTTCTTCAGCGCATCGGCCTTGAGACGGCTCATGCTGCGCTCGTTCCGCCCGGGTGCGGCACGGGATGCTTCGGCACAGGCGTTATTCCTGGCGGGGGCCGGCAATGGCGGGCGCGGGTTTCAGCTCGAGCGGTTCGGAGGGACCGCCCGTACCGCCCTTCCTGGGCATGATCACGGCCCTGACGCGGCCATCCCGGCTCTCCGCCGGAGCGTCCTTCGCCGCCTGGACGCTGAAGTGCTCGGTCCTGGAGTCGTAGGAGATATAGTTGCCGCGTACGTCGTCGCCGCCGTCGCGGCGCAGTCGCGCCCGGTTGAACATCTGGACGCGGTCGGCCCGGCCGTCGTATTCGATGCGCTCGGCCTCGCCGTCGATGTATTCGTCGCTGCCTTCCCGCTTCTGGCGGAACGTGGCCGGCTTGCCGAGCGCGACGCCGGACTGGAAGCCCTCCTTGTCCTGCCGCACCGTCAGGCGATCGGCGCGTATGAGTAGCGTGCCCTGCGTCAGGACGACGCGTCCCTCGAAGACCGCCGTCTTCTGGGCGTCGTCGGCATTCATGCGGTCGGCCTCGATGTTGACCGGCCTGTCGCGGTCGGCGCGCTCTGCGCGGGCGGAACACGCCGTTGCAAGCATGGCCAAGCCGACCGCCAGGGCGGCAACTGCGCGCAGCACCTTACTTCCCGGACTGGTCAAAGCTGCCCCGCACGTTTGAAAAGAGTTCGAGCCGGCTTTTCTCCCGGTCGTACTCCATGCCGATCCCGGAAAGCACGGACTTGCCCTCGGTGATCGTCACCGGCTCGTTCGTGCGCGCGATGCTTTTCTCGGCGAGAACATGGAGATAATTGGTGCGTATCTGCAGCTCCGATTGCTCCTGCGTCGCGGCGCGCACCACCAGCACGTTGCCTCGGAAGAAAGCCTCGTCGCCTTCGTGGTTGACGGTTCCCCGGTCGGCGGTGATGGTGACAGCGGGCCCGTCGCCGCGCCGGACGAAACGCGGAGCGAAAAGCTCGGTGGATTCGTCGTCGGCGAAGTGGATCATCTGGTTCGCGGCGAGCGAGTATTGCGCGCGCCCGTTCTCGTCCAGGCGGGTCACCGTGAACTTGTCGACGATCGCGTCGGGATCGTGCCGGCGAAGCCTGGGGTCGCCCCCGGCGGGCGTCTCGACCGCGATGCGCAGCCAGAGCGTGAGCGCCGCAAGGAAGAACACGAGCAGCAGCGGCAACAGGTTGGAGACCCGGATTCTCACGCGAGATAGCCGGCGATGGCGCGCTCGAGCGTGTCCTGCGAGCGCATGATGAATTCGCAGACCTCGCGCGCCGCGCCGCGTCCGGCGCCTGCGCGCGCGACGTAATGCGCGCGGCTGCGCACGGCCTCGGGGGCCGAGGACACCGTGGCGGCGAACCCGCATCGCACGAGGACGGGTAGATCGACGAGATCGTCGCCCATGTAGCCCGCCGCGGCGGCGGCGAGCCCCCGGCCGGCGATCATGTCCCCAAAGGCGCGCCCCTTGTCGCCGGCGCCCTGGTGCACGAGCTCGATGCCGAGTTCCTGGGCCCGCAGCTCGACCACGCGCGACCGGCGCGCCGTGAGCAGGCCCACCGCGACGCCGCTCTCGCGCAGCATCTTGATGCCGTGCCCGTCGAGGGTGTGAAACGCCTTCATCTCCGAGCCGCTGTCCGAAAGGTAGAGCGTGCCGTCGGTGAGCACGCCGTCCACGTCGAAGACCATGAGTTTCAGGAGCCGCGCACGCGCCGCCGCGTTCACATCGGCGTTCGTATCCATATCTAAGCCGGCATACCCGGAACCAAACAGGTTCCCGTGATTTGCCATCCAAAATCGGGAGACCCAGATAAACCCAAAATCCGAGCCGATAGCTTCAGCACTCGAGCCATAAGCGACTAAATCACTTTCGCCCTGAACAGGTCGTGCATGTTGAGCGCGCCCACGAGCTTGCCCTCGTCCGTGACGACGAGGATCTGGTTCACCTTGTAGCGCTCCATGAACTGGACGGCTTCGGCGGCGAGCCTGTCCGCGGCGATGGTGCGCGGGTTGCGGGTCATGAGGTCGACGATCCTGACCGAGCGCACGTCGCCCACGCGCTCCAGCGCGCGGCGCAGATCGCCGTCGGTGAAAATGCCGGCGACGCGCTCCTCGGCGTCGAGGACCGCCGTCATGCCCATGCGCTTTCGCGACATCTCGAGCATGGCCTCGGAGAAGCCCGCCGTGTCGGGCACGTGCGGCACGTCGGCGCCGGTGCGCATGACGTCCGAGACGTGCGTGAGCAGCCTGCGTCCGAGCGCCCCTCCCGGGTGCTTGCGCGCGAAATCCTTCTCGCTGAACCCGCGCGCGTCGAGCAACGCGATGGCGAGCGCGTCGCCGAGCGCGAGCGCCGCGGTCGTGCTCGCCGTCGGTGCGAGGTTGAGCGGGCAGGCCTCCTGCGCCACGCGCGCGTCCAGGTGCACGTCGGCCTGCTCGGCGAGCGTGGACTTGTCGTTGCCGGTGATGGCGATCAGCTTGGCGCCTTCGCGCTTGATTACCGGGATGATGGTGAGCAGCTCGGCCGATTCTCCCGAATACGAGAGCGCCACCAGCACGTCGTCGTGCTGGATCATTCCGAGGTCGCCGTGCCCGGCCTCGGCCGGATGCACGAAGAAGGCGGGGGTTCCGGTGCTCGCCATGGTCGAGGCGATCTTGCGGGCGACGTGTCCGGACTTGCCGATGCCGGAGACGACCACGCGGCCCCGGCAATCCAGGATCAGCGCGACCGCTTCGAGGAACTGCCGGTCGAGCCTCGGGATCAGCGCCGAAATCGCCTCGGACTCGATCGCGAGCACTTTGCGCGCGAGCTCCAGTGCGGTCGTCGAAACTCCAGGGTGGTTCGCGCGGGATGCAGCCGTTATCATAGAGGCAAGTATACCAGAGGGCTTCGCCCGATTTCCCGCATGCGACAATGGCTTAGAGCGCCTAACCATGCGAGGGGAAACATCCCCTCGCGCTCCCCTGATTCAGGGGCCATAACGGCAATATGGCCTATTAGAGATCGTTTCGGATTGCCTGGGAGCGTCCCGTTCCCAGGCAAGCATGAGCGGATGTCTCCCCTCGTGTCAATGGGCTTTCGACGATGACCAGCACGCTCGAACTGGTGCTGATCTTCCTCGCCAGCGCGGTGCTGGTGGTGGTGGTGTTCCGGATGATCCACCTGCCCCCGCTGCTCGGGTACCTGCTCGCGGGCATCGCGATCGGCCCGCACGCCCTCGCCTGGATCCCCGAGTCGAGGGAGGGGAGCTATCTCGCCGAGTTCGGCGTCGTGTTCCTGATGTTTTCCATCGGGTTGGAGTTCAGCCTGCCGAAGCTGTTCCAGATGCGGCGCAACGTGTTCGGCCTGGGATTCGCCCAGGTTGCCGTGACGCTTGCTGCGGGGATGGCGGCCTGCGCTGCGGCAGACATCGACTGGATGCAGGGCCTCGTGCTCGGCGGAGCGCTCGCCATGTCCTCCACCGCGATCGTCGTCCGGATGTTCGCCGAGCGGCTCCAGCTCGAAACGCCGCATGGACGCCAGGTGCTGGGGGTGCTGCTGTTCCAGGACCTCGCGGTGGTGCCGTTCCTGATCCTGATTCCGGCGCTCGCACTGGGAGGAGAGGACCTCGCGCCAAGGCTCGTTTTCGCGCTCGGCAAGGCGGGCGCCGTGCTGATCGTGCTGATTTTCCTCGGGCAGAAGCTCATGCGCGGCTGGTTCCACATCGTCGCGCGCAGGCGCTCGCACGAGCTCTTCATCCTCAACGTGCTGCTCATCACGCTCGGCCTCGCCTGGCTCACCGACCGGGCCGGACTGTCGCTCGCGCTCGGAGCGTTCCTCGCCGGCATGCTGATCGCCGAAACCGAGTACCGGCACCAGGTCGAGGAGGACATCAAGCCGTTCCGCGAGGTGCTGCTGGGGCTGTTCTTCGTCACCGTCGGCATGCAGCTCGATCTGCGCGTGGTGCGCGACAACCTTGCGCTCGTGGCTTTCCTCGGCGTCGTGCCGGTGCTGTTCAAGCTCGGACTCGTCGCGGCGCTGTCGCGTGCGTTCAGCGGGACGCCGGGGACGGCGCTTCGGGCCGGGCTCGCACTCGCCCCCGCGGGCGAGTTCGGCCTCGTGATCGTCGCGCTCGCGGCCGGCCTCGGCGTTCTCGATCGCGAGCCGACCCAGGTGGTCTCCGCCGCCATGCTCCTGTCGATGCTCGCTGCGCCCTTCATGATCCAGTACAGCGACAAGCTGGTGCTGCGCCTGACCTCGAGCGAGTGGATGCTGCGCTCTCTCGAGCTGCACCGGATCGCGGTGCAGAGCCTCGCCACCGAGGGCCACGTCATCATCGGCGGCTACGGGCGCACGGGGCAGAACCTCGCGCACCTGTTCGAGCGCGAAGGCATCCGCTACGTCGCCCTCGACCTCGATCCCCAGCACGTGCGCGAGGGGGCCGCCGCGGGGGAGCCGGTGGTCTACGGCGACTCGACGCGGCGCGACGCACTGATCGCCGCGGGGATCGGCCGCGCGGGCGCCATGGTGATCACGTTCGCCGACACGCAGGCGGCGCTGCGCATCCTGCACCATGCGCGCAGCCTCAATCCAGGGCTGCCGGTGATCGTGCGCACGCTCGATGACGACGACCTCGACAAGCTCATCGCGGCGGGCGCGGCGGAAGTCGTGCCGGAGACCTTCGAATCGAGCCTGATGCTCGCCTCGCACGCGCTGGTGCTGGTGGGCGTCCCGCTCAAGCGCGTGGTGCGCCGCATCCGCGACGTGCGCAGCAACCGCTACAGCCTGATGCGGGGCTTCTTCCACGGCGAGTCCGACGAATCCGACGTCGGCGACGAGGCGCGCGAGCAGCGCCTGCACTCGGTCCGGCTGGAGGGGAAGAGCTATGCGGCCGGAATGGCGCTGGGCGATCTGAGACTGGAAACGACGGGCGCGAGCGTGACCGTGCTGCGCCGCCGCGACGCGCGCATCAGCGCCCCGCCTCCCGACACCACGCTGGAGGAAGGCGACGTGGTCGTGCTGCTCGGCAACCGCGACCAGCTCCAGGCCGCGGAGATGCGCTTGCTGCGCGGCTGAAGACGGACTGGATGGAAGGCGGCGGAAATGAGAAAGGCCCGCGCAAGGCGGGCCTTTCTCGGGAGAGGCGCTCCTAGTTCACAGTTGCTTGCAAACCAAGTATTGGTTAGTGCCGTTCTCGACGTACAAATCTCCAGGCTGCGCCAGCGCCCTGAGGTCGTCGTTCGGCTTGACCTGAAGCAGGCCGCGGAGCTGGCCCGTATTGTTGAGACCGTCGTCCATCTGCGTGTCGACGGCGACGGCGATCTTGTCGGGAAGGTTGGAAGTGCACATCACGTTGGTCAGGAAGCCGAGCGCGGGCGCCGCAGCCGTGCCGGTCGCGACGCCGACGATTCCGCCGACCGCGTTGTTGGCCTGCTGGCCTGCGGCTGCGCCCGCGGCGGTGGGACCGGGCACGAAGCCGGCCAGGCGCAGATGCCACCAGAACAGGTTGGTCTCGTTGGCAGCGACCGGGGCCCCCGCAAGGATGTTGTTGTACGTTCCAGCGAACACCCCGTTGCCGTCGCCCGAGATGGCCATCTGGGTGGCCCAGCGTGTTGCGGCGTTCAGATCGTCGCCCGGCAGTGCGCGATAGCGGTCCTGGTAGGAGTACAGCGCCGCAGACAGGCCATTGAAATCGTTGATCACGTTCTTGATCTTGGCCTGGGTGATCATCTCCTGGCCTTTGAGGATCCCGCCGAGCAGAAGTCCGATGATCACGAGCACGATCGCGATCTCGACCAGCGTGAAACCTCTTTGTCGTTTCTGCGTCATTTAGCCCTCCAGCTTGACCAGGGAACGGAAGCACATACGCAAAAAAGGTGCCTGATTTAAACGGGAAAAAAGGGGGTTTTGTGGCATATTTCACAGTCTAACTGTTGAAATTCGGACGAATTAGACGGAATTCCGACAATTTCTTTATTTTCTAGGAACATGCGTTTGGTTCTTCAGTCGGGCCTCAATCTCCTGCAAACGCTGCTCCAGGAACTGCGCTTCTGCGGGGTCGGTCACGGATCCGCTTGCCAGGAACCCGCCGATCATGATGCGCGCGGTTTCCAGCTCGTTCATGTCTTCCAGGATGAAAGCCTCCATCTGCCCGGCCCACAGGGGGACGCCGGCGCCGGTCGCGTGCTGCTGGATGGCCGCAGCGTAGCGCCGGGCGAGCGGCAAGTCCTGCAGGCGGTGCTTGGCGATCACGGCCGCATGGGCGAGCCAGGGCCAGCGTCGTCCCGGATCGAGCAGGAACTGCTCGTACACGAAGTCCAGCATCTTTCGCGCTTTCGCCTCATCGGGGACTTCCGCATACAGCCGGCTTGCGGCGAGCAGCGGATACTGGCCTGCGGGATCGAGGCGCAGGATGCGGGACAGCCACTGCTGCACGACTTCGTAGTCGAGGGATCGATAGGGCGTCACGCTTCCTGCCCGGTAGTCGAACGCCTGGAGGTAGAGCATCAGCAGCTTCGCGAGCGGTATCGGGTCGCCGAAGGAGGCCAGTTGCAGGCTGGACATGCCCGGAGGCCGCGCGAGGTCCGAGGCCTGCGGGAGATCGACCGGCTGCCAGCTCTTGAAGGATGCCTGGCCGATCAACGCGGCGGCGAGGACCGCGAGCACGGTCCTGGGGACATGGCTGAGGGGGCGCTCGGACACTGGAGTCTGTTACCGCACAAGTGTTGACGGAATTGGCGAGGATTTTGGGTTTCTATGAGTCTCCCGATTTTGCGCAGTTGCAACTTCGCAACTGCGCAAAATCGGGAGAGTATGGATGGCAATTCACGCTACGCTCCTTGATTCCGGCCGTGCCCGCCTAGAAGTTCTTCCGGTGCAGGTCGAACAGCGCCGCGCTGGAAATCAGGACGACGTAGAGCAGGCTCTGACCCAGGAGCCCGAGCGCCTCGCCCGTGCCGGGGGTTGCGCCGAGCAGCCAGTCGGTGCGGGTCATCCGGTCGATGCCGGGCAGGATCAGGGCGATTGCGTTGACGACTGCGGTAATGACGGTGTCGGCGAGCGCGTGCTCGTTCGCGACCGATGCGCTGGCGATGACCTGCATCGCCGCCATCGAGCGCGACAGGAGATAGAATCCGGCCGTCGCGGCGAAGGCCGAGAGCACCTGGGTGAGCGAGACGACGCAGAAAAGGCTGACCGAGGCAACGATCATGAGCTCGCACATGAGGGACGCTGCCCATATCAGGACCCCCGGCGTGTTCGCGAACAGCGCGAGCGGCAGGGCCAAGCCCACGGCGAGGGCGGCGGCGACCAGCGCGTAGCCGGCCAACTTGGCCAGGAAGTAGGTCGATCTCGGGACCGGCTGCGAGAGCAACAGCTCCGTCACTTTGTCGTTCGCTTCGCGTACCATGCTGGTAATGACGAACGTCGCGACGATGAAGACAGCCGCAACGCGCAGCAGCGCGGCAAGCAGCGCGAGCTGGATCTGCAGCGATTCCGCGATCGCGACCTGATTGAGGAATTGGGCCAGCGCGAGCGACACGCCGACGACGGCAGCCGCGAGCCAGGCCAGCCGGTTGCGCATCGCTTCGAGCACGGTCGTTCCGGCGACTGTCAGAATGAAGCGCAAGGCAGATTCCGCAAGAGGGGGGATTCGGCGAATGAAGGTCGAACCATCGACAACAGCATGGCACGAATCGTGCCCGGGCCGGAAGGTTTTCGGCTGCAACCGACGACAGGGTTGAGCAAGTGAGCGCGAATCGGGACGGACAGACGATTGCGGGCGGCAGCGTGCCGCAGATATCGCAACTGGTGACGGTGCGATTCTGGCGCGCGATGTTCCTCGCGATGCTGGTGCTGCTGCACTTTGCGGCCATGCGCGGAGCCGAGGACCTGTGGGCGCGCGCGCTCATGCTCGCGCACTTCGGTCTGTTCATCATCTGGCAGCCCTTCATGCGCGGCGAACGGCGCCTGACGCCGCCGCAGGTCGTCGGCATCCTGGCGATCTCGGTCGCGATCCTGTTCTTCCTGAACTGGTGGCTCATTGCGCTGTGGGTGAGCGTGTTCGCCGGCATCGTGGGCGGAAAGGTGTTCCTGTTCCAGGCGCGCTGGCTGCGCCGGTTCTACCTCCTCGTCCTGTTCTACGTGGTCGCGCTGCTGCTGCTGT
>Ga0082335_1005546_pt1 | contig 17287 bp, 22 predicted proteins | sample Subgrocontami58m_FD_72375 | JGI IMG/M metagenome (GOLD analysis project Ga0082335, IMG submission 72375) | Subsurface groundwater microbial communities from S. Glens Falls, New York, USA - GMW37 contaminated, 5.8 m (SPADES assembly) (version 2) ... | reverse complement strand
TTGGAATTGAAGCAGGAGAATATTGATGGATAGTAAGATCAGAGTTTTAGTTGCAAAAGCCGGATTAGATGGACATGATAGAGGAGCAAAAGTTGTTGCTGCTGCATTACGCGATGCAGGAATGGAAGTGATCTATACCGGGCTACGCCAAACTCCGGAAATGATTGTTGAAGCTGCTATTCAAGAAGATGTTGATGCTATTGGAATAAGTATTCTTTCAGGTGCTCATATGACTCTTTTCCCCAAGATTTTGAACTTGATGAAAGAGAAACAAGTGAACGATATTCTTCTTTTCGGCGGAGGAATAATTCCCGCAGAAGATTTGAAGAAACTTAAAGAATTGGGAGTAGGTGAATTATTTACACCCGGAACTTCTACCCAAGAAATAATTAAATATTTAAAAGAGTGGGCAGCAAAACACCCGCGGAATTAATTTATTAGGAAGTATTAATGTCATCAAGTTCTAAAAATAGAATTATCTTTTTGGATTTAATGAGAGCACTAGCAGTAATTATGATGATCCAAGGGCATACGATTGATACTTTTCTCGGTGATCAATATAGAACATTTGATTCAAACCTCTATAACATTTGGTTTACTATTCGTGGTTTTACCGCTCCAATATTCATGTTCGTTTCGGGTGTTACTTTTACATATTTATTGCGCTCACAGTCGGTTCCTTTTTTTGAAAATCCGCGCGTAAAAAAAGGTATTCACCGCTTTATGATCTTACTTTTAATTGCTTATCTTTTACGTTTTCCAACTCCTCGTATGGTTGATTTTAGTGAAGTAAATAATGGCCAATGGCTTACATTTTTTACTGTGGATGCTTTGCATCTAATTGCATTTGGAATTCTGTTTATACTTTTTCTGAGTTACATAGCTGAAAAATATAAACGTAGCGACTATTTTATTTATTCACTTGGTGCCGCCTTCTTTTTCTTTACATTTTTAATAACCGAAAAAATTAATTGGGCAAATTTTTTACCGATTCCTTTTTCGGCGTATCTATATCATGGAACCGGTTCTTTCTTTCCGTTATTTCCCTGGGCGGGATATGTAATTAGCGGTGCGTTACTTGGAAGTTATCTTGCGAGAAACCCTTACACATTTTTTACTAAACAGTTTAGTTATAGATTGTTCTTTTGGGGAGTAATTTCTTTGGTGGTTTGTTATTCAATTCATGCTGTTGAAGATTCATTTTACCGCGAAAAAACTTTTTGGACAGATAACACTGCGCTGATCTTTTACCGGTTGGGAATTATTTTAATGCTGAATAGTTTAATATCATTTATATCATTACGCATTAAATATATTCCGGATATTATTTCTAAAATCGGAAAAAATACATTGCTGGTTTATGCCGTGCATGTTATAATATTATATGGAAGCGCATGGATTCCAGGTTTTGGAATGTTTTATTCTAAAACTTTGAACATTCCTCTTTCAATTCTTGCAGCATTATTGTTAATTGTTTTTATGTTTTGGTTTGTATCTTTGTTTGAACGAATGAAGAATTATCGCAGAAGGAAAATTGTTGCGGTTGAGATTTAAGGGAGAATTGAGTGAAGCGAAAATCGGAGAACTTAAATCCAGTTATTAATGAAGAAGAGAAAAAAATAGAACAAACACTTCGTCCAATATCCTTCAATGAATTTACCGGCCAATCTAAAATTACAGATAATTTAAAAGTTTTTATCGGTGCTGCAAAAATACGTGGTGAAGGACTTGATCATGTTCTTCTTACCGGACCCCCCGGATTAGGCAAAACTACACTTGCATATATTATTGCAAATGAACTAGGTGTGAAAATAAAAGTTTCATCCGGACCGGTTCTTGAAAAGCCGGGCGACCTTGCCGGAATCCTAACTAATCTTGAAGAAAAATCTGTTTTGTTTATTGATGAAATCCACAGATTAAGTCCTGTTGTTGAAGAATATCTTTACTCGGCAATGGAAGATTATAAACTTGATATAATGATTGACAGCGGTCCCAATGCCAGGACAGTTCAGATTAAACTTCCTCATTACACTTTAATTGGTGCAACGACACGTGCCGGATTGTTAACAGCTCCTTTAAGAGACCGGTTTGGAATTAAATCCCGCCTTGATTATTATGAAGGATATTTGATCAGCAAAATAATTCACCGCTCCGCCGAAATTCTTAAAATTAAAATTGATAATGATGCTGCAGATGAATTAGCAAAACGATCACGGGGAACACCTAGAATTGCAAATCGTCTTTTACGCCGCACACGCGACTTTGCGGATTTTGATAACAAGAAAGTAATTGATCTTTCTCTTACTAAGAAAGCATTGAATGCATTAGAAGTTGATGATTATGGTTTGGACGAAATGGATAAGGAAATAATTCTAACTATTATTGAAAAATTTAACGGCGGTCCTGTTGGTTTGAATACTGTTTCGGTTGCAGTAAATGAAGATCCCGGAACTATCGAAGAAGTTTATGAACCGTTTTTGATTCAGCAAGGATTTATTAAGCGTACGCCTCGCGGAAGAGAAGCGACGGATCTCGCATATATAAGGTTCAATAAAAAACGCGGAATACAAAAAGCGCAAGAAAATCTTTTTGAATAAATTAAATCGGCTTAATTATGGTAAATGTTAACAAAATCAAAATTGGTGATAATTCGCCATTGGTATTAATAGCTGGTCCGTGCGTAATTGAAAATGAAAAAACTACTTTAAGAACTGCGGAAGAAATAATGAAGATCACAAGTGATTTGAATATTCCGTTCATTTTCAAATCGAGTTACAAGAAAGCAAATCGAACAAGCATCAAATCATTTTCCGGAATTCATTTCGATAGAGCATTGAAAATTTTGGAAAAAGTTAAGAAAGAATTTTCTATTCCTATCCTTACCGATATTCACTCCGAACAAGAAATTGAATCTGTTGCTCATGTAGCAGATGTACTGCAAATACCTGCATTCCTTTGCAGACAAACAGATTTATTGATTGCTGCAGCAAGAACCAGAAAAGTTATTAATGTAAAGAAAGGTCAGTTTCTTGCACCGCAAGATATGAAGCATGTTATCGAAAAGATTGAATCGGCTAATAATAAAAAAATTCTTCTTACGGAACGCGGTTCAACTTTTGGTTATCATAATCTTGTAGTTGATATGCGCTCATTGGTAATTATGAAAGATCTTGGTTACCCGGTCATAATGGATGCAACGCATGCCGTACAGCTGCCAAGTAATTCTAATGTCTCAGGAGGCGAAGCGAAATTTATTCCTTCATTAGCAAAAGCTGCTGTTGCTGTTGGAGTTGATGGATTGTTCATTGAAGTTCACCCCGATCCTTCTAAAGCTCTTAGCGATGCCGCAAGCCAATTCCCGCTTGATCAGTTACGAAAATTATTAACATTGATCAAAATGATTGATGAATTAGTTAAGAATGAAAAGTGATCTTTTAGATATTCCGTTATTAAAAAAATGCAGATTAACTTCTACACCTATGAACGGAAGAAGAGAGGTAAAGCGAATTGTGAACTTCGTTGCAAAATCAAATGACCCGGAAAATATATTAAATGAAATTATCAGTTTATTTATGAAGTCAATGGAAACAGTTTAAATAATAGAGGAAGTTGTGACAAGCGAACAAATAATTGCAAAAGGGAAAGAAGTAATTCGTATAGAAGGGAATGCAATTCTCAACTTGATTGATAACATAGATAAAAATTTTGCACAAGCTGTAGAACTAATTTTTAACTCTCACGGAAGAGTTGTTTTCACAGGAATGGGGAAATCCGGAATCATTGCACGCAAAATAGTTGCAACATTAAACTCAACAGGTACAGCTGCAATTTTTATGCATCCAACCGATGCTCTTCATGGCGATCTTGGAATGGTTCGCAAGAATGATATTGTAATTTTAATTTCTAAAAGCGGACACACGGAAGAATTACTTCAGCTTATTCCTATGTTTAAGCGTATTGATGTTACAATAATCGGTATGCTTGGTGAAACTGATTCAAAACTTGCAAAAGAATGTAATATTGTTCTAAATGTCGGCGTTAAAGAAGAAGCATGTCCTCATGATCTTGCACCGACAACATCTACAACAGTGGCTTTAGTTTTGGGTGATGCCCTTGCTATTTCTCTATTAGAAAAGCGGGGATTTACTGCTGAAGATTTTGCTATGCTTCATCCCGGCGGAAGTTTAGGAAAGCGTCTCTCTCTTAAGATTGAAGAAATAATGATAACAGGAAAAGATATTCCCATCGTAGATGAGAAAGAATCTTTAAAAGATGCAATCTTGATGATAACTTCCAAGCGGCTTGGCGCTACATGTGTTGTTAACAGCGAAGGAGTTTTAACAGGAATAATTACAGATGGCGATCTAAGACGTCTGCTTGAAAAGACTTTGGACATAAAAAGTTTAATGGCAAAAGATGTTATGACTAAGAAACCCAAAACGATCAGTAAAGATTTTCTAGCATCATTTGCTCTTCAACAAATGGAAAATTTTAATATCACTTCAATAATTGTTGTTGATAAATTAAATAAACCGGAAGGGATTGTACATCTTCACGATTTAGTAAAGTTGGGTTTACAATCAAGATGAAAAAAATCTTTGCAGCAATATTTTTTTTCATTTCGGTAATCTCCTGTTCTGAAGATAAGATTCAACCGAGTATTGATAAAACAAATGTTCAAGGGGAGATCCCTTCAAATGAAAGTTGGAATTCTAAAGTGATGTTTACCGATGAAGGGAAAATAAAAGCTGTTTTATTTACCGACCATTTAAAGATGTATGAAATGCAGAAAATAACTTTACTCGATGGAGTTAAAATTAATTTTTACAATAAAGATCAAAAAAATACTTCATGGCTTACCTCTCTTAGGGGTAAAGTGGATGATGTTACAAAAAATATGTTCGCTTTTGATAGTGTTGTTGCTAAGAATGACAGCGGCACTGTTCTAAAAACAAGTGAACTAATGTGGCGGCAAAATGATCAGAGAATTCTTACAGATAAATTTGTTACAATATCATCACCCAAAGAAATTATACAAGGTTTTGGGTTTGAATCCGACCAGCATCTGAACAACTATGTAATTTATAACGTAACTTATTCCGCCTCGCTTTCAAAAAAGAAAAAGTAATGAAACGGTTTTTACTAATTCTCATATCGCTAATCTGTATTTCTATAAATCTAACTGCACAAACAGAAGATAATAGAATTCAGGTTGTAGGAGATAGTCTCTTAGGAAGAACTGTTAACGGCGAAAGTATACGTGAGGTGCACGGCAATGTTGTAATGACACAAGGCGCTGTTAGGATCACTTGCGATAAAGCAATTCAATACCTTGCAAGAAATGAAGCGGAATTGATCGGCAGAGTAGTTGTTGTGCAGGACAGCATTATAATAAAAAGTTCGCGCGGTTATTATTTTGGAGATACTAAAGTTGCATTTTCTAAAGTTGGAATATTTTTAACAGACGGTCATGTTAATCTGAATTCTAAAAATGGTTATTACTATTTCGATGAGAAGCGGTCTTATTTTTATGAAGATGTAAAATTACATGATTCACTTTCCAATATTTCTACAAACAAGCTCACCTACTATGATGATGAAGATAAAGCTGTTGCCACCGGTAATGTACAGGTTAGCGATACTTCGTCTACAATTTTTGCCGATAGTCTGATTCATTATCGGAACACGAAGATCACATTCGCATTTAATAATATTAGAATTTATAATCCATCAAACCGGTTAGCGATTTTTAGCAACAAACTTGAAGATGATGGTGAGAAAAATTATTCGAAGATCACAGATAAACCATTCTTAGTCCGCATTGATACTCTTTCAAACGGAGCCCTCGATACCTTAATTATTTCTGCTAAGATGATGGAATCTTTTGACGACAGTTTGAAAAAACTGATCGCCACCGACTCGGTAAAAATCGTACGTAAAAATTTTGCTTCACTTAACGAACAGACAATATTTTATCAGAAAAATGACCGGATACAAACTTTTAAACGTGAAATGGATATAACTTCACCGGTAATTTGGAACGAAGAAGCTCAACTTGTAGGCGACTCTATAAATATTTTTTTGAAGGAGAATCGTTTAGACAGAATGGATATTAATGCTAATGCATCAATTATTACTTCAAATAAAGATTCCGTTTACCGTTTCGATCAGCTCTCAGGTAAAAAAATCAAACTGTTCTTTGATGATAATGGATTAAGCAGAACAGAAGTTTATGGAAATGTTCTAAGCATTTATTATATGTATGAAGACGGTGAACCCAATGGATTACTCAAGTCCAGTTCCGAACAAGCTAAAATATATTTTAAAGATAAAACTGTTGCAGATGTTAGATTATACGGAAAACCCGTTAGCGAGTATCATCCGGAAAATTTAATTATAGGTAAAGAAAAAGATTTCACAATTCCCACTTTTAGAATATATTCGGATAAACCCACAAAAGAAAATCTTCTCTTTAAGAGAAAAGATATTCTTACCTATTTAATAAAGGACGTGCAATATTATGCTGGAAAACTTAGTACTAAGAAGTGAAAATCTTAAAAAGGTTTACAAAAAAAGGGCGGTTGTAAATCACGTCTCTGTCGGAGTTGAGCAAGGGGAAGTAGTTGGATTGCTTGGACCGAACGGCGCAGGAAAAACAACAACCTTTTACATGATCGTTGGAATGATAAAACCGAATGAAGGAAAAGTATTTCTTGATAATAAAGAAATAACCGATGAGCCGATGTACAAACGCGCAAAAATGGGAATTGGTTATCTGCCGCAAGAAGCTTCCATTTTTAGAAGATTAAGTGTTGAAGATAATTTAATGGCAGTTCTTCAAATGATGCAGCTTACCCAAGAAGAAAGAAAAGAAAGACAGGAAAAACTTTTAGAAGAATTAGGAATTAATAATGTCCGGAAAAATTTAGGATTTCAATTGAGCGGCGGAGAAAGAAGAAGATGTGAAATAGCACGTGCTCTTGCAACAAATCCCAAATTTATTCTTCTTGATGAACCGTTTGCCGGTATTGATCCGATAGCTGTTGAAGATATTATGAATATAGTAGCTAATCTTAAACATAAGGGAATAGGTATTCTTATCACAGATCATAATGTTCACGAGACTTTGAGCATTGTTGATCGTGCGTATATCTTAATTAACGGAGAAATATTTAAGGAAGGAACCGCAACTGATCTTGCTGAAGATACAGATGTAAGAAAATTGTATCTGGGAGAGAAGTTTAAGCTCGATCGTTATTCTTAAATAAAAGCAAAAAGAAAGTATGATATAATTGAAATAATGTTAGAGTAGATAAGGATCTTTACAATCATCTTCGTTCTTTTAATGATATTTCTTTTTCTTAGATATGTTTTAGTTACTTCATCATCCCGTTCGTAATCGCCTTTCTCTACTGACCATTCATGGTAGTTATTATTTTCTTTTTTCATATGCATTATTTTTATTCCGTTCTAAATGTACCGTACAATAATTTTTTTAATAATGCTCATAATCACAAAACTTAAAATGCAGCATATTAATTCAAATTATACCGGTTGAGATATTATTTATTAAACTCTCTAATAATTTTTTGAATTTCGTCTTCGCTAATCCCGCTTCCCAAAAGAGCGCTATGCTTCTCGCTGACAGATTTTCTACTTACATTTCCTAAAGGATTAGTTGAAGGATTTCCGGCTCGAGCACGCAATCGTTCTTCAATTTGCTTAGTAAAATTTCCTTCTTGATAAGAACTTTTAATATTCATATCGGAAGGGAGATCAAAAGAAGTTATGCAATTACCCGGATTAACAGGCCGAATTTCAAAAGCGAGGGTTTTCACATTCATTAAATGTTTAGCTGTTACGTTCTCTGATATAATAGAGCCGCCCCAAGTACCGGGACCAAGTGTCATTGAAGGCATTAATCCGGTTGTATATCCTACAGCCCCAACTGATGCAGGTGTATTAACTACAATTCGAAAAGCCGGTTTCTCAAGAGCAAATTTCATAATTATTTCTTTATCGTTGGAATGAATCGCCATTGTGTGACCGATTCCTCCGAACTCTAACAATTCAATGCTGCGATGACAACCCTCTAACCAACCGTCTACAGTATAGAAAGCCAGCATAGGAGAAAGTTTTTCTATTGATAACGGTTCATCTTTTCCTACGTGTTCACATTCAGCTATAAGAACGGTTGTATTCTCAGGAACACTGAATCCGGCATAGTTTGCTATCCATGACGCAGGTTTGCCGACAATATCTGCATTTAGTTTTGCGCCGCGTGCAACTTTATTTTCTAATTTTTTCTTTTCTTCGGCATTTACAAAATAACAACCGATTCTTTTTGCTTCATCAATTACTTTTTCTCTAATGGATCTATCAACGATCATAGCTTGTTCGGAAGAACATAGTGTACCATTATCAAAAGTAGTTCCGTAGACAATATCTGCAACAGCTTTTTGATAATTTGCAGTTCGTTCAATGAATGCAGGAACATTTCCGCTGCCGACTCCATATGCAGGCTTACCTGAACTATAAGCAGCATGAACCATGGGCATTCCGCCTGTTGCAAGTATTACAGCAATATTTTTGTCTTTCATTAACGCATCGGTACCTTGAAGAGTTGGAATGCTTAGACACTGAATCAATCCTACCGGAGCGCCTGCTTTTTCGGCGGCTTCCGAAACAACACGTAATGCTTCTGAAGTACATTTCAAAGCTTTTGGGTGAGGGGAGACTACTATTCCGTTTCTGCATTTCAAAGAAATAATTGCTTTGAACATTGCTGTTGAAGTAGGATTGGTAGAAGGAACTAATGCAGCTACAACTCCCATCGGTTCAGCTATCTTTAAAATTTTTCCGTTCTTTTGAACATCTATAACTCCAACAGTCTTCAAATCTTTTATTGATTCCCAAACATCTTTTGTACCGAATTGATTTTTTATTGTCTTGTCTGCTACTTTACCAAATCCTGTTTCTTCGTGAGCTAATCGAGCAAGACGTTCAGCTTCTTTGTACCCGGCATCAGCCATTGCTTTTACAATTTTATCTACTTGTTCCTGGTTATAATGTTTGAATTCGAGTTGTGCTTCTTTTGCTTTTGCGGCTAATGTACGTGCTTCTTGAATGGATTGAAGATCTTTATCGAAGTTCATTTAATGCCCGTTCTTTTTACTAACTAAATATAAAGAGAGAAGGGATAAACTTCAATTGACGGTTGTTGGAGAAGAGTAATCGAAAAATTATCTTCTTCTTAATCTCTTATAGACACGTTTTCTGTTGTCGATCATATAGACGATAACTTCTTTTATTTTATCGTCTATTCCATATATAATTCTGGTTCATCATAAAGAAGCGTACCTTTATCATGAATACCAAGCAGAAATTTTTATGCATAAACCCCACCCCGATAGCTATCGGGGTGGGGATGATAATACTAAAAACAAGACCGGGCTTTAGCCCTGTATCAACAGGAATTATGTCACACGTTAAAATATGGATACATACAGTTTGGGGCACTAAGAACCATGAGCGCGTTCTTACTAAAGATGTTAGACAACAACTTTTTCAGCATGTCCGTGAGAACGCAAAAGAGAAGCAGATTTATATTGATTTTATTAATGGAGATTTGGATCACATACACTGCTTGTTAGCATTATTTGATCATCATGGCTAAAGCCCTTATCCAACTGGACTGTTACCCCACGATAAATCGTGGGGTTAATTCATCAGGTACACATTATTATGATGAACCATTTTTTCTTTGTGAAAGATATTCTTCCAAAGAAATTCTTGGCTCATTTTTTCTTTCTTCAATAATTATTGAATAGCGCAAGTCTTCACGTAATTCTTCATCTTGTATAAGTCTATTCATTACCGCATTACGATCTTTTTTCTTTAATGCGCGAAATGCAGTCCAAAAGATTTCAGCAGTTGCTTGTGTTTGTGTCATAAGAAAAACTTACTCCAATAATAATATTTTGTGATGTCTATATTCCTAACTAAATATAAAGTAAGAGAGGACAAACTTCAATTTTGATAGTAATGCAATATTGGTCTGAAAGCGATTAATCCTATTTTATTGTATTGCAAAAATGTGGTTGCTTTAATAAATTTCAGCCGGATAATATGAAAGGATAAAATAATGGCAGAAGTAATTTCAATTAGTGTTGATTCGAAGGCAGCAAAGATTTTTAATTCAGCGAATCGAAAGCAAAGACAAAAGGTACAAAAGCTTGTAAGCTCTTTATTGAAATATGGAGGGCAGACTTCTTTGGATTCACATTTGAATAGAATGGATAAGATTAGTGAAAAAGCAGTAGCAAAGGGTTTAACTGAAAAGAGATTGGATTCTTTTCTTGCAGAGGATTGATGAAAATTGTTTTCGATACAAACGTAATTGTTAGCGCTCTTCTCATTAAATCTTCAAATTCACGATTCGCTTACGAAAAAAGTAAATTGAAAGTCAGTTCAGAGCATACGCGCGATATTTAAACGTTCCTCCATCTCACTTTAAAATCACTTAAAAATTTCTTTCAAATTCTGGTAACCGCTTTTGCTGACTGGTAATTTCACTCCATCGTTAAGAAGAACACGGTATGATTCTTTCTCGAATAATTCGATATGCTTAATCGCCGTAAGTTTGACAAAGTATGAACGGTGGATTCGGATGAACTCTGCGGGATTCAAATTCCCTTCAAAATATTTCATTGTTTTTTGTTTGAGAAAATTTCCCTTCTCTGTATAAAACATTGTGTAATCATCCTGTGCTTCTATATAACGGATTGCTTCAATTGGAATTATCTGTATTTTTTGTCCGCTCTTAATAATTACCCTGTCTAAAAACTCATTCCGTTTTTCTACTGATTTAACAAGTCCATCCAATTCTTGTTTTACGGGAGGAACATTTGTAATCAGTTTAATTGCTTTGTTCAGTGCTTCAGCGAATCGAACTTCAGAAAAAGGCTTGAGAAGATAATCTGTAGCGTTCACTTCAAATGCCTTAAGTGCATATTGATCGAAAGCAGTGGTGAAAATAATTACAGGCGGTTCTTCCAATATTTCAAGCATTTCAAAGCCGGTAAGCTTTGGCATCTGGATATCTAGAAAAATTAAATCCGGCTTTTGTTCATTGATCTGTTTTATTCCTTCAAAACCATCCGAGCATTCTGCAAGAAGTTCAGCATTATCAAACTTTTTTAAGTAACTCTTAATTATTTCTCTGGCAAGTTTTTCGTCATCAATAATAATTACTTTTATTTTTTTATTTGCCGTCATAAACTCAAACCGGTATATATAAATTAACTCTAAATAAGTTATTTAATTTTTCAACTTTAACAAGATTGTCCTGGTTGTAAATTAATTTTAATCTGTTCTTAATATTTTTTATTCCAATGCCTTCACCTTTTCGGGGAACAGCTTCGGGATCAAAATTATTTTCAACAGTGATCTTAAAATATTCTTTTTCCATTCCGCACAAAAGTCGGATAGTTACTTTTTCAAGACTTTCATAAACGCCATGTTTGATCGCATTTTCAAAAAGGGGCTGAAGAATCATACTCGGAACTTCAAGCTCTTTACATTCCTGTTTAACTTCTTCTACGAATTCAAATTTATCTGCAAAACGAACCTTCTCAATATCAAGATACAGTTTTGCGTTATTTATTTCCTCGTTCAATTTATTCTTTTGTTTTTCATTTTTCGAAAGAGTGCTTCTAAGAAACGCTGAAAGTTTAATTGTCATCTCTTGAGCTTGAGTAGGATTTGATAACGTAAGCGAGCTTATCGAATTCAAACTGTTGAAAATAAAATGAGGATTGATTTGATACTTAAGCGTTTTCAATTCTGCTTCTTTTACAAGAGCATTTAGTTCAACTTCTCTTAAGAGTTTCTCCTGGAAATTATTGTAATAGATAATCACATAATCAACTGCTATGATTACAGTATAATAAAGGATCCCGATTAAAAATCTCCACACTAATGATTTTACAAGAAACTCAGAATAGATATTATTTCCTGCAATAATATTGCTCATAATATAATATCCGGCGAGAATCCATAAGCCGGATGTAATAACAGCCGCAGCAATATGATTGAGAAATATCTTAACCGCATTATAATTTTCCAGAGAATTGAAACTAACAGTATACCAAAGACTAATTCCCAATAACTGATAGATCAGATTAAAGACAGCACTATCAAGCAAGGCAGTTAGAATTGGAATATTCAAAAAGAAGTTTAATACACTTACATGAACAAGAAAAATGAAAAACCAAACGACAAAATATGTAGCGAGTACTTTCTTATTGTTAATAAACGGATTAATCATTTACTACTCATCTTTTAATCGAAAAATTCCTTGAAGCTTACTTCAAGGTTATAATTCCATAACAAAGGTCGAGGATCAAATACCTCGACCGAGTTTTAAAAAGCCCTTCCCTTTGGGAAGGGTTGGGATGGGCTTTTATTTAATAAAGAAGTTCGCCGCCGCCAAATATTGTAACGCCCTTGATAATTAAAATTCCTTCAGAGCTTTGTGCCGGATCGTAAGGTGCAAAGCGTTTATCATCAAATCCGCCAAATACGGAAGTAACATTTAATAAAACTTTCCAGTTTTGAGGAACTCTAAGCTCGCATCCGCCAAATAATGTTGTTATCTCTAAAGTATTTTCTCCGGGTGCCATTTTTACATTTGTAAGATCTAATTTCGTACCGCCAAAAATAGTTGTAATCCTTCCGCCCTTAAAATTTTCTGAATGGATTACTTTATTGCATGAAGTTAAAACGCAAACCTCATCTAAAATATCTTGTGAGTATGCGGTCTTTTGAGTTTGTGTTGATCCAACATTGAATTGAACGTTGTGTACGCGTAACGGTTCTCTTCTTTTTAATATCAGCCAGAGACCGATAACAAATAATAGAATTGGCCAGAGATCGCGAAAATCAAAATCGAAAAGGAATGGAATAAAATGACGAGTGGTTCCGAACAAACCGATTATTAAAAAAATGTACCCCGCTAAACTGTTTTTATGATTGATTAGAATTACTATACCGATAATAAGAAAGATAGTATGCCATGAGAATATGGTATGACGTAAATCGAACCAAAAGAAATTAAAATTATCTAGAAAGAATAAACTTCCCAGAGCAATTAAAATTATACCAAGCCAGATTCTTCTATTTGATGTTTGCATTGTAAGCTCCTTAAAAAATTGTTTTGATTTCGCCGCCGCCAAAAAGAACGATTCCTTTTATCAATAGTTTTCTTCCTTCTTGAATTTTTTTGTTGGGGTCTTTCATTCTTTTATCGCCAAATCCTCCGAAGATTGGAAGTACATCAAGTTCAACGTTCCAATCGGATGGAACAATGAGAGTGGTTCCTCCGAATACAGCAGTTATTTCAATATTGTTTTCACCTTCTGCAAGTTTGGAATTAGTTAGATTGATTTCCGACCCGCCAAAGATGGAGACAATATTTCCGCCTTTAAAATTATCTGAGTTAACAATTTTTGAACTGCCGCCGAAGATGCTTATACTTTCAACATAATCATTACTGTCTTTTGATTGTCCTGCCTCAACAGGTTCTGCCGAACTTCTACAGTGTCCTTTTCTACCGAAGATTATATAAAGACCGATCAAAACTAAAAGTAACGGCCAGAGTTCAGGAACCAGATTAAACAAACCAATTGCCATAAGAACAACGCCTGCGGTTTTGTTTCGAGAAAGAAAGAAGAAAAGCAATCCGATTAGAATGAAAAAATATTCCCATGTGAAATATTCATAAGGGAAATCCAGCATATCATAATTACGCATGACGAATAATGTGCCGAGTAATATCAGCAAGATGCCGATTATCACCCGTCCGTGAAGTTTTGGTGTTTCCATTTTATCCTCTAATAATTTTTTGTTTCTACTTATTCTGACGGCAAATATAAATGCTTGTTATGAGTTTGAGTATGGAAAATCGGCGAACGGCGGAAAATTATCGGTAAGTTGAAGATTATGTAGCACAGAATCGTATTCTGTGCCTAAAATTGTAGAGCAGATTAGGAATCTGCTCTACGACATTAATTTTGTTTAACTACGAAAGTATATCGTTACAATTTCTTATAGTGATGAATAATTTCACAGAATAGACTCGATTCATCCACTTCTTCAATATTAACAATTACATTATCAATATTAGATGTCAAAACTCTGAACTGATCAATTCCAACAGTTGTCGCAGTAAATCCATCTTTGCATTCTAATATACCGTCACGGGTTTTTTCGAAATCAATTTCACCCAATAAACCGGCATCGGATTGTAATTGAAACCATTCTAATCGGTCATTCCAAAATTTTTCAGAATAGCTCGAGAAAAGAACGATTCCGTTTGGTTTAATTACTCGTAAACTTTCAAGAATTAATTTTTTTTGATTAACATGAAAAGCAGAAATGCCGTTTTGTATGCAGACAACAACATCAAAAATATTATTAGGGAAAGAGAGCTGAACAGCATTCATTTGTGCAAAGAAGCAATTTGAAATTTTACCGAGCATTTCTTTCCCAAGCAGTAAACTTGAAAGGGAAGTATCAATACCGAAAACAGATTTTGCTTTTTTAGCAAGTGAAGGGAGGATACGGCCGTAACCGCAGCCAAGTTCTAAAACTAAATCTTGAGTATGAATTTTTTGTAAGACATGATTTACTTCAGCTTCAAAATATTGTTTAACGCGCTGTGGAGCGATTTCATAAACATGTTTTAATCTCTCAGCGGAAAGTTTATCTGAGTAATAATCTTTCATGATAAGCACAGTTAAAAAATCTATTCGATTAATTTAGTTTCGTCTGTGTCCGGCAATTCCTAAACTTAATTTATTCACGAGCTTCAAAGGTGGTCGATTCTTTATCCTCATCATAAAGCGGAAAGTTTCTTAGATTTTTCTGTAATGAAGATGGAAATACAATCTCTTTTGCTTCAGCTTCTTTTTGAATCTTTTCTGAATCTGATTCTAAATCTTTGATGAGAATTTGTTTAGTACGTCTTTCAATTGGTGGATTTAATTTTTCTGCCTTTTCAAACTCAATAACTTTCTCAAGAATTTCTTTTGGAAGATCAGCTTTACATTTTGTAAGTATATCGAGAAACTCCCAAGCAAAAAAATGATCAATTTGAATTCGACGTTTTGTCATATGAGCGAATTTTCCAATTAGTCTACAAATGTTTTCGCGTTCCTCCGGCGTTAACTGATCAACAAATTCGTAGTCTTCAATTTTTTTAAGAGTCAAAATCAGAGGTTCCAAAACATCAAGCGTTACAATATAAACGTTATAATCAGCCATGTTATAAGAAAACTGTTTGATGGTAGTATCAACGGTGTTTGAAGGAATTACAAGAAAAATATCTTTTCTGACGTTTTCTTCCTTAATATATTTTTTAACTGCTTCTGTCTGTGTGCGAATGTAAGTTGGAAAGTTTTGTAAATCTTCTGTTGCCGGACTCTTGGCGTCAAAAATGACAAACTCATCACATATTTTGATAGTATTATCTGGTGTGCCTTTGAAGGGAACTTTCTCGACATATTCAATTAAATGCTTTTGACAAATTAGCTTAATCACATTCTTAACATTTTCTTGATGCTTTGCCCATTTCTCTTTCATTGATTCGATTCGCTGAATTTCTTCTTTTTGTCTCTTTTCGATTTCTTCGTTACGCTCTTTCACAATCTGTTCACGGATTGCATTTAGTGTTGCAACGTCTTTTTCATATTTTGTTTTTCGATCGTTTTCGGTTTGCTTGAAAATAGTGTTCTCTTTTTTCAAGTCGGAAATGTCTTGTGTCGAATGTTTGAAATCATTTTCCAGTTTTAAATTTTTTTCTTTCAAATGCTCGATATCATTCTTTAAAATTGATATAGTGTTGTTCGACTGGTCTAAATCTCGAGCGATACGATCTACTGAACCAATCAATGACTTGAACTCTTCATAAGCTTCATAACTCAACCCTCTTAAGGTCTTCCAACTAAAAAGTCTTTGCCAGAAGGATATGGTTTTGATGCGTTCGAAGAAGAGAGTTAGTTTCTCAAATCTATTTTCCATAAATACCTCTTTAAGTTCATGAGAAGTTTGATATTCAGTACATTACCGCTAACAAATGATCAATTCTCTCGTGGCAAAAACAATGGAATGACCACAACTGAATTTGTTTCCTAAGGCTTAACATCGCCATATACAAAAGAACGAGCGTCGTAAGGCTGTTTGTTAGCCGAAATCGGATGCATGTTCTTTTTCTCCGAAACGTTCCAACATGTCTTAAAGAATTTGATCGTTGCTTTTCACAATCTCTATGTAGCGATGCAATCTCTGATATTCAGATTTTATGTCGGGATTGGCTTCCCAGATTTCCTGCTCTGCAACTATCCGCCGTATCGTACCGTTCAGGACATCTACGCCAGCCCAGTCCTTTAATATTCGTGGATTGGATAGCAGCCAAATCAAGAATGACTCCCAATATTTTCTTTTTGAAAATGAAAGGCCATCCCACACTTTGTCAAGAATATCATGTGCTACCCATACTTGAAGTTCTTCTGCTTGAGCACCTTGTTTCAATAGCATTTTTTCAAAAAATGAACGAAGCACTTTAGGATAACAATCCTCGAAATCCCACTCATTTCCATAAAGCATATACCACTCATGGTTTTTAGTCCGATGGGCTGGCCCAAGCGTTTTCCAAGCCACATCCTTCTGAATGTGAATTGCTGAATAAGGGATTCCAAAAGTAATAAGATCCATCGTCTCGTGTACCCATTTATTTGCCATGTTTATATCTTTCTCCTCCTTTGTTTGCCTGTATTCTTTCTATCGATCAAAGAGCCAATCCGATTTCGCATAACGTCTCCGAAAAGCACGCCGCCGTTTTGCGACCTATTACAACTCATTACCAAAATTGAGCAAACGGCATTAAGTGAGTACCATAAAAGGCTTTCAACAAAACGAGCGTCGTAAGGCTGTTTGTTAGCGGAAGTGCTTAATAATCGTTTATCAAACAGCGACATATTCAGCGAATGATTGAGATTGGGGAATTGGTAAATTATCTTCCATCATTCCCTGAATGTGCAGCTGAATTGCTTCATGCATATTCTTTTCCGCTTCTTCCCGAGTTGCACCTGTAGCGATACATCCTGGCAAATCAGGGGAGTAAACCGAAAAATTATTCTCAGCTTTTTCTATAACGATAAGAAAACGGCGCATGGCTATTTCTTCTCCTTTAATTGTGATTGTTTCAATATACTATTTAAAGTGCCTG